>Ga0307509_10011081_pt1 | contig 10978 bp, 11 predicted proteins | sample 10_EM_MG_FD_202245 | JGI IMG/M metagenome (GOLD analysis project Ga0307509, IMG submission 202245) | Populus trichocarpa ectomycorrhiza microbial communities from riparian zone in the Pacific Northwest, United States - 10_EM | ecosystem: Host-associated > Plants > Roots > Unclassified | place... | reverse complement strand
CGTGATTGCAGGAAGGCTACCGCTCTTGGGTTCTGTATTTAAACCAGTCTCCTGGCTAGCAGGAGACAGCAGACTTCGACAGACCTTCAGTCTAAGAATACACTTGGTTGAACGGCAATCCCTGAGTCCCTGAGTTCTATTTGTCCTTCAACTATTATCTCTTACCCCCGGTCCCTTGAAGCCTCCCTTAGTACCAGCGCTAGCAGGTCTATCGCCGGTCCTACTGTATTTTCGTTAGACAGGAATAAACCTGTTACAGCTTGGGGCTGACCGGGGAAGCTGCAAGGCTTCCAGGACAACCACCCCAAAGCCAGTCCCGGGCTACCCCCTGAACTGTGGCATTACCATGGGTTATTAGTGGAGTCTAGAGGTGTGAGTCTTCTCACAATTTAAGAGGGTCCCGCATGGTTGACTGTGGGTAGCGCCCATGCAGTCAGGCAGCAGGAGATTTCTTATGGTGGGAGCATGCAGTGCGGTTTAGAAGCTTAGTATAGCAAAGTAGATTTGCCGATAGACTGCGTAGCTTGTGTAGACGAAACCACCACTGGGCCAGTGAATCCCAATGGATAATATCTCTACAGTAGGCATGTCGGTCGGCCACTGATATGCTACTAATAGGAACAGGTTTTGGCTCATGCAGATGTAGTTAGAAAGACATGACCAGAAGCACTTCCTAGTTGTGGAGATAGTTAATATCCGAGCGGTCTGACTGCCTCCGAGTGTTAGCTCACTCTAGGTGGGTGAGTTGGACAGCCCTGAGCTGAGCAGGGTGCTCGCGAAATGTCACAATGGTTGAAGGGTGTCTCCTGGCTTTACATTATTCTACTTAACTAAAGCGAGAGATACCCTATTGTGATAACCAACGATCCTAGAGAGAACTTATTGATTGAAGCTTTCAGGCTTAACGATATTAAGTTTTACCGCTTGATTCTACTTTGAATTGTCTTTATCTTTATTTTGATCCTTACTTCTACTTTGAGTCTTTGGTGCGGTCGTAATCTTAGGATCTGTCTTCCTAAAGAGTGCCCCCGTTACACTATCCCCTAAGTTATCTTAGTGGCCAAGACATGCCGAGGAGGTGTCAAGTCAACAATGTATACCGGAGTGAATGACGAGCCGCCATGGATTGATTGGAAAATGCCCCATATAATCGGGGGACTGCATGTGGGATTGAGTGGACGGGGTCTATTTTCTCACCCTGGTCCGCCCGATCAGACGTGCACACCTGCAGTAAATGTAAGAGTGAGTAGAAGGATTCTATGTTTTCAGAGGCCGAAATTCAAGAAGGCTGAATCCATTGTCCATTTATTCGAGTTCTTACGATAAGCTACAGGAACAGGAGCATCGTCATGAAACTCATAGGCACACAAAAATCATACATACACAAATCATATGCACAGAAAAAATCATACGCACAGAAAGATCATACGTACACAAATCACACGCACACAAAATCATATGCTCAGAAAAATCATAGGCCCAAAATAATACACTGGTAATGGTGTCGTAGATAATACGCACTAGTGCAAAGGCTTGTTGCTTTGGCTCTAGTTAGTCCAGTTTGTCAGGTCATAGCGTGATTTGTCTTCCCCTATATTCTTTCTGTTTCCCCTTTTCTCCCATAGACACAGAAACCATTAGCCCCGCCGCCCTCTAAATCTATGTCCTGCCCTGTGCCCTCTTGAACCCAAGTTCCTCCTTGCCCGAGTTCCTCCCAGCCCAACTCTCTTCTTACCCGCCATCCAATCGAGCACATTTGGATACTTTTATCATGGCTCTATACCAACTGCACTTCATTCAATCCTGCTTTGAGCGGGAGGGAAGCTTGCTTTGAGCGAGTTTGTGTGGCTGCGGAAGACTACAAGAGGGCTACCAAAAATGAAGAAGAGGGATGCGGAGAAGTGCATGCGGCAGCACGAACGAAGAAAAGCTGCGAATCATCTCCACAACTCTGAATATGGGAGTGAAGATATTGCAAATTCTACCATAGATGCCAAAGGTGTGTTATTCTCTGCTATTTAACCGATCTCTCTGCATGGGCTTGAAATTCGCAATTGTTGTATTTAGCTTTCAACTCGGTCGCATATCTGTATTTAGGGCATATACTAATCTCCTCGTCGCTTGTATTAGATTCGGGGGAACCATGTCTACGGCTGGATATGCATAAGGTTTATTCAATTAAAAGGAATATTTCCCACATGTTGAAAACCCCCGATCATCCACCCGTCAGATACCACCAATGTGGTGATTTTGACGTTCTGGACTCAATGCTTGCATCACCTAAATGGCAGCCGGATAGCAACTTGCAGGAGCGTTTCGAAGAAGAAAATGAGCTCCAATTACACCAGATCAGCGGTGACATTGTTACAATAAAGGACAAGTAAGTAATTCATCCTTTGGGCTAAGACTAGGCTTATATATTAAACAATCTTTAGGCAAGGCGTCCCATGTGTAATCAAAGCTGGGAATCGCAAGGCATGTTGGCTATTACCGCAAGTTGAACTGGCGGTACAGAAATATGTTGCGTCACGGAATATAGCGGCAGATTATACACGACATGGTGCAAGCGGTACGCGGACGCGCTATAGGCCAAGCGAGATGCAAGGTGCTCATACCACTCACAATCTCACGGTCCCCTGATGAGATACCTGTTAGGATAACTTTGGTGTTCTTTCTTTTGTTACACGGTTGCTATGAGGCATTTCCTTTGTAAGGTTTACGACAAATTGTATTGTTTCCTTGGTTACGCAGATATGCGACTCATCCTGGGGTATGAGTCGGGCGGCAAAGGCTGTGCTAGGATTTTCTTCTATATAAGGGGGGGCTTCGCCCCCTATTTCCCTGATTCTTTACACTACCTGTTATTTCTTTCACGACTCCTGTACTACAGAATATAACGTCTTCTATTCTGATATCCAAGACTCACGCCAAGAACCCACAAACCCTGACCCTGATCTGCCGTACCGCGATTAGCCTTGAACTGAGATTGTCATCTCCGAACCCACACGCTAAACGAGTGTTATTGTTTAGGACCCTCCTGTCGTTGTGTGCCTTCGACTAACATCCAGTGCCAAGGCCCCGTTACACACAAGGCTGCCAGTGATAGTTAGAACGATGCTACAACCCTGAGTTCTCCTGCAGGAAACGGGAGCAGCGAACATAACCCGCAGGGTACTTTGAAAACACAAGAATGTGTCATTGGGCACCCTGCTTTCCTTCCACGAATGGGATCACAAACACAGAATATTGAACTTGGACCCAGGCCAGCCCAGTCATATAACACGAAATCAGCAATTCACGCACTAAAACAATTCGGCCAACAGCTTTTACCATTGACTCAAACCGTTGAGGCCCTATTTCAGACGTTCCTCCCCGAGGAGCATTTCAAATAGACGGCAGTCTATCAGACCATTTACGATGGGAAAGGTGACAATTTTGACGAGGCATTTGGAATATGGACCCTCGCTCACTTGTCATCAACGCGAATACCAATAACCATAAGGATCTGGAGGAGGAACGCCATGGGTGGTGTGCGATAGTAGTATTCGGAGACTTTGAGGGTGGCGATGCCTGCATTCCTGAGCTCGGAGTCAAGATTGATTGTACCCCTGGTATGTAGAGACTCCCGCCCATCTTATCCAATTCCAATAAGTGACTAAGATATATTCTCTACGTTCAATTATTTTCATGCCTTCCTATGCAGTGGAACATTATATTGGCTCCTTTGTGGGAACTCGGTGTAGTGTTGTCCACTTTACACATCAAGCAGTGCACGATGCATATGTGGAGAAGATGGGGAAGCCATTGTGGGAGTTCAATAAGATGCCTAAATGGTGGCAGAAGTTGCGCATGCATCTCAATGTATAATAATGTTTCTAATCATTGATTTTTCTATTTAGTATGGCTATATACTTTTAAGCTTGGCCTGCTCTCATTTGCAAGGCTGTGCCCCCAAAATCATACGTCCAAACTATACGCGCAAAGCCATACGCCCAAAACCATAGGCCCAAAAGCCATACGCCCAAAGCCAAACCATACGCCCAAAGCCATACACCCAAAACCATCCCCCAAACCATACGCCTAAAATCATACGTCCAAACTATATGCGCAAATCCATTCGCCCAAAACCATATGCCCAAAAGCCATACACCCAAAGCCAAACCATACGCTCAAAGTCATACACCCAAAACTATAAGCCCAAAACCATACGCCAAACAGAGTCACCTAAAACCATAGCTTTTTATACACCATAGTCAACGCCCAGTTAACCAACTATCTGCAAGTTCAGGGTAAGTGATTGCCTGAACCTCACACCAGATTTAAATAGTGGCTAGTATTTGGGTAGATAGCTTGCAAGACATGTGAGACGTGACGCCTAAACCAATAGTCTTGGAATGAAAAGCCCAAACCTGAATGCCTAAAGCCATAAGCCCAAAGCCTTACACCCTGAATGAGATCACGAAATGATAAGCCAGAGACCATATCCTCAGGAAGATAGGAATCGTGCATGTACCACCATACAACTATACGCTTAGAGTTATGTACCTAATCATATGCTTAGAAGTACTTAGAAACCTACCTGGAGTATACGCTTACAATCATATACTGAGAGCGATTTCCAAACACTATTTGTCTCAAACTAGAAGCCCAAATCAAAATGATAATGTGAGCACGATATTCAAATCGTATCTTTTGGGATAGTTGCTGGATTGCTATATGAATTATCCAAATAGTGGAGTCATCATACTAGACATACAAAATAATTAGGGGGTGTTTGGCCAGCCAATTCTGATCTCAAATTGTGATTTCACATCAGAATTGAGAGGCCAAACACCCCTTAGATTTCAACCTGCCATTTGTTTAGTCAGAGAATATCACTTGTAGGAATAAGTGGGGCCCTGCACAGGGGCAAGAGTGGGGTACAAGAAGACGGGGGCCGTCTAGCCAATCAGCGGGGAAAGTAAAATACCGGCCCTGCCCTACAGCCCCGCCAGGGCCCCGTGTCATACGGGGTGGGGAGGAAAGGCAAAGAGTTGACCCTGGGCCGGAGTAACGGCGGGGTCACAAAGTGAAAACCCGCTCCGCCCTGCCCCGTAACGAACACTAGGAATTCGACTTCTCTCGCATGGAAGGTTGCCTTTTTTATGCTAACACATAGGCCAGCCTTCCGCAGCCTGTCCATTACTTTCCTTACCATAGCACCATGTTCATCTATAGTCTCAGAATAGATTAGGATATCATCTATATAGGCGATGACCCCTACATCCAACATGTCATGGAACACATTATTGATCATTTCTTGCAAAGTTGAGGGCGCATTACAAAGTCCAAAAGGCATTACAGTATATTCGTATAAGCCATACCGACTTTTAAAAGCCGTCTTCCATTCTTCGCCTTCCGCCATGCGGTTGAGGTAATAGCCATTCTTCAGGTCCAGTTTAGTGAACACTGTCGCTTTCCCGAGCCTACTACGTAGCTCATTCATCAAGGGCAATGGATACTTATTCTTAATAGTAATCTTATTTAACACTCGGTAATCAACACATAACCGAAGTGTTCCATCCGGCTTTGGTACAAACAGGATAGGAGCACCTATTAGAGAGGATGGCCTCCGGATCTTGCCGGACTGTTCCATCTCTTTGATATACTCCTTTAATACCTGTAGCTCCCTAACAGTGAGCGGGTATATGTGGTTTTTGGGCAAGTCAGAGCCCAGGACCAAGTCAATCCGGTGGTCATACTCAGTATGTTTTGGTAAGACATTGATGTTTTCTTCGCTGAATATGTCAGCGAAATCCTCATATTCTCGCAGCACCTTAAGACTTATGTCTTCTCCATCTTCACCAGTCCAAAGGCGCATTCCACATACAAACATGTTGTTGGGATCCTCGGCTAAGAGTTCTTCGCAGGTAATACAATCTCTATGACTCTTTCTTCGGAGACAATGGGTCTTACACTAGTCTGAGCGCCACTTCAGACTTCCCTTTTCCCAGTTGATATCTGGGTGGTGGTCCTTCAACCACGCCATCGGCACATATCCGTCCAGGTGTCCTGGTGGCATATCAGCACGCTCAAATCTCATCTTATTGGTATGGTCACCTGGTGACATATCAACTGTCTTCGTATGGTGGAGACCTGAGCCGGGGATGTGATTCCCGCTTGCATGAGCAATAGGTGTCGGAGTCTCCTAACGTATACATGGTAGCAGGGCATCACTAACCCAAGTGCTACTTAATACTGCGCCCGTACCGCCACTATCCAACAATAAAAGCCCGTCTTTGCTCTCTTTCTTCCCATTGTGGCTCCACTCAAGCCTGACATTCACAGATATAGACCTAGTCTGTGGCGAGGGGCCTGCAAGCCTCAACCGCTTAGCGGGTCTCTCGTCTCTAAACATTGTTTGTTACTATTAGGTATCTCATGGTGCTTTTTAGAGATTACTGCTCAATGTCTCTTGCCTTCCAATACAAGAGTAACCACCGCGGGTTGTGAGTAGTTACCAAATGGGTACAATTACGGGGTTTCCAATTCCTTGGGGGTTTACTATCACGCCAGCATAATTTCGGGTCCTTAACCCTCCTCAGGTAAACTTGCAAAATAACCTCAATTGCTATGCCAAGTCCAGCCTGCTGAAATCAAAACGATAACCCTTATAACACGAAACCTAAGCCCAACACCATTTCCTTCCTCATGAAAATAAAGCAAACTTTCGCAAAATTAGATAAGAAATGAAATCAACTTAAACACCAAAGAAAGAGCCGTAACAATCTCCAAAACCTCCGATCGCAAACCAATCCACACAGTCATTCCTGTAGTCCATGTTGGTTTCAGGCTGTAGGTTCAGTGAGGGAGGAACATACTGTAACGACCCTACAGATAGGTAGCTACAGTGGACTAGACTCAAGCCCATATGGCATACCAAGTGGTAACCATATTAAGGATAGGCCAGTATACTTAGTATACTACCGGTAGACATGAGGTGGTACAAGTGTCTACAAAGTGACTTGGTGACATAGGGTTAGACAGGGTAACCTAGGTAGGCCAAAGTTACCCTACTAGGCAGGGTAACCTTCGGAGAGTATGTTAGCATAAAGCAAAGGACCCATAGTAAACTTTGCACGGGTCTCCGGGGCAACATTATATGGGGTCGGGCGGACTCCCGAAGGAAAGAAAGGCATGATAGGGTGAAGTTACCCTACCTTGGAAACATGATTACCCTACCTTGGGACCCCAGTTACCCTACTGAGGTACCCCAGTTACCCTACCTTCACCGACAAAGTCATCTGCGGACTTAGGGGGAAGTTATCCCACTATAGTGGGGCTCTTGGATGTTCATATGGCCGCTTCGTATGGTACGAAACGGACTACTGACGGAGCAGGAGTGGTCCGAACCTCCTGTAACCTTCAGGCGATATTCCTAACACCCCCCTGCAGCCCCAGCGTTGGTACGGCGCAACAGCACTGTACGGCTGTGTAGTTGTGTGCTTCCTAGTAAAGTGACATCCATAGGAACGGTCCCACAACACCATATGAGTTGTGGCCGTCCAACCGACCAGAAGCTGTTCGCACGATATATAAGGGGTGTGAGGGTGACCACCTCCTGGGGCGCCACCTGGATAACACCTGGGAACCACCTACGGGCATACTTTGACCTCCGGGTAGTTGTATGGTTAACAGTAGAGGGCTTGGGGCTGACCGGGGAAGCTGCATGGCTTCCAGGCCAACCCCCCCAAAGCCAGTCCCAGGCTACCCCGTGAACTGTAGCATTACCATGGGTTATTAGTGGACTCTAGAGGTGTGAGTCTTGTCATGATTTAAGAGGGTCCCGCATGGTTGGCTGTGGGTAGCGCCCATGCAGTCAAGCAGCCGGAGACTTCTTAGCGTGGGAGCCTGCAGTCCGGTTTAAAAGCTTAGTATAGCCAAGTAGATTTGCCGATAGACTGCGTAGCATGTATAGACGAAACCACCGCTGGGCCAGTGAGTCCCAATGGATATTATCTCTATGGTGGGCATGTCGGTCGGCCACTGATATGATACCGATAGGAAAGGGCTTTCACTCATGCAGATGTAGTTGGAGAGACATCAACGGAAGCACTTCCTATTTGTGGAGATAGTTAATATCCGAGCGGTCCGACGGCCTCCGAGTGTTAGCCCACTCTAGGCGGGTGAGTTGGACAGCCCTGAGCTGAGCAGGGTGCTCGCGAAAGGTCAGAATGGTTGACGGGTGTCCTCTGACTTTACATTATTCTACTTAACTAAAGCGAGAGACACCCTATTCTGATAACCAACGATCCTCGAGAGAACTTATTGAGTGAAGCTTTCAGGCTTAACGATATTAAGTTTTTACCGCTTGATTCTACTTTGAATTATCTTTATCTTTATTTTGTTCTTTACTTCTACTTTGAGTCTTCGGTGCGGTCGCAATCTTAGGATCCGTCTTCCTACAGAGTGCCCCCGTTACACATACGGTCCACATCTTCCATCTCCGTCCTTCACGCCACCTGGGCTTGGACACGGAGTCAGTGCTTTTCTAAAACTTGAGGATAGAAGCAGTGACTTACCTAGTCCGACACATCCATATCCACTTCGAGTATTTGCGGAGCCAATCGGCGAATCTCTGCCTCTCCTCATTTAACAGCAGGTAGAGGAGCCTCAATGCGTCTTGCTTTCATGATCGAAGCACGGTCCTGGTGTCCTGCCTCATCAACGGTCCGCTTACGATAAAGCTTGGCTGAGGCGACAACCGGAGTGGCAGCAGAACATTTGCACGAGAAGTGATTCAGATCTCCACACTGTGAGCATTGGTTCAACCGTTTGCGACCATCGATCAGAGTTTGCGCTATATCTCTATGCGCTTTTGCATGCTCTGATACTGGCGGTCGCAAAGACCGCGGTGCTGTGTTGGTCGGTTTGGGATTGCCCGGGCCCGAACCTTTTCTCTCCTTCCTCTCCTTCTTAGTGGACGTAGGCCTATAGTCGCTCTTGTTATGATGACAGCAGTCTTTTGCTCTGAAAACAGTACGGTTGAAAGAAGCGACATCTTCTAACTGGTGACCTGTATTTTGCCGAAGGTTTAGGTAGTCAACATAGTCTTCGGGGTGTGGAGCCTTCATAGCCCACGCATTACGGAGATCAGTTGTCATCCACACGCGAGCCTTACCCTTCACATAGTCACCACCATATTTCAACTCATTTGCCAGCCGGATTAGTTCATCTACGAACAGATCAATCTTTCCTGGCTGGATGGATAAACCATGCCACTCACGAAGAGCACGATCTCGATCCCAGTGCCCATCAAAACTGGATACTAACCGCTTGCGAAAGCCTTCCCATGTTCGATGAACATTATTTCGGTCAAACGGCCTCTTGTCATGGATGGCTGCATCCTCATTGATATAGACATGGATGCTATGGTACTATTCTTTGGCTCCGGCACGAAGGAGGGGGATGACGTGGCTACTTTTATTCATATCATCCACGAGGGATTCTCTGAAATAGTTTAGCTTAATCTCAACATCTTGTATGAAACGTTGGGGGTCTTTAGGGTCACTATCGAAAGGGTCTACTCTGAGTCGGTTGAGCTTCTTGGGCTTCTGAGCGGATCCCTTGCTATTCCCGTGCCTCTTGCAAAGCTTCACAAGTCGCCTTAACTGTTTATCATACTTCGCCTTCCTTGCCTCATCCCAGTGGTCCTTACGACTACCAAGGATTTTGCGTGAATAGAAAGGTGGGGAGTCAGAGTTGTCACTATCGGATGAGTGGTCGGAATCACCCGGGTTTCCTCCACCAGCAACATTACCACCAATTGGCAGAATTCTACCTCTGTCTCCGCCGTTACCTTCGGTATTTTACCTCGGGTAGCCCTAGGTCTATCATACCCACTAAACCTCGCTCCTTTCTTACTATCTTCATGCATTCTATTGGAACGGGGTATTAACATAGTCAAAAATATAGGAGTGCGGTTGGTGGTATTCTGTCTGGGTGGGAATTTCTTATTGAAATCCCAACAACTGTCCAACGCTATATGCGTTGATGCATCACAATAGGGGCAACGGATGTTTTTCAACTTCCCAGGTCGTGACCCAGGACTTGGTGTAAATACAATAGATTCACCCTCGCTTCGTAGACAAGGTACCCGATGAGTCCAAGTGAGTTCACTTCCTTCTCCCTCGATCCTACAACCAGCGGAACAATAAGCCATAAATGACAGCGCCGCTGGCCCCGGAAATCCGCCCCATCAGACATTACGCGAGTGTTTTGCCGGAGCCGCAGGCACTGTTGCCAGAGCAAAGGCCGTTTGGTTGTGAGGTGTCGCTGGCAAAGGAGTTGACGCAGCGACATCATAGAGATGTTCGTCTTCTATTACCAACAGAGGAGTTCTTGGTTCGATTACCGGGAAGGCAGCCACCAGGGGATTGGTCGCAGGGGTTGCCAGTTGAGGTGAAACAGGACCAGAACTAGTGCCGGTCCTCCGTTCTTTGCTAACCTTGCGTCTCGCTCGTCCATTTCCCAGACCACTAAAGGCTGCTGGGGTTTGGCCTGTCGAACTGCGAGCTTCAGCGATTGCGGTTTCAAACAGGGACAGCCGTGATGCTATGAATGCCAGCTGCGGTTGCCGCTCCCTAAACTGCTGCTGTTGGGCATCTAACTGCATTTGGTGTCGCATGTTTTGCGATGTAAGCTCAGTTAAAAAGGACTCATATCTTTCATCAACCATATACTTTGCCAGTTCCGCAGCATAGTGAACAGGGCGTGCTTGGACCAAAGGCAGCGGGGGAGCGGCTCTCATGACCACAGCATTTTCGAGGTCAATGTAATAGTTGTCGTGTCGGGCTTGTTCAAGGGCTGCTACCCAATTTTTGCAAAGCCAAGTGAATACATGAAGATGATGATATAAAGAGAGAATGAAAAAACCCTAAGAAGAAATAAAGAAATCTGAAACCCAGTATCCATCTGAACCTTTCGCACGCTTCGTTCC
>Ga0307509_10011080_pt1 | contig 10979 bp, 15 predicted proteins | sample 10_EM_MG_FD_202245 | JGI IMG/M metagenome (GOLD analysis project Ga0307509, IMG submission 202245) | Populus trichocarpa ectomycorrhiza microbial communities from riparian zone in the Pacific Northwest, United States - 10_EM | ecosystem: Host-associated > Plants > Roots > Unclassified | place... | reverse complement strand
CCCTTATTTACTTGTTTAAGTCAAGTCTTTTACTGAAATTGCTGAAATAAGTGATTTAAGTTGATTTAAGTTGATTTAAGTTGATTTAAGTTGATTTAAGTTAATTTAAGTTAATTTTCAGTAAATGACTTGACTTAAACAAGTAAATAAGGGCCTTCAGTGATGCGTCATTTTCCTGATGACTACAGAGAAAACTTCGTAGTGTTTATATACTAAAAGTTGTCATCATCCTGCACCTTGTTGTAACACATCGTGTTGAGCACGATGGCCCATCCTCCTCCCTCACCTTGTCTACCCACGCCGTTTTGTGGTGGGCATCCTCTGATAACGTGTCAGCGTGTTGAAAGTGTTGTTGTGACACGGCATCAATATTCCGATGTCACTCTGTCGCTTGTCACGCGTGTCCTGCCATTGAAAATAACAACATTGTACTAGTAGTGAAAATTGTACTGAATAATAAGTGTTGCAGCGAGCGATGGTGTGTTACACTGGCCAAAGCTTGTGGTGCATCGGTTGCTACCACGTAAACTGAGATCCAGGTCGATGACATGTGTGTGACCGTGACATGGTTGACTGGGTGGGTGACAGGTTGGGTGACAGGTTGGGTGACATTCCGGTGCAACACGTGAGTGGACACCTCATTGCCCGTAGTGCCAACAACTGCATCGGATGTTTATGATGGACTTTATGGTATTCGTCGTTGAGTCAGGGAACTTGAAGAGGATGGAGTCAAACGTTTGGCCGCGGAGAGTCTGCTTGTGGGCGAACAGAGTTCGGTACGTTTTCTACTTATTTTTTATTTTCTTGATTCTTATACTTATACAGGGAGGCTGTCAATAAGCAAAGCTATCGTCCCTCGGAATTCCAGAGTTTGACGTGGGTCCAGTTCGTGTACCTTTAGTAGTTCCAACAATTCGGTCTCCTGAGTCTCACTTCTGACTTGGAGGCGGCGGCGGATATTCCTCTACCCACGTCTGTACCGTCGCGATCGACTTTACTTCAACAACTTACAACAGTGCAGTACCCTTACCCCACCCAAAGATAAGTCACACAATCGTTGAACGACGCGTATTCAAAGCCCGCGTATGGCCGTTCCTGCATCCCGGATGGTTGAAGACAGGTTGATAGTTCGTCAAGGAGGGGGCATTGGCATCAACGGACTTGAAGAAGCAGGAACAACACCTGAAAGCCGAGCGAGCTGGCTTGAGGGCTCAACTTCAGCATCACCATTGGCTCCCCCCGTTGCAAAACCTTCCAAACCTGTTGTTTTGTTCAGAAGTCTTCCTGCCACGGCTCCGACATCGTCATCAGCAGAACGGCAAGTCATCAATATTGTCCAGGTCATTAGTGGTACCTACATGTCCACTTCTCCGTCCGGTTCTGCACAGACATCAACGACAACCCCAAATTCAACAAGTTCGACGACACCTGCTGCGTCAGATGCCCCATCCGTCAAGAAATTTGACATTAAAAGTCTTTTCCAAGTCCCCTCCACGACTTCCGCGGCAGATACCACGTCCTATCCACCCACCCGAGTTTTCCCGCACAACGGACACATCACCGTCCTCACATCCGCCACCTTCCCAACCAGGCGCTCATTCGCTTCCCTACATGCGACCGGCCATCTGCATAATCCGCATAATGGCCAACCTTCGACCATGCTGACTCCGCAAATGCAGTCCCATCTTCAAACCTAAATGCCATTGGCTTGGTCTACTTACTATGTAAGTGTATTGTTGTTTACTTCCTTCAGGTGTCTGAATAGTCTTCTTATCTTAGGACTATCAAGTTCCCTACATGGAATATGCTATATATGCGCAAGCCCAACACCAACCTCCTCCGCCTGGACCTCATATGGGGCCTTCCACGGGTATGCCCGGAGCAATCTGAAAAATCCAGCAACACCGTGATGTCGACCTGCAAGAGCAATGAAAAAGGTTTGTTTGATGTAATAAAAATAACTTTGTCATTTTTCATGTTTCCCACCACCATCTCGGTCCTCTTACTCTTGTCCGTCTGCTCCCATGGCCAAGTCCTGTTCAAAGAAGGCCAACACAATGCAGGCAGAGTCTTTGGACATCGTACCGGCACCTCCTATGGTCGCATCAACCTGTGTCAGCGTCTGGCAAAACGATTGCGTTGAGATCATGGCCAACGACCCAGGTAACTGACGCGTCACGCCTTCTGTGCTGGTATGTTCCTGCTTGTTTCCCTAGTGTTGCATGGATTAGGCCGTCGAAATTCGCAGCTGCTAATTAGTCCTGCAAATTTGCAGGGTTCCCAAGGTGGTTAAAATTTTGATGTGAATTTGGGCAAATTTGCGCCCATTCCCCTCTGGCCTTCAAAGCTTCAAACTATGCCAAATTTTTATATTTCGAGCCCATGGGTGCAATATTGAATGAGTTTATATCCCACTGGCAGACAAGGCTACACATAACTAACAGATAGGCACTAACCATCTACTGTGTCGCATATATATAATAAGTACCCTCAACTCGAAGATATTAATAGACTATGACCTCGAAGGTGAGAGTGGCAATGCTTCAACTGTCGCTCCAGAGGCCTCAGCATGGGATACTTAGTGACTCTTCGTGTACAGCAATAGATCTTCTCAATTTCTAATTCACTCAAATTCACAGTCCACGTTGCAAATTTGCCCAGGCTTTACTGCAAATTTGCGCGAATAAGAAAGTTGCAAATTTGCGTAAATTTGCACCTGCAGATTAGGGCCGCCACGGATGCGGCGCAAATTTGCCGGGCGAATTAGGTCCGGAACCTAATTCACGCAACACTATGTTTCCCCTTTTCCTTGGCTCACAATACATCTTCCATGAGTCTAGTACATGCCAGTGTTCCTGTATTGAAAGCAGTACCGAAATTTCCCTTTCTGGCGTTGGACGCGGTTTGAAGGAGGTTTGGCACAAACACCACAATAGGGTAAGTTCTTTCTTATTTCCTTTATTCTCGGCTCACAATGCATCTTTTATAGGTCTAGTACATGTTCCTATATTGAAAGAAACACCAGAATTTCGCTCTCTTGGATGCGGTTTGAAGGAGGTATGGCACCAACACCCACAACAGGGTAGGTTCTTGCTTGTTTCCCTTGTTCTCTGTTTGCGATGCGGAAAGCTTGTTGACATCTTAGCGGCGAACGTCAATCTATGTGCTTGTGCTGGAGGCAACAACGCAGGACATACGATTGTTGTGAATGTCAACGGCACAAAGAAGACTTTTGCTTTTTATCTTATTCCGAGCAGTGAGCGCATAGTTTAAAACCCATAACCATGTCATCCAATGGATCGTATTTGCAGGTCCGATCATCAATCCTGCTTGTACGGGCCTGATCGGAAACGGCGTCGTCATTCACCTGCCTTCATTCTTCAAGGAGGTAGACGCCCTTCAAGAGCAAGGTCATTGTTTCCTATTCACTACCTTGACATCTTTTTTCAAAGCAGTGTCACAGGATTGAACTGCAATGGCCTCTCCGTTTCAGATCGCGCTCAACTCATCTTTGATTTCCACCAAATTGTCGACGGATTGAAAGAGATTGAGCTTGGTGGTTCAAGGTAAGCAGAACCCCATAACTTCATAAGACAGCTTGTAACACTTTCGACAGCATCAGAACTACTAAGAAAGGAATTGGTCCGGCTTACTCCAGAAAAGCCTCTCACTCTGGCCTTTGTGTTCACCATCTCTTTGACCACGAGACCTTTGCTCAGAAATTCAGGAAGCATGTCGAAGGTCACTTCGAGCGATATGGGCACTTTGAATATGATACCGAAGGCGAGATCGTACGTTACAAGGTACAGATACCTTCCAGATAATTTGCAGAGCAAGAATTTTCATTCAAAATGTGTAATAGGAACTGGCCGAACGCCTACGCCCATATGTCATAGACAGCATCCCGTTCATTGTAGGAATGTTTAAACATCGGGTAACCGATTACGCTGGTAGCCGGTCAGCCAGCTAAACATTTGATATTTTTCGTTCATTTTAAATATGATATTTAATATATTGTCTATGGATTACACAATAGTACAGATTTCGATGCGAGGGCATCAAAAATAAGTGACTAATAGTAGAGAACAACACGACAAGGATGGATTATCCTTCCTCGTTGTGTCAATGAAAGATCAGTGCCCTTTCAGGCACGGTCCTGGGTCTAACGCAAGTCTAACGTTCCCGAAAGCGCGCGCAAAAATGATGCGTTTTCGATGTCTGGCCTGGGTAGTAGGGTGTTGAAACGGATTGCTGGGTCATCCATCTGGGCCTGATATGCCGAAAACATCGCGGTTTCGATGTGCAGACAAATATGGTGGTGTTGCAACACGTCGTGAGGGTTTGCTGAGTCGTCTGGGGGCCTTAAGCCCCGAAAACGCGCTTCAATGCTGATTTGTGGATGATGTGGTGGTGTTGGGACATCTTGACTCGCCTGGGGGCTCGAAATGGCGGGGTGTTGAGGTGTGGACGATGTGGCGGGGTGTTAGGAGGGATGGCTGGGTCATCTGGGGGCCTGATAGTCCGAAAACGCAACAAAACGACGCGTTGTCAATGCGTGGCCGATATGTTGGGAGGAACGATTGGTTTGTCTAGGTGCCTGAAGGTCCAAAAACGCGGGGAAATGGCACGTTGCTGAGGTGTGGACGATATGCTGGGGTGTTGGGATGAAATGTTCGGTTGTTCGGGCCCTGAAGCGCCGAAACGTGCTAAAACGTCAAAAATTAAGAAAAAGAAAGGAATGAATATATACTACGCACCTCTAGGGATGCAAATTGAACTATCTAATCCTTTCTAGTCTCCCTGAAAACCTGCATCTGTGGCCACCGACGTTACACAGCAAGAGAGACCTTCTAAACGTTGTAAAACAGCGCTTAGATGGGAAAGACGGCAGCGTGCACTTCTACAATTATCTACGAACATCTCATTTTCAAAAAAGCGCCGTTCGAGACTGGAAACAACTCACTGCTGTTGAAGGGGACAGTTTAAACACCATGTTTCGAGGGCGCCGACATGAGAGCTTCTAGGGATTATTCAAGGGCCAAAATGGGCGGTGGGGGCATTGTGGTGACACCGATGGAAGCTACGTACCTGGGCTGGGATGCAACGATTAATGGGTGAGTCAAACTGATAAGTAGAAATGCGACTCACAAAAAGAATGAGTGCCAGTAACCCCAGGTCCTTCAGATCCTTCTCGCCCAGAGTGCTGTAATCTGCCACTGTGTTTTGCAGCTTCAAAATCGACATCAGCAGTGGGACGAGGGGAAAGCGAAATTGTGAGGTATGTTCGTCTTGAATGATGAAAGTCATCAATTTGAGTTGCAGAAAAATGAATGAGATACTACTACATACGTTGGTACTTCACTTAGGCTCTTTCGCCATCATCTTCATGTCCTTCGAATCTGTTCCTGTCAGTCCTCCAGTTATTCCATCATCTCTGCTCTTCAAGGTCCATTGTCATCCAAATATAGATGTGGCCATATCCGTGCGACATAAGTATGGAGGGAGGAAGCATAATGCAGGTGGCATCACGCAACCATAAACCAACGCGCAATAACCAATGTGCGCTGGAGTGACATCTTTCCCTATAATTGCAGGAATAGAAAGCACATGTATTAGGACGACCTAGTGATAAATGATGCATAGGGATAACAAAATATACGCTCACATTTTCGGTCTGAACAGCCAATATCGAACCTAAGATGATACAAGTTGGCATCTGCGTACAAATTGAAAAAAAAAAAGGTCATCAAAAATACACCTTTCCATTTGGAACTCTACGTAACCTCCACTTGGGTAATAGTCATCTGGGTATATTGACCACGACTTTTCAGTGCACGAAAGGCTCGCTAATAACGGATTGACATGAACAGGTCCCAGAGGGACAAGGAACGCGATCATGAGACAAGTCGCTGTGAGCAACAGCGAAAGTATAAGTAGGGACAAGGTCCCAATCTTCGACACCGACGCTAACCATATCCTAACCCTGTTCATGACCCAATTCCTAGATTGATGAAGACGCGACGAGCCATGCTGTGGGGAACTTATCATACGCCATGCTTAATTATCCTCGCCGTTCTCGTTGGTCGCTAGACTCGAGTCGAGTCGTGGTCGGGATATGTGGGAGCAGTTGCCTTCATGGCAGTCGGTGTGGTTCAATGCTTCAGAGCTGTCGAGCCGAAATAAGGAACTGCGAGAATTGTTAACAACCCTGTACTCTTGGGCAACTAGCCGCGAGATGGATTCTCAAAGATGGATTCCTCCTGCCCATGGAAAAGACAGATAGCGGGTAAAGACGTTGATGTATTGGTGCTAGATTGATACCTGTGGTTCGCGTTGGGTAAATGAACTGGTAGTAATATAACATGAATTGAATCAGGTAAACTGGAATGGGTGTTGTAGGACCATTACACATCTTAGTCAAGGACAGTTGCAAATTCATATTCCTGGATGCCTAATATGTCTAATCATTGAGTTGAACAATTACTCATAATGACTCGACGTACCCGCCTCTTCAAGCAACTTTCGTGCAATTGCTTCCTTCTCACCCGCCTCGAACTGCGGAATCTCAGATGCATCCATGTCCTTATACCCGTTGAATGGTGTGCTTTGGGTGACAAGCATCCAGTGAACACCGGCGACCTCTCCAACTTGTCTGAAGATTACACGAGAGGCTATTACTTTGTCGAATATGGCCTTCCTGACAGTAGGACGGTTTATCACTGGATGTAGTTCTCTGCCCTTCAAACGTGACGCCCACTGGATGGCAGTGTCGTTATTTATACGAAGACCTCCCAGACGATAGTGGCGTGCAGGTGGGTTGTGGAAAATGGCAGACATGGATGTTGATTTGTGGTTGTTAGGGCTATCAGATACGTGGAAGAATGTCGACGTACTGGGAGGAATTGTGGTTGCTATGTTGGGCCCAGTTGGGGTGGCAATCGTTTGGTCGTGACATAGATTATCGCAGTCACAAAACAAAGTCACTTATGGCCACTCTCGACGCTCCTGCACAGATGCCTCCTAGGTTACGGCCTGAACAACCCCCCAGCGTGGACAACTTGATTGCCCAGATAGACGATTGGGTTATCTATCACCTTTTGAGAACCCTGGAGTCCAATATCCATTATGAGAATCAGCTCTACGGACCAATATCCTCATTCCTCACATTGATATTTCCATCTAGACGGCGATATATGCTCATTCCTCAGGCTATACTTCGTAGAGCTATGAGCGACAGAGAAGTTGCTGAGGATCTAGCAAATGTGTCGATTGGTTCTACTGGTGCTTTTCATGAGTCGAGAGATCTCGGTTAGTGACTCAAACACTTCCCTTCAACAGTCCTAAACTCTAAATATGGTAGCCGGTGTAGAACACTTCAAAAAATTCCCTGACTTCGTGACTGTCAAGGTGACGCCACAGCCGGGAATAGACCGTGATCATCATATCGTCTGCGTCGTGGAAGTCAAGCGAAGCAATGACACCGAAGCAAAGGCAGAAGAACAAATGGAAACTTATATGGAACAAGCAGCAAACCTGCCTCAGCGAGAAGAAAGCCTCCGGGGATATCTGGTCATGGGTGACATGGTACGCATATTCTGGTTACAGGATGACGGGGATGGGGTGGAGGTTAGGATGGCTGAGCAGACATTTGCCATGTCAGCCCCTGGTGATCAGTTCACCCGTGAACTCTGTGAGATCTCAATCACAAACTGGAATTATCAAAGTTAATTCGGCACCCTTTCTTTCTAATAATTTCTAACACACACTTGACTCCGGTATATCTCTTATTGTGTTTTCTACATCTAAATCTATTCCTTCCCAAGTCAAGGGCTGAGTCGAGGCATCATTGAGTTATTATCCTTCAATATTTTTCACATATAAACGTCGGAATCTTCTTACCTCTCAAGAGATAATAAAGGTAGGCAATCATTTGCAGATCTACCTCCGAGTTCCATACCCACCTTGCAATAACTCGAGAACGGCCGTGTCGTTTAAGGCGGCTATTTACGCGATGAAAAAGGTCTGCCCGGAAGTATTAGAACGTACATCGATCACAGAGAACAAGGGTCAACCCACTGTTTTGCAAACCTGGCCCCTAGACAACCCCAGAATTTGCGACTACTCGAAAATGCTACGGTCATCCATGGTGGTCATTCATGCACTGAAATAGGCCCCCTTGAAAGTGTCAATGTGTATATCCATCGCGGGAACAGAGTATGTACTTACCGATGCACATTCTGCAGATACACCTCCAACATCCCACATCCGCCTTGCGAATGCGGCAGTTGTTCATGGCGGTTATTCATGCGTTGAAATCGGTCCCTTTGGAAGGGTTAGTACACATAGTATTGATCACGGAAACAGAGCACGTACTCACTGAAATACCCTACGGTTGCAGATTCACCCCCACGCCCCAATTCCGCTTCACGATTACTCAAGAGCGTGGCAGTCACTCGCGGTGGTCATCTACGCATTCTTTTGGAACTGATAGTACACATACCGATCAAGGAAACAGAAGCCTTACTTACCGAGTTGGTTACCGAAGCGTCCATCACAGATCTCAATCAAGAAAGGGTTCTGTCTGGACGGATTCATGTCAAGGTTTGTGGAAAACCCCTCGTTATGACGAGGGGAAAACACTAAATGCTTACTACTCACACGAAAGAGCTGGACCGGACGATGATGCTACACCTGTTACATCAGCTCCAACTTCCGTCGATCTTGATGTCTATCCACTCGACGGCACAGAACCCCCACAGCCGACGAGGGAACACAAAGGTATCACATCATAGTTCCACCTCCACAGCATGCCGAGGAAGGGGTAGTCGAGGAAGAGGCGAGCGTGCGTGGCAGGGAAGAAACTTCTCCTCGTTACCCTCGAAATGGGTTTTCGATGGGCGTGACGCGGTTTGTTGCCCAATGTCTCTGTAAAGAGTGAAAGGTTAGTTAATATGTGTGTAAAGTTAGGGTTTCGCATACAAAACATACCTGTGTGGGGAATTGGTGAAGCACACCCATTTCCCTGTACCCCTCTGCTTACTCAATCGTGTTCGAAAACGAACGTTCGCCCTCATTTACAACCTCCCCCTTCTCGCGTCGAAAGACAAAGGACGCAGAGGGGGTCTCTCCTCCTCGTATCGAAAGGCAACGGATGCGAAGATTTATCTGTACGGAGGGGAAATGGTGATTAGTATTTATATACTTATACTGTGATTAGAATAATAACGTGCCTTTTTGAGAGGCGCCAGGAGACTAGCCAGGTTAATCAAATGGCGCACATTCGAAATGCGGTCCTTGGTTAATTACAGCTCGACGGTGACCAGATCATGGACAACTGGACGCCGACCTGTCAAAACTGGGCGAATGAGAGCACATAGAGTCACCTTCGACCCTTTGCAATAGTAACCTGTCAAAGAAAATATTAAAATTACAAGCCGTGAAAAGCCAGGTGGTGCGAACTTACCAAAAACGTAAGGGGCAGGATCATACACCCATTCCAGTTTGGAAACTAGCTCTTCCTTCGGATCTTCCAAGCTCTGAGGTCCCTTCGCTTCGCCACGTAAAACACACTTGCCGTTGAGAGTACGGTTGTAATCAGGACAGAGGTTTCGCGTCGCTCTGTGCTCACTGGTGTTGCACTCGATGACGGAGGTTTCGTGGTTCAAGATTGGACATACGTAAAACGGCGAGAAGAGTCCTCTTCAGAGAACTCTCAACTTCCCGGCTGCAAGGAATTGGTTGATTGAATCCAGCTTGATTCTCAATGCTGGAATGCCTGAGGGTGGTCGATGGTCATGTCCGGTGTTGGAGGGGTGGCTCGAAGATCTAAGTCGTTGAAACACCTAGCACATGAATACATAGTAAAGCGAACCAGTATACAAACTTACCTTCATCTTCTTCGTATGGCATCGGGTCTGCCTCTCCCAAGGAGTTGTTCGGACATTCGCCTCTCGACCAGGGTACCATCTTGTTCTTCCTCAAGTTCTCCGTGCCCATCCAATGGGGCCTCCTCAATTGTTGAGATCGCATAGGTGCCATATGATCGTCTTCGTGCATGTGGTCGTAGGGAAATCGCCGATGCACCATCCGAATCTAACACTCCGAATGGCCGATGAGGGTCCACCGTCAGGTACACAAACGACCTGTAACGTTTTCACTGCAAGTGTGACGGTTAGGTGTCACTTGAGGGAAAGACGGGACACGGAGAGTCAATTCAAGATATACGCGTTTAACGATATAGAATTCACTGGGGGGAAAAAGAGCCATACATCCCAACTATATACGATATACGTAGTCATGGTAAATAACGGGTCCGAAAGTAAACTCGGCCGAAAGAGAAGGGCAAAGGGTAAAACGGATAAACAACCATAAGGTAAGTAATAAAAATAACTGTGCGTGCCTAGAATGGGCATACAGTACGAGATCGTTACACTCGCCCTCCGTTGTTATGAAGAAGTGAAGAACAACAAAAAGAAAAAGAGTTGGAAGAGAGTAGAATGATTGAGGTGGAACATCAATCGTTTTTGGAGCTGGAGGCTTCGATTCCAGACATAGAAGTATCTTGATCTGCGGTCGAAGACGTCCCGGACTGAGCTTGTTCGATATCCGTTGAATTTGGATGAAACGCTCTCGATTTCCCCTTTTTGGCATTAGACGTGTCGCGGGCGGCTGAGCGTCGCCCAAAATGGAGAGTGCCCATTCGATCGGTCGTGGTCTTCTTGGATGCTGTGGTAAGTAGCCAGTCAGCTGCTAAAGCATCGAACCCGGAGAGTCGGTGCGAGTTTTGAAGCATCGAAGTAAGCGATCCCGTCTGGTGATTAGACTTGTGATTGCGTTTATGAGATGACGGGCCATGGAATTTGGCTTTGGCTTCGGGTGCGTGAGAGCCAGTTGTAGATGGTTTAAAGGTCGATTTACGGGACTCGCGGGTTTTATCACGGGGTTCAAAAAGGCAGAAGGCCGTGTAGTCGACAGGATCA
>Ga0307509_10011079_pt1 | contig 10980 bp, 11 predicted proteins | sample 10_EM_MG_FD_202245 | JGI IMG/M metagenome (GOLD analysis project Ga0307509, IMG submission 202245) | Populus trichocarpa ectomycorrhiza microbial communities from riparian zone in the Pacific Northwest, United States - 10_EM | ecosystem: Host-associated > Plants > Roots > Unclassified | place... | reverse complement strand
ACCTTGGCCAACCTCGCCATCAAGCATGGCTGACCCATGCTGAGTCTGCTCATCGCGGTCGTAGTTACCGCCATCATTTTCGACTATATCAACGGCTTTCACGACGCGGCCAACGCGATCGCGACCAGCGTCAGCACCCGCGCCCTCACCCCGCGGGTCGCCCTGCTGATGGCGGCGGCGGGCAACTTCGTCGGCGCCCGCTTCGCCGGCAACGTGGCCACGACGGTCAGCGGCATCATCGACGTGCCGCCCTCGAACGCCGGCCTCGGCGTGGTCTTCGCGGCCGTCCTCGGCGCGATCGTGTGGAACCTGACCACCTGGTATTTCGGGCTGCCGTCCTCCTCGTCGCACGCGCTCATCGGCGGGCTGGTCGGCGCGGCCCTGACCGCGGGCTACGGCGTGAAATGGGACCAGGTCGTCAGCAAGGTGATCATCCCGATGGTGGCCTCGCCGCTGATCGGCTTCGTGGCCGGCTTCCTCTTCATGGTCGCGATCATGTGGATCTTCCGGACCGGCCGACCGGCCAAGCTCAACCGCGGTTTCCGGTACGCCCAGACCGCCTCGGCCGCCGCGATGTCGATCGGCCACGGCCTCCAGGACGCCGCCAAGACGATCGGCGTGATCGTCCTGGCCCTCTACGTGGGTGGCTACCAGGACACCACCACGACCATCCCGATGTGGACATACTGGACGTCGGCGACGGTGCTGGCGCTCGGCACGTACGCCGGCGGCTGGCGCATCATCCGCACCCTGGGCCGGAAAATCATCGCCCTGGGCCCGCCCGAGGGATTCGCCGCCGAGACCGTGGCCAGCAGCCTGCTCTTCATCTTCGGCATCGGCCTGCACGCACCGATCAGCACCACCCACACGATGACCTCGGCCATCATGGGCGTCGGCGCCACCAAGAAACTCTCCGCGGTCCGCTGGGGCGTGGCCGGCAACATCGTCACCGCCTGGCTGCTGACCTTTCCCGGCGCGGGCGCCATCGCCGCCATCGGCTACCTGATCACCCGCCCCCTCTTCACCTGACGAGGCCGGCGTCCGAGCCCGCCGATACCTCGTAACCTTTCCCGCCGGAGGCTTCTGCGAAAGGTTAGGCGTCATCCTTTAATCGCGAGGACGTCTGAGAAAGGTTAGGCGTTATCCTTTCTCGGCCCGAGCCGTTGATCGTCAGAGCGACCACCAGACCGTGGTGTCCGGCGGGATGATCGCCACGCCGTCCTCGACCGTGACCGGGCCGCTGGCGCGGGCACGTTCCAGGCCGTACTCAGGTAGCTGAAGTTGAACGCCTGGTGCAGCTCGTCGGGCGGATGTAGTCGGCGACCCTGGCCAGGGTGGGCGCCCAGGCCTCGGCCACGGCGATCCGCTCGCCGGGATACTCGTCGAGGATCGTGCGCCAGCTGCGGTAGATGTCGTGCACGCCGGCCCGGTCGAAGCACGGGCTCTCGCCGACGTCCAGCAGGTGCCACGAGGTGTCCTCACCGATGTCCGGCAGGCCCTTCTCCTTGACCAGGCCGTGCGCCACGTCGATCCGGAAGCCGTCGACGCCGAGGTCGAGCCAGAAACGCAGGATCGTCCCGAACTCGTCGGCGACCGCCGGGTGCTCCCAGTTGAAGTCGGGCTGCTCGGGGGCGAACAAGTGCAGATACCACTGCCCGTCGGCGACCCGGGTCCAGGCCGGCCCGCCGAAGATCGAGGGCCAGTCGTTGGGCGGCAGTTCCCCCAGGGAACCACTGCCGTCGCGGAAGTGGTACCGGCCGCGCAGCGGCGAGCCGGGGCCTTCGGCCAGCGCCTGCTGGAACCACTGATGCTGGTCCGACGAGTGGTTCGGGACCAGGTCGACGAGCACGCGCAGGCCCAGGTCGTGGGCGTCGGCGACCAGGCGCCGGGCGTCGTCGACCGTGCCGAAGATCGGGTCGACGGTGCGGTAGTCGGCGACGTCGTAGCCGGCGTCGGCCTGCGGGGACAGGTAGAAGGGTGACAGCCAGACCGCGTCGACACCTAGGTCGCGCAGGTAGGGCAGGCGGCTACGGATGCCGGGCAGGTCACCGATGCCGTCGCCGTTCGCGTCGGCGAAGCTGCGCGGGTAGATCTGGTAGATCACCGCGTCTCGCCACCAGGCCGGGGGAAGATCGCTCATGGCCCGACGGTATCCGGCCAGCGCCTCGGCGATGCCCTTCAGCCGGCGGCCGAGCGGCCCGCGATAGCCGCTCGACATCGGCTTGCCGCCGACCTTCCTCGACGGCATCAGCCCACAATAGTCAGTAGGTCACGCCGATCTCTTCGCGGATGGTGTCCAGGAGACCCATGATCTCCAACGTGGTGGCGTGCGGCATCAGCGGGCTTTCCAGCTCGCCGGCCAGGATGCAGCGCTGCACCTCGGCCGCCTCGAACTGGTAGCCGTTGCCCTCGAACGGGAACCGGTACGTCTCCGGGGCCTTACCCGATCGGGTGAGGGTGAACTCGCGCGGCACGAAGAAGCCCGGCGGGATGTCGATCCGCCCGTCGGTGCCGGTGATCGACGCGGCGTTCCGGCTCTCGCCGTTGATGCTGCAGGTCAGGGCCGCGACCGCGCCGGGCTGCCAGCCGAGCAGCACGCCGGTGTTCTCGTCCACGCCCTCCGGGGTCAGATGCGCCCACGACCGTACGGCGGCCGGGCTACCCATGATCAGGTGGGCCAGGTTGATCGGGTAGACGCCGAGGTCGAGCAGCGCGCCGCCGCCCAGCCTCGGGTTGCGCAGGCGGTGCTCGGGCGGGAACGGGCCCTGCAGGCCGAAGTCGGCGTGGATCGCGCTGACCCAGCCGATCGCGCCCTCCTCGACCAGCTCCTGGATCTTCCGGACGGCCGGGTTGAGGCGCATCCACATCGCCTCCATCAGGAAGACGTTGTGGGCGTGCGCGGCCTGCACCAGCCGGGCCGCCGAGGTGAGGTCCAGGGTGATCGGCTTCTCCACGAGCACCGCCTTGCCGGCCTCGATGCAGAGCATGGCCGCGTCCAGGTGCTGGGCGTGCGGGGTGGCCACGTAGACGACGTCGACGCCCGGGTCGGCGGCGAGGTCGGCGTAGGAGCCGTGCGCGCGGGCGAAGCCGTACCGCTCGGCGAACGCGACGGCGGTCTCGCGCGAACGCGACCCGACGGCGGCGAGCTCGGCGCCCGCGACCAGCGGGAGGTCCTTGGCGAACTGTGCGGCTATCCCGCCGGGGCCGACGATGCCCCAGCGGACCTTCTGTTCGGTCATGATCTTTACCGTAGTCCTCGGCTTGCCCACGGTGGGAGGATCGACGGGTGACCGACTCGGATCCCGCCGCCCTGTCCGTTCCGCTGCCGGAGGCGATGGTGCGCCGGGCCCGCGAGTTCCGCGGCGATCCGGCGCCCACCCGGCCCGCGGCCACCGTCGTCCTCCTGCGCCCCGAGGGCCAAACCTTTCAGCTGTACGTGTTGAAGCGCGCCGCCACGATGGTCTTCGGCGGCCTGCACGCGTTCCCCGGCGGCGGTGTCGACCCGTCCGACCGTCCGGAGACCATTCGCAGCGACTGGGCCGAGTTGCTCGGCGTCCCGGGCGAGCAGGCCCGCGCGATCGTCGGCGCCGCCGCCCGCGAGCTCTTCGAGGAGGCCGGCGTCCTGCTGGCCGGGCCCGTCGACGAGCTCGACCGCACGGTCAGCGACGGCAGCCTGACCGGCGTGGTCACGCACGGGAGGGAGTCTTCAGTCCGGTCGAGGGTGGCGGCGGGGTGGTCGGACGAGGAGGCGGCCGGCGGGAACGACGTGGTCGGCGACGTCAGCGCCGAGGACTGGGAGGAGGATCGGGCGGCGGTAGCGGCCCGCAAGCTGACTCTCACCGACCTGCTGAGCCGGCGCGGACTGCGGCTCCGGGACGACCTGCTGCTGCCGTGGGCCCGGTGGATCACGCCGGAGTTCGAGCCCAGGCGCTTCGACACCTGGTTCTTCGTCGCCCTCCTGCCGGATGGCCAGACGGCGCGCGACGTGTCCGGCGAGAGTGAGTCGGCCACGTGGGTCAGCCCGGAGGCCGCCAACGGCCTGGCCATGCTCCCACCTACGAGGTCGACCGTGAACTCTCTCCTCCCGTACCGGCAAATTGCGGAAGTCGTCGCGGCAGCAAGTCGCCGCAATGCCGCAAGCCCGGTGATGCCTCGCGTGCAACTGCTCCCGGACGGCAGCGCCCTGCTGCACATCGAGTGAGCAGCAGGGCGCTTTGGCGGTCCGCAGAAATCAGCCGAAGCGGCCGGTGATGTAGTCCTCGGTCTTCTTCTGGGTCGGGTTGCTGAAGATCTTCTGGGTGTCGTCGTACTCGATCAGGCGGCCGGGCTCGCCGGTCTTGTCGATCGAGAAGAACCCGGTCTTGTCGCTGACCCGCGCGGCCTGCTGCATGTTGTGCGTGACGATGATGATCGTGAAGCGGTCCTTCAGCTTGAACATCAGGTCCTCGATCGCCAGCGTCGAGATCGGGTCGAGCGCCGAGCAGGGCTCGTCCATGAGCACGACCTGCGGCTCGACCGCGATGGTGCGGGCGATGCAGAGACGCTGCTGCTGACCGCCGGAGAGACCGGCGCCGGGCCGGCCGAGCCGGTCCTTGACCTCTTCCCAGAGGTTCGCCGACTTGAGCGACTGCTCGGCGGCGTCGTCCAGAAGGGACTTCTTCTTGACGCCGTTGAGCTTGAGACCGGCCACCACGTTCTCGTAGATCGACATCGTCGGGAACGGGTTGGGCCGCTGGAAGACCATGCCGATCATGCGACGGACCGCGGTGACATCCACGTCCGGGTCGTAGATGTTCTGGTCGTCGATGGTCAGCCGGCCCTCGATCCGGGCGCCGGGCAGCACCTCGTGCATCCGGTTGATCGACCGGAGGAAGGTGGACTTGCCGCAACCGGACGGGCCGATCAGGGCGGTGATGGTCTTGGGCTCGACGGTCATGGAGATGCTGTCGATCGCCTTGAACGAGCCGTAGTACGAGGTGACGTTGCTCGCCTCGATGCGCTTGGCCATGGGGATTACCTCTTAACGGGTCAAACTGTTGCGACGGGCGAGCATCTTGGCGGCAATCGTGAGGATCAGCACGACCGCGACCAGGGTCAGCGCGGCGGTCCAGGCCCGCGCCGGTGCGTACTTCGAGGCGTCCCCGGCCTGCTGGTACACGAAGAGTGCCAGCGAGGACTGGTTGCCGCCGAACGGGTTCATGTTGATCGCGTCGGCGCCGCCGGCGACCAGCAGGACCGGCGCGGTCTCACCGGCCGCGCGGGCCACCGCCAGCATGACGCCGGTGACGATACCGGGCAGCGCGGTCGGGACGACGATCTTGAGAATCGTCTTCCACTGCGGCACGCCAAGCGCGTACGCGCCCTCCCGCAGCGGGCTCGGCACGAGCCGCAGCATCTCCTCGGTGGACCGGACGATCGTGGGCAGCATCAGCACGGACAGCGCCAGCGCGGCGGCGAAGCCGGAGAAGCGCGGCTCGCCGTTGTTGAACCACGGGCTCACGATCAGCACCCAGAACGCCAGGATGAACAGACCGGCCACGATCGACGGGATGCCCGTCATCACGTCGACGAAGAAGCGGACCGTGTTGGCGAATTTGCCCCGGCCGTACTCGACCAGGTAGATCGCGCCGAGCACGCCCAGCGGCACGGCGATCAGGGTGGCGATGCCGACCTGCTCGAGCGTGCCGATGATCGCGTGGTACGCGCCGCCGTTCGGGTCGCGCGCACCGATGTTGTTCATCGACGTGTTGAAGAAGTTGGCGTCCAGGCGCTCCCAGCCCTTGGAGACCAGCGTCCAGACCACCGAGGCAAGCGGCAGGATCGCCAGCACGCAGGCCGAGTAGATCAGCGACTGCCAGGCCCGGTTGCGGGCGGCGCGCCGGCCCTCCACCCGGCTCGCGGCCATGAAGAGCCCGACCAGGTAAAGGGCCCAGCCGAGGGCGACGACCAGCACCCAGTTGCCGATGCCGAGGCCGTAGACGAGCGCGGCGGCAAGGCCGAACGCTACGACGGCGACCAGGAGATTGATGCCCAGCGGCAGCTTCTTGGTGCGGATGTTGTCCGGCGTCATCGCCACGCCGGCCAGGTCACTTCGCGTCGTCATGCTCATCGTTGCCCACCCTTGGCATGCCCTTCTGGCCCTCGCCTGCGAGGCCGTCCGAATGCTGCGGCTGAGTGCCGCTCGGTGCAGTCGGTCATGCCGCACTGTCCCGGAACTCGCGACGACGGTAGATGATCGCTCGAGCCGCCATGTTGACCACCAGGGTGATGCCGAACAGCACCAGGCCGGACGCGATCAGCGCGCCCCGGCCAATGCTGTTGGCCTCGCCGAAGGTGTTGGCGATGTTGGCGGCGATCGAGTTACCGCCGGTCTGGATCAGGTTGAACGAGATGGTGAAGACCGTGCCGAGGGTCAGCGCCAGGGCGATCGTCTCGCCGAGGGCGCGGCCGAGGCCGAGCATCACGGCGGCGATCACGCCGGGCTTGCCGTACGGCAACACGGCGGTGCGGATCATCTCCCACTTGGTGGCGCCGAGCGCAAGGGCCGCCTCCTCGTTCATCCCCGGGGTCTGCTGGAAGACCTCGCGGGAGAGCGAGGTGACGATCGGCAGCACCATGATCGCCAGCACCAGCGAGCCGAGCAGGATCGAGCGGCCGAACGGGCCGTCGCCGCCGAAGATCGGGATCCAGCCGAAGTAGTGGTTGAGCCAGACCGAGAAGTCCTTCACCGGCTGAGAGAAGACGTCCCGGCCCCAGAGGCCGAAGACGACGCTGGGCACGGCGGCGAGCAGGTCGATCACGAAGCCGAGCGGGTTGGCCAGCCGCTTGGGCGCGTAGTGCGAAAGGAACAGCGCGATTCCCAGCGCGATCGGAACGGCGACGAGCAGCGCGATCACCGAGGACAGCACGGTGCCGAACGCGATCGCCGCGATGCCGAAGTTCGGCTGGGCGTCGTTCGGGAACCACTTCGTGTCGGTGAAGAAGTTGGCCGTGTTGGCCTGCAGGGCCGGAATGGCCTTCGAGATCAGGAAGACCGCGATGGCCACGATGATGACCAGCACCATGGCGCCGGCCGAGACAGATAGACCTCGGAACCCGGTCTCCATCGAGAACCGGGCCTTCCTCTGCAAGGGGGCGCCACCGCCGCCGATCGGGGGTTCTTCGTTACTACTCGGCGAAACGCCGGTGCCGGCGGACCGGGCGTGACGTCCTGTCACACCCGAGCCGCCGGCGGTGGCGTCCGTCGAGCGGGAGGGGTTGTCACCCATCTGCTCGCTCGCTGTCGTCTCGGAGGGATGTTGTCCCGTTTGGGGGCGGTCAGCGTCAGCTGATGGCGGCGACCGAGGTCGCGACCTTCGACTGGATCGACGCCGGCAGCGGGGCGTAGCCGAGGTCACCCAGCGCCGACTGGCCGTCGGAGCTCGAGGTGTAGGTCAGGAACGCCTTGATGTCGGCGGCCTTCGAGGAGCCCTTGCTGCAGGCGATCTCGTAGGTGACCAGGACGATCGGGTACGCGCCCGAGGTGGTGGTCGCGTAGTCGATCGTCATCTTGAGGTCGTTGCCGGTGCCGATGATCTTGGCGCCCTCGATGGTCTTGCCGGCGCTGTCGCCGGTGAGCTCGGTGAACTCACCCGCGCCGTTCTTGATCTTCGCCATCGCGAGGTCGCTGTTCTGGGCGAACGAGAGCTCGACGTAGGCGATGGTGCCCGCGGTGCTCTTGACCAGGCTGGCCACGCCGTCCGACTTGGCCGCGCCGGTGCCGCCCGGAGCCTTCCACGCCTTCGCGTTGCCGTAGGTCCAGTCGGCCTCGGCGGTCTTGCTCAGGTACTTGGTGAAGTTGTCGGTGGTGCCCGACTCGTCCGCGCGGTGCACGGACTGGATCGCGGTCGACGGCAGCTTGGCGCCGGTGTTCAGCGCGGCGATGGCCGGGTCGTTCCACTTGGTGATCTTGCCGGAGAAGATCTTCGCAAGAGTGGAGGCGTCGAACTGGAGACCGGTCACCCCGTCGAGGTTGTAGACCACGGCGATCGGGCCGATGACCATCGGGATGTTGAGCGCGGGGCCACCGGCGCACTTGGCGTCGGCCTGCTTCTGCTCGTCGTCCTTCAGAGCCGAGTCGGAACCGGCGAAGTCGGCGGTGCCCTGGATGAAGGCCTGCACGCCGGCGCCGGAGCCGGTGCCCTGGTAGTTCACCGAAGCGCCGGAACACTTCGCGCTGTACTTCTTCGTCCACTCGTCCATGGCGTTCTTCTGGGCCGTCGAGCCCTGCGCCGTCAGAGTGCCCGTGCCGCAGCTACCCGGGGCGGCGGAAGCGGTGCTCCCACTTCCCGTCGAAGTGTTGTCCGAGCCGCAAGCGGCGAGCGCGAGCGTCGCAGTCAAAGCAATGCCGGCGAGGTAGCCGGACCGCTGGAGCTTCACGATTTTCCCTTCGGGGTGAGGTGCAATGGCCGATCTCGCATCGGCACACCCCGAAGTTAGGAGGACGAGGTAGCCGGTTACCTGGCCAGAAATGAACGCGCGGTGAACACGTGTCCGCCTCAAGTTTGCTTTCTACTTAGCCCGAGTTGTCCGTTCCGTGAACTCGGATCAAGAAGTCGGACATGTACGAAATTTCAACCGCGTGTTTACCGCTCCGAGATCCCCGCTTGTCCGTCCCGTGACGCACGAAACTGGCGCCACCCGAGCCTCATCGCTGCATGATACAGATATAGATTATGCCCCATTTGGGAGCCGCTGGCCGGTCACCGTCGTCCGGTAGATGGTTGCCATGTTTATGGTTGCCATGTTTATTGTTGCCATGTTTAGCTTAGCCTGTGGAGACGGTCGGGGCGTTGTTGTGGCGGGTCACCAATCGGTGGCGGGCGGCCGTTGACCGGGCGCTGGCGCCGGTCGGGCTCACGCACGCTCAGTATTCGTTGCTCGCCACGCTCTACGGGATGGGGCGCGAGGGGCTGACCCCCAGCCAGCGCGAGCTCGGCGAGCGGACCGGGGTCGAGCCGATGTATGTCTCCAAGGTGGCTCGCGGGCTCGAGCAGGCCGGTCTGCTCGAGCGTGCCCGCCATCCGCACGATCCGCGGGCCTTCGGGCTCGCGCTCACCGAGCACGGTCAAGAGGTGATCGGCCGGGCGATTCCGATCGTCGCCGGGCTGCAGGCCGAGTTGACCGCGCCGATCGGGGGGCCGGAGGGTGCGCGCGCCCGGGAGCTCGCCGATGTCCTTCGGGCGCTGCTGAGATTGGAGTGAACCATGGCTGCTTTGACCGGACAGACCATCGCCGAGGCGCAGGGCGCGGTCCGTGCCCTGCTCGACCAGACGCTCGCGGGCAGCGGGCTGACCAGCAACGAGTACGTGGCGCTGCGGGTGGCGACCGCGCGCCCGGTGGACGATCTCGCGGGGTTCCTCGCGGGCCAGCCGCAGCTGAGTCTCGACCGGGGGCAGGCCGCCGCGCTGGTGCACGGCCTGCAGACGCGCGGCCTGCTGGTCGAGGGCGTGATCACCCCGGCCGGGGCCGAGCTCTTCGAACGGATCACCGGCCAGGTCGCGGCGACCACCACCCGGCTCTACGCCGGGATGGACGAGAACGACCTGGCCACCGCACATCGGGTGCTCACCGCGGTGATCGAGCGGGCCGGCGAGCTCAGCTCCGCGCGTACATGACGTCGGTCTTGTAGATCTCGAAGCCGAGCTTGCGGTAGAGGGCGACCGCCGCCGCGTTCGACTCGTCGACGTAGAGCATCGCCTGGGTGAGGCCGGTCTCCGCGAGGTGCTGGAGGCCGGCCACGCTCAGCGCCGCGCCCAGCCCGCGCCGGTGGCCGCCCGGGTCGACGCCGAGCACGTAGATCTCGCCGATCGCGGGGTCGCCACCGGCCGGCGGGTGGACCTTGGTCCAGTGGAAGCCGAGCAGGGTGTCCTCGATGTCGACCGCCAGCAGGAAGCCGGCCGGGTCGAACCACGGCTCGGCCTCGCGCAACCGCAGGTCGTCGATGGTCCAGCGGCTCTGCTCGGGATGATGGACGAAGGCGCGGGCGTTGACCGCCAGCCAGGCCTCCTCGTCGTGGCCGGGCCGGAAGTGGCGCAGCGTCACCCCACCCGGCATGACCGACACTTCCGAAAAATCGGCAAGTGACCGACGCATCTGCCAGAGCACCCGCGACCTGATAAATCCGGACTTTTCGGCGAAGGCGAGGGCGGCGGCGTTGTCGCCGTGCGCCCAGAAGGCCAGCGGGCCGTCGCCGGCGGCGGCCAGGAGCGACGATCCGTACCCGTGCCGCCGACGCGAGGGATGAACGACGAGCTCGCCGGCGCCGGCATCGACAAAGGCATAGCCGGCGAGGGCGCCATCGTCCGCATCCGCCAGCAGATGGGTTCCGCCGCCATTGCGTACGCGGAGAACCACGTCCTCGGAAAGCGGGTACACCCCGTCGGCCCGCTCGGCAGCGGTGGCCAACGCGAGAACGTCGGCCACCGTGTCGGCATCCGGCCGGTCCACCGACCGGATCTTCGTCATACCAAGAACTTAGACCGGCAGCGCGACCGGCTCGTTGTCGGGCAGCTGGCGACCGCTCGGCGGCACCACGAACTTGTAGCCCACCTGACGGACCGTGCCGATCATCGACTCGTGCTCGACGCCAAGCTTGGCCCGCAGCCGCCGCACGTGCACGTCGACCGTGCGGGTGCCGCCGAAGTAGTCGTAGCCCCAGACCTCGCGCAGCAGCTGGTCGCGGGTGAACACCCGGCCCGGGTGCTGCGCCAGGAACTTGAGCAGCTCGAACTCCTTGTAGGTGAGGTCGAGCGGGCGGCCCTTGAGCTTCGCCGCGTACGTGTCCGGGTCGATGTTGAGCTCGCCGGCCCGGATCGAGCCGCCGGCCCCGGCGGTCGCGTTGTTGAGCCGGCCGACGCCCAGGCGCAGCCGGGCCTCGACCTCGGCGGGCCCGGCGCTGGCCAGGATCACGTCGTCGACGCCCCAGTCGGCGTTCAGCGC
>Ga0307509_10011078_pt1 | contig 10980 bp, 6 predicted proteins | sample 10_EM_MG_FD_202245 | JGI IMG/M metagenome (GOLD analysis project Ga0307509, IMG submission 202245) | Populus trichocarpa ectomycorrhiza microbial communities from riparian zone in the Pacific Northwest, United States - 10_EM | ecosystem: Host-associated > Plants > Roots > Unclassified | place... | reverse complement strand
CTTATTAATAAAAGAAGCATTACAACTTTTGCGACTATTTATTATGATGTTTGAGGTCCTAATCAAATTGTTTTCTTGTTTGGTTTTCGATGGTTTGTCACCTTCATTAATTGTTACAGTTGCACCACTTGAGCTTACTTTATGCATAATAAAAGTGACAAGTACTCATATTTCTAGAAACTTTATAAGATGGCGTGCACACAATTTAATACTAAAGTACAAGTCTTAAGAAGTGATAATGATATAGAATATATGGATGGAACCTTTCAGAGTTATCTTGATGATCATGATATTGTTCACCAAATAAGTTGTATAGATACACCACATCAGAATGGTATAGCTAAATGGAAGAATCAACATCTTCTAAAAGTTACAAGATCTCTTATGTTCACAATGAATGTTCCAAAATTTAATTGGGGTGATGTAGTTCTTATAGCAACATATCTTATCAATCGAATGCCCTTGAGAGTTATGAATTTTAAATCTCTTGTAGAACTTCTACAAGGAGTTTGCTCTATCATAGTTTCTCTTGAAGTGTTTGGTTGTGTATGTTTGTTTGACATCATCGACAAACAGTGGAAAAATTAGATTCTAGAACTCTAAAATATGTATTTATTAGATACTCTACTACTCAAAAAGGTTACAGAAGTTATCATCCTCTTAGCTAAAAAATGTTTGTTAGTATGGATGTGACATTTTATGAGTGAGGCCTATTTCACTAACATGTTTGGAATTCTCTAAAATGAATTCAATTATGAGTTTTTAATGAAATCTCATGTTCGGAATCCTTTTGAGTGTTAGGAATTAAATTCCAAATGAAATTCAATCTCTAAAAATACTACAAAAGTAAATTATAGGGCAATCTCTAAAAATACTACAAAAGTAAATTTATCTTCCTTTCATATCTCTTTCCCCTTCTTTCATCTTTTCTTTTCTTCACCCTTTTCTTCTTTTTTCAGTTATTTCAATCTAAGAAGACCAACAAATAGTAGTTCTTTTATTTAAGCATAAAGGCACATTTAATATCTCAGTTAACAGTCTGACATTTCCTAATATAAAAGTGATATAAATGATCATAGGATAAAATATATATAGAGCTACATACCTCATAAATTACATTTTGATCCTGTATTGGGGTGGAGTTACATTTTTTAGGAGTTGGCTCTCGATCCTTTCTTGGAGAACCATCGCATTCAGATGCCTTAAGGTTCAGAAAATGAGCACTCTCCTCTATCTGAATACAAATGAGTCACATAGTAATTGCTTTCATGAAGCATAAATGCACACATAACATCTCAGTGAACAGTGTAAATACCCTAATTTAAGTAGGGATATGGTTGATAGTAGAATGGAAAAAAAATGAATAGGGGTATGTACCTCAAAAATTATATTTTGATCATACCCAGGGGTACCATCAAATTTTTGAGTTGTATTGCATTCAAGTGCCTACAATGTGGAGAGAAAATGATTATTTTAATCCAGAGATACGGTAAAAAAAATCAAAGTGAGACATGGAAGGAGAGAATCAGTGGTTTACAAACCTCAGCAAATACATCTTGATCATTTCCCAGTTCAAAGTCATTGTGACACCTGGGGTCCTTAATATTTGGTGTCAGGATTCAAAGCAAAAGTTTCAGAAATTGATCGTTTTCATTATGCATGACTGTACAGGTGTTTAACTAAAAGTGATGCAATTTCACCAGCTAAGCAAGAAAAGACAATGCACTTTAAATATCAACAGCAAAAAAAAGGAAAAGAAGAGATAATGGCATTATCTTGCTTACAGGGGCTTTGCTCTTGGTATCTATGTTAACCAAGGTGGACACCGTTGAGTTTTCCATGGAGCAAGAACAGTATGATTTAAAATCCTTGAGCTCCTTTTCTAGCTTAAGATATCTTGTCTTTTCATTTCCAATAACCTCATTGAGACCTTGGATTTCCCTTTCTGCCACCTAGTTATAACCATTCGTCGAGCAGATTGCTAGTTAGTTTACCTAAAATTACATTTAATCGCCAATTCAAAGCCAAGTATCTTTAGTTAACTTCGAGAAAGAACTTGGCAAAATAATGAAACTTGCAACTTTAGCACAGGATACTAAACATAACTTTACCATGAGTTTTTCTTTATATTGCTTCAAGACATTCCATAAAGCTTTCGCAAAATTTTGCATGACTTGATGGTTTCTCTCCCTTGGCAAATCAATAGAGTCAGGCTTGACTAGAGCAGCACAAACAGAGTCCGATGTGTAGATTCTTTTGGTAACTGTGGCCAAGCAACCATGTCATTCTAGAGAAAATTAAAGAAGTAGATCAATCAAGTAAATGAAGATTCAAAAAGGTATATTGGTAGACTTGTACAACCTTTTGGCAAGAGTGGGTGTTCGTCTCTAACACTTTTTCCTTCCTCGGTCTGAAAGCAAACCACAACAATTGCAATGAAAACTGAAAATTACGTTCACTCAAACCACAGGTCTCAAATTATAGTCCATAAAAATATGATAAACTTCAAATTCATCTCTGTTCTTGGAATGGAACTCTGTCATGGAAAAGATAATGAATGACTTATATACGAGCATATTTTGAGCAGGTTGTTTAATTTTTTATGGGCAATAGACTCCCATAGTGTTTTTTTCCCTTTACTAACATTAGACAACTCTAGATACTAGAACTTATTAGACATAAGAAAGAAAGTCATAGTAGAACAGAGTCTCTAGCAAGAATAAAAGTTGGTGATGCAGAAACAGATTGTTGATTTAAGAAACTACATTCATGACACTTGGAAGCTAGACCATGTGAATTAAGCTTAAGCAATGTGTCCATGGACAACAAATGTACATAAATACAAAGCACTCAACCAGATGTTAAAACTATGTTCTTAAACAAACAAGTACAACCTTGAACCTTAGTTTGTATCAATCAGCCAATGCGTTGTACACTTCATAAATTAATTAATGTCCGATATTAAGAAGGATATTGTAAAGATCATTGACTCATTCTCTATCTACAATTCGAAATGATCTACACAGGATAGATCCTTTTTCTAAGGGAACATGTTTCTTGTTGGAATGAAGCTTTCAAGAAAACATCATTAATTACAGTGTCAAAAAATACAAGACAACTTCAAGTACATTTCCTAAATTAAAGATGAAACATTATGAAAAGACTGATAAAAGAGTATGAAAGTAAAACGAATATAGTACCACCTTTGCATAACGTCCACTGCATTTCATTTTTTTTGCCTGTTCAACTCTAGGCAACATTTCAATGTTCCTCTTGTTAAGAAACATAGATGGTTCCTCAACATTAGTGAACCTAATGAATTGCAAATGTTAAAACCAAGTAATTAAACTTGAAACTTGAATGAGATATATGAAAAAAAATAAGTTAAACAGAAACTTAAATTTGAATGAGACAGCTGCAAAAAAAAAGATTACTTGATTTTCATAAAAGGAGAAGCTTGTCTTAATAAGTAGGATGTATCGGAATAGTCATGTTCTCCTGGTTTTACTGTTAATATCTACAAAAGTACAACAAAGAACGAAAAGGCATGAGATTTTTATTTTTTTTGGAGAAGATAATTGAAGAAATGAGAATATGAGATGCAACTTTATTTGATGCTATATATATATATATAAATGATTCATATAAAAAAGAGGAGTTTTATCTGGGATATAATAATTTAGCTTCAGGGAACCAATGATAGAATGAAAACTGCATACCAAAGTCATTCTTCTTTTTCCTTCTAGATAATCTCGTAGATACCGAGTCAACTGTGGAGAGATGAAGTCAAATTGCGTAGAATAGGCAAATTCATAAGCAACTAAGTTAACAGATTAAGATATCTTTAGAGACAGTGCTGCCAATAATTCAGAGGCAATGGAAATACAAATAAAAATAAGTTCAACCATCACGAGAAACAGGATTAATGAGGATAACCAAGATATTCATTGATAGGATGCTTTACCATGGAGTTCTTGAAGTGCATCTTTAATGGTTTCTTGGGATTACTCTGGTGCTCCAATAGTGACTGAGACAAAAAGAATAATAGCACATGATAACATGCATGGAGAGAAAGAGCACACTGACAAAGGAAATAGATGTTCTTGGATTGTTTGTGCAGGTTGACATAATTAAAAACTCTTAAGGCGTCAAGACATTGCATAAAAAATGAGCACTGTACAGATGCCTTGGAAATCCAAAAAAGGACTTGAATCACGTACTCTAAGACATAGGCCAAAAACCATTGATGTATTATTGATGAAATTACTTTCGATCAATCTTGACCCCTGCAAATGATAAAGCAAAGTTTAAGTGTTACAAATATATATGTCAGAACCACTCTGTGATTGTCAATGTTGCACATCACACTGAGATCAGGAATCTCAAATGAACTCATTTGAATATAACTGGTACAATCATAATTTATGTTTTCCAATCATGCTTATATCTCCATGAAAAATGTAACATTGCAACGGTTTTCTAACTTCCAGTAAATATAAATCATCACCTGAAATTTCAACAGTTGGATTATTAAAGAAGTTAGAAACTCCTGGGATGTGATACTTTGACAAGTTAGAAACCCCTAAAGAAGTTCAACATCGGCCCAAAAAATCAAAATTCTTTATAAAATAAAGGAAAGAAAGAAAGAAAATCAATATGTCATCTGATAATAACCTATTGTGTGTTTCAAAACTAAAGCTGCATGTATTATAAAACTATCAACTGATAGTGCAATCATACTAAAGGAAGATTTGTAGAATTGCAAAACCTGATTGCCAGTTCTCTTTTCACGCTCTGCTCCAGCGAGATCAACAATGGTAAGGACAGCATTGTTTGGTTCAACATCTGGATCTCTGACAAAACTGTGGATGTTAATGATACACTGTGACCGGCTGCAAGTATGTTACAAGAGGAAAATCATAAGGTTGGTACAATTTTATTGTAACAATTGAATCCAACAAAGCTCATTAACAACATTGCAAGAAAATTAAAATAAAATTACTGATCATTAAACTAGTAATCTATGTCACTGAAAATAACATATACATATACATACATACATACATACATATATGTATGTATGTATATGTATATGTATAAAGATCTGTAATATAGGAGAAAATATGCCTATCTTCCATAGATAGACAGGTGCATGATTAAATGGAAATCTATAAATAGATTATCTATCATGATGGACTAAACTCTAATAAATTGTAGATGTAAAAGCAATGGGACATGTGATCAGCACTAAATTATTTTTACTCTACAAATTGACATTAGTAACATGTTTATTAACATCCTACATTAATTGCAAATTTCAAAGAAGTTCCCACTCCATTGTTCTAGCGTGAAACACCAAGGAATGGACAAGGCTCATCCATTAACCCAAACTCTTGACACTCCAATCCCTAAAGCACTCACAAAAACTCAATCCAGAATTTCTTTCTATCTATCTATAAAATTCCATGAAGAAAAGCAAAGTTTGGTTGCAATGCACCTTGATTGGCTATTCGTATTGGTCATGGCTGTTGTGCGTTTCAACATTGCACAAGCTATCAAGGATTCTGCCTGTGCAGCACTAGAAATGGCAACCTGTTTGCACCAATCAATTTACACAGATGTCAACATTAGAAGGCACTGTGCACATAGACAACAAAAATAAAACACTAATGACAGATTAAAAAAGAAAAGTCATCAACCTCTTGGAGACCTTTAATGGTAGCCTGTTGCATAGACAAATCACCTCCATCTGGGGATAAGTCAGAGATTTTCTCTCCCTTACCTCGATCTGAATATATTTCAAAAACAGATACTTTGAATTCCCTGAAATTACACCTTGTAACAATGAGTAAATCAAAAAAAAAAAGGACCTCAACATTTCTTAGACCCCTCTAAATGTTAATCTCTTACAATAAATTCATTCTCATTAATAACAATCATACATAACAATGCAATTACCTTAAACAAAATCGAGAAATCCTCAAATAATATCCAACTTGAGTAGTGAAAGAATCGGCAAAAATGAAACACAACCAATTACCTTGTCAACTTAGAACCACATTGCTGAGCCTCCTTAAAAATCTGTTTTAGTGCTAGATGAACCATCCCAGGCTCCCTAGGAGTCCCAAAAACTGTATGAGTCTTCCCTGAACCACTTGGACCTAATGCAGCTAACAGTCCACTTTTTCCATTAAGAAAATCATCCACTAATGGCTTCACCATCTTCTCAAACACCTCATTCTACACACACACAACTCAAAATTAACCCCAAACCCGCAAAATGAAATTATTCAATTTTTACGTGAATACTGAAGATTCTGGGTAGAGAAGGGTTACCTGAGTGGAATCGGAGGCAAAAACATGAGAAAATCCTTCATAAACCTCGGATTTAATTCTTTTAGAGTCTTGTAAGGATGCAGGTGGTGATAGAGTAACCGAATGAGAATCATTGACATCTATACAAACCTCATTACTACTACTAGTGGTGGTGGTGGTGGTGTTTTTCTTTACGTTCGCACTATTGTTTTTGGATGAAGGGTTTTGAGGCCAAGCGTTTTTCTGTCTTTGCCTAAAATTTTTTTGATCTTTGGTGTTTGGCTTAAGCGTAACAATGGGTCGAATTCTAAGATAAACTTTAAGGTCTTCTGAGGTAGCAGGTGCTGGTGGTTCTGGTGGGTTCTTTTGAGGGATTTCCATTGCAAGAATGTCTTGAATTGGGAATGAAGAGATTTCTCTTTTCATATTTGGATTTTGAGCATTGGGATTAGGGTTTATGGAAGCAGAAGGTGTAGGCCTCGCTCTTCTGTGAGGGTTTCGCCGGACGGTGACTGTGTTTGGACATTCAGATGGACTTTTCGCCTCCATTTCTTCTCTCTCCTCTTTCCCACTCTGTTCCTGAGTTCAAACCTTTGAACTCGCAAGTTAGGCGGAAACAAAAACAATGAGTAAACCTTTTCACTCATTCTTAAAAATCTATAAATTATATCGATGCGTACCAAAACCTAAAAAAAAGAAAAAATTATTTGTTTTTTTTCAAAAACTATTTTTAATTTTAAAAAAATTAAATTATTTATTTTATGATCTTAGATCATTTTAATGTACTAATATTAAAAAAAATTATTTTAATATATTTTCAAGTAAAAATTATTTTGAAAAGCAATCGCTACCAGTCTACCACACGTTCAAACATTTTCTACAATTCTATTTGTTTTTGCGTTTTAAAAAACAATTAAAAAAATTTGAAATTAATTTTACTTCAAATTAATATTTTTTATATTTTCAAATCATTTTAATATGCTAATGTTAAAAATAATTTTTTAAAAAAATAAAATATCTAAATATATTTTAAAATAAAAAATATTTTAAAAAATACTCGTTATCATATTTTCAAACAAATCCTTCATCCGCAATTGCATTCTTTATGAGTTTCTTTTCATATTGTAAGTCTAATTTACATATTAATGACATCAATTTAAGGCAGTTATTGCAATATATAAATTTTAAAGGAGAATCCTTGGAGTCAAAACTTTTATTAAATAATTGGTTGATTATTCAGTTGACATCCATTTTATTAAATCATGGTTTTATTTTAAATTAATATTTTTTTATGTTTTTAAATCATTTTAATATGTTGATGTTAAAAATAATTTTTTAAAAATATATAATATTTAAATACATTTCAAAATAAAAAATATTTTAAAAATCACTTGTTATTACACTTTCAAACAACTTCTATATTTATTTTATTGAGGAACATAATATCAAATTTTTTATTAAATAATTGGTTGATTATTAAGCTGCCGTCCATTTTATTAAATCATGGTTTTTCTCATGATATATACACACACACTTATCCTCTATTTATTTTATACATTTATTTATGATCACAAACACTTAATTTTCATTCCGTGTTCAAATCTCTTGATTCGAAATTCATAATTTCTTGATCCAAATTTCTGGTTCAAATTCTTGAAATCTTTACGTACTGGAGGAGCTATAAGTTTCGGATGAATATCATCGGAGGCACACACGACATTTGCTATGGCTGGGAGAAAAATTGGAAGAAAATCAAACATCTTTGGAACTTCTAATACTCTTGTTTTAATGTTTCAAAATTATTTTTAAAAATAAAATTTTAAAAAATTATTTTAAATTAATTTTTTAGTTTTTTTATATGATTTTAATGTGTTGAAGTCAAAAATAAATTTTAAAAAATAAAAAATATATATTATATATTATTTTAATGTATTTCCAAAAAAAAATACTTTAAAAAACTTTTATTATTATAATATAATTAATGTGATTAAATAAATAGATTCGAATATGCTTTATAATGTAAATATAAAGCATTATTAATATTAATAATTAACTAAAAAAAATACTAAAATAAAATGCTTTACTTGGTTTAGTGTTCATTTATTAATGGTTCATGTTTACTCAATTTAAAAGTTTTTTAAAGTGTGGTAATAATTACCTTTCAAAATATTTTTTATTTATAAATATATTTAAATATTATTATTTTTAATTTTTTTTAATATTAGCATATTAAAATAAACTAAAAAAATAAATTTTTACTGATCTCTATTTTGGTTTATAGAATGAACTTACTTGTACAATGGTTTTTTTTATTTTATTTTCCTCAACTCTTGTCTCCCATGTAATTTCTCGTATCCATCTGTCATGTCCTTTTTTTTTTCATATATGGCTTCTTTTCCGCAATGTTTTTTAATCCTTTCTTTTTTATTATGATTATGTGTTGTTTGGTATTATTTTTTGTTAAAAATAATTTTTAAAAAATAAAATGAAAATATTATTTTAATATATTTTAAAATAAAAAATACTTTAAAAAACAATTATTACCACATTCCCAAACACTACACTCTTTGAAAATCTTTTTTTTAATATTATTTTAATTCTTTACATGTTAAACTTCAATGACAATCATTGTTGCAACTGTTTTTGGAAGTAAATTGGAATTTATATTTTATACTCGCATAATATTTTATGTATTTCATCCATTGTTATTGATTTTTTTCACCTTTGAGACGGGAAGAGAATATGTTTATTTTACTATTTATGATATTGTATGTTTTTTTATATAGATTTTTTGCTTGACTTATTATTCATGGAATATATTAATTAAATATACATCAAATGTAATTTTAGTTAATTGCAAAAGTAGATATATTCATGATTTGTATTAATGGCACTAATTATTTCTATGAACTTGTTTTGGTTAAATAAATATACATAATAATTATAATTATAATTAGGTAATACTTGTATAATCACAATACATAATACATGTATTAAGTTCAGTGTAAAAAGAAGAACATGTTGATAAATTAATTTTTTTATTAATTGATGTATAAGCCTGTTTTTTTTCATATTTTAAAGTATTTTTTAAAAAAAATAATTTTTTTTATTTTTTTACTTTAAAATAATATTTTTTTAGTATTTTTAAATAAAAAAATTAATTTAATATATTTTTAAATAAAAAAACTTTTAAAAATGTTGGTGTCTTCAATAATATGTGAAGTATAAACCATGCTATCAATTTTTCTCATGGTCATATCAGCTTTTTGTCTCATGCTCCTGAGAAAAAATCTTTTATTAACATTAACAAAGAAACTAAATCATGTCGTGGTTTTCCTGTTCATTAAGACTTATGCAACTGTGGATTGTAACAGTTGCTTCAGCCCGCATATTTGTTTTTTTCAGTTGTCGACGCATGCCTTTCTTTTCTTCTGCTTCTACATTGTTAATTAAATTGGTGGGCGAATGGGCATTAAATGTTGTCCTTTTTGCTGGCAGCCATGTCTTTGTTTTCTTTGATTTTGCATTGTTAATTAGATTGGTGGGCCAATGTGCATTAAATGTTGTCCTTTTTGCTGGCAACCATGTCTTTGTTTTCTTTGGTTTTGCATTGTTAATTAAATTAGTGGGCTAGTGTGCATTAAATTTCTATTTGCTGTCACAAAATGCATCCTACTTGTTGTCTTTATATTGAGAGGAGGGCTGTCTGGTTTGCATGGGAAATATAATCACGTTGGTTAGAGATAAGATTTTACTTTTTGTGCAGCAATTATCCTTTATATTTCGTGTAACTAGAAACTGAAAATGCCCTGTTTTTTTTAGTTCACAACCAAATGCCTTTTCTTTTGCTTTGTCTATTTCCGGTGTGTGTGTTTCTTTGCCTACCAGTTGTTGGACTCTCTTTTTATGTTTTCTCCATTGCCTCTGTTGCTGGTTGTTGCACCATCAGTTTAGGTGTTTTTTCCCCTCTTTCCATTGCCTCTCTTATTATTATTTTATCGTTTGTTTTCTTATGCATCCATAATTAATCTGTGTGGTCCTTTTGTTTTCAGCAGATTTGTTCAGCTTTTTTAGCCTTCTTTTCGGTTGGGTTGCTGGGTGGCTACTTTATTCACCTTAAGGATTGCTTGGTTTACGCTACTGGTATGTGCATGTATTATTGGTCTATAAGATTAATGGTTGTTTTTTTCTTGGTTTGTTGGACTGTGAAACTAGCTTCCCTTTTTTTCCATTTGCTTGCTAGGAGTTTGTATTCAAAATTGTATCTGCTGTATTTTCTTCCCTTTTGATGGTTGTTGAATTTGTGCTTTAGATTCCCATCTTTATTTATTTAGCCACTTTATGTTGCAATTTATATTTGTTCTTTTCATGGCTTGCCCTTTTGATTCCAGTCATTCATTTATTTGTCTTTACACTGTCATCAAATATATAACATTTAGTCAAAAAATTTCATAATTGAAAAAAATGAAGGAGCTGATGGAGTCATTAGCATAATCCAACACTGTGTATATCGTTAAAGCTGGCTTTCATAACTGAAAAAAATGCAGCAACAGATAACATTTAATCAACAATTTACAATTGTTTATTTACAAATACACAAAAATCGTTAGATGTCAACCTTGAATAAGTTTCTTAGCCCAAACCCTCTTCAAAACTGTTTTATAT
>Ga0307509_10011077_pt1 | contig 10980 bp, 8 predicted proteins | sample 10_EM_MG_FD_202245 | JGI IMG/M metagenome (GOLD analysis project Ga0307509, IMG submission 202245) | Populus trichocarpa ectomycorrhiza microbial communities from riparian zone in the Pacific Northwest, United States - 10_EM | ecosystem: Host-associated > Plants > Roots > Unclassified | place... | reverse complement strand
CCAGAGTATTTACTTTCCTGAACGGTGGAAGAACTGACAAATCTCTATCACTTTCTAGAACTGTCAAGAAGACAACCAAACAACACAAGTTGCAATCGATTCAAGCTAACTAAACTAACTAAAGACAGGCCCAGTTCCTTTCCTCAACCCACAGACAAAACGGTTCCTCCGTTGTGTTGCTCTCACGATCCACTTCGTTGTTGTTGACCTCGCTGGTGGTTAGAACGAAGAAAGGAAAAATTATGTGAGAGAGAAAAAAACCTAACTAACACAACAACCCTATCCGCCAAGCCTATCAACAGTCACACTTCAGCAATACAACAACCCTCTACCCTAAGCTTGTGATCGTGACTAGCTATTTATGAAGCAGAATTTATTCGTGAATAAGCAAGAAAAGTATAATTTAGGAAAGCTCAATTTTAACCGTGACAGTACCTCTTGTGCTTCTAAAAGTAGACAAACTGGCAGGTATTTCTTCGTTTGAGTGCCCTAGCGTGTAAGTTAGTCTGGAGTCTGGCGGGATTTGCTAACACACCTGCCAGTCAACGTCGCATTCTCATCGCCCAGCTGCAAAGATGCAGGACGGGAGAAAATTAGGCACACGCTTTAGGGAGGAATTCAACTCACCGTAGGTGTTGGTTCGGCTGGAACTGTGCGCATCGCTGCGCTTCCGGGGCTTCACCCCGCTTTGCTTGCTCTGAACTCAGAGATGCCACGAGATCCAAGCGCAATTTCTCAAGCGTTCATTGATAGTAGATTCAGGGCTTCTCCCGTAAAGATACCCTCATCTACAACCGGTTAGCCTCCGCACACAGTCGGTGGTCTCCCGCTTCGTAAGAGAGGGGGATGAACATACCAATGATTATTGAGCACCGGCTCTCTGAGATCGTTCTGGGAACCATGCCGGAACCTATTCGTGTCATTATAGAATTCCACTTATGTTATCTACAACGAGCAAAACATAAGGCTCATCTGAAACGGGAGTGGCTCCCGTAATACCGCGGGGGGGTTGCAAATGCGAGGGAATTCTAGACGTCTTAGCGTGAAGCCCAATCAAATTATTCTACTTCTCGCAGTAGGATTCAGACAAAGTCACATGATAGTTGTTAGTATGAGTTACCCGGAAGGAGAAGCCTTAGTCTAGTGTCCAAAAACCCCCGTTACAATCCTCCGGAGTATATGGGAGAATTTCGCACTTCAGCCTTTCGGTAAGCCGTCTAGAGATGTTATTTGCAGCCGATCTCGGGGAGCCGTACTGTTGGGGTGTTTGACACTTGGTAGAGCGAACGCGACTTTCACCGGGAGTGCCTGGTAGTCGGTAGCTTATCTTGTGGTTGTTCTATACGATCAAACTGACCGCAAGATGAATGAGACTAATGAGGGGCATGAAAAGGGAGCCTACTATGCCTCCTTCACCGCCAGAACTCGACTCTATAGCTGGGGTGGCTAGCATCTAACTATTCACTAGGCCTAACATCATCTATCGTGACTAGTCTGCTGTTGTGGACACGGTTTTTATCTAGTTTTTGACAATTGCCCTATGAATCCTTCCATTATCGTACAACACTTTATTTCTCTAACATAAAAACACTCTATGTGGTTCATCTATGGTTCGGGGGAGGAGAGAAAGAAAATGAAGTGGTAACAAAATATAAGGAAAAAAAGGATATGTAAGAATCTACAGAAAGAGAAGAATTAAGTTATATATGATCGGGTGAAATTTACAAGCTAAACACTGGACCTTGCCACAAGAATTGAAGCCACCTTCTCCCACGAACCAAACTGCGGAAATTGTAAACAGAAAGTCATAAATCACCACCCAACCGTGAGATAAAATAGACAAAGGGGTGTAGGAGGGTATGACATGTGGCTGTGTTCCCATATCATGGGATTCCACCCGTTGACAGAGAGGGATGTCTGAGGGTATTACCAGTAGTGGCATCCCATGAAGTAAAGGGCGACGGGTATTTCTACGGAGGGGGCCGCCAGGGCTTTAGGTTGTAATGGAGGTTACCGCTTCTCGAGACTGCAGCAGAGCTACCACTTTCTCATGTCCATTCCCAGCGGCATGCGAGAGCGGTGTTCGGCCGCTATTATCTGGCTTGTCGGGGTTGACCTCTTCCCGCCCGAGTAGTATTTTCACCACTCCCCCATGTCCATATCCGGCGGCAAACGAGAGCGGTGTTCGGCCCCCTCTATCTGGCTTGTCAGGGTTGACGTCTTCCCGTCCGAGTAGTATTTTCACGACTCCCGAATGTCCATTCCAAGCGGCATGCGAGAGCGGTGTTTGGCCGTTATTATCTGGTTTGTCAGGGTCGACATCTTCTCGTCCGAGTAGTATTTTCACCACTCCCGAATGCCCATTCCAGGCGGCATGCGAGAGCGGTGTTTGGCCGTCATCATCTGGTTTGTCAGGGGCGACATCTTCCCGCCCGAGTAGTATCTCCACCACTCCCTCATGTCCATTCCGAGCGGCAAACGAGAGGGGTGTTTGGCCCCATATATCTGGCTTGTCAGGGTTGACCTCTTCTCGCCCGAGTAGCAATTGCACCACCCCCTCATATCCATTCCTAGCGGCATCCGAGAGGGGTGTTTGGCCGTTATCATCTGGCTTGTCAGGGTTGACCTCTTCCCGCCCGAGTAGTATTTTCACCACTCCCGAATGCCCATTCCAGGCGGCATGCGAGAGCGGTGTTTGGCCGTCATCATCTGGTTTGTCAGGGGCGACATCTTCCCGCCCGAGTAGTATCTCCACCACTCCCTCATGTCCATTCCGAGCGGCAAACGAGAGCGGTGTTTGGCCGTTATTATCTGGTTTGTCAGGGTCGACATCTTCTCGTCCGAGTAGTATTTTCACCACTCCCGAATGCCCATTCCAGGCGGCATGCAAGAGCGGTGTTTGGCCGTCATCATCTGGTTTGTCAGGGGCGACATCTTCCCGCCCGAGTAGTATCTCCACCACTCCCTCATGTCCATTCCCAGCGGCCCACGTGAGCGGTCCACAACCCGAAAAGTCCGCTTCGTTAATATCACAACATCCCATCTCTATTAAACCAGCTACAACCTCAACAATTCCGAAGAACGATGCGCAGTGTAGTCCACTGAATGGGGAGAGAGTACTAAAGCGCCAAACATAGAAATTCTTTGCTTGCGCTAAAAGTAATCTGGTCGATATCGGGCCATAATTCTCTTTTAATAGCTCTAGCACAAGTGATCCCCCGGGGTCTGAGAGCTCCCTTTTCGCATGCACTCCCCAGAATACTGAACAATATTCTAGAAATGGTGCGTTCTGGGTATCCGACGAAGGATCGGTCGAAAGGGCTTTGACCTGTTGGGAATTCAAATAGGTCAAGCATATGTCGGCCATTGCCGATTGAGGTTTAGTGAATAAATCGGGATGAGCTGAAAGATACTCCTGGAGAGTAAAGTGGATCAATCGCACAGTTGACGCCTCTTTATCCACAGTAATAAGCCCTTGACAGCAGTTGACCAATGTCGACATGGAGGGGATGTTGTCAACATCGAAATCCCTGGAGCCCAGCTCGACTGCTAGGGCGTGACAGAGCTCATCCGCCCGCAATGGCCGTTCCGCATGACTTATCCACGTCAACGCTGCCATCCCAAGTCTCGATTTGTCCCCATCTTGCGCCCTTATCCGCTCAATGGTCGTACCGTAAACGTCTCCCAATTCCAATCCACTTGTCATTTTGCATAGCTTTTCTCGTCTTCGGGAGATTGTTGATTCGTGTAAAATTACATCGATATTTAAGGAAACCAATAGAAACCTAGATGCATATCTATTAGCGGATTGTATATGGCGGGATTCCTAGTAGCACAGCCTCTACTTACATTTCCGACATCTTTTCGGGAATCTTCTCCAGAATTTCTGCCTCTAGACTCTCATCCATGGCGTCTGGAGTTTCGTCCTCATCCAGTCTAAGACGAAGGTATTCGGTGATATCATTCTTGCTGGGACCCACAGATAGACTTATCACTCTTCCGGGAAGACGCTTTTCGATCTCAGCTCGAACATGGGGCCTTCCAATGATGAATATTCGAGTGCGCAGGGATGTTGCGAGGATTTGGTGTAGCGAATTAAGGAGTTTGACCCGATGCGGCGCCGCACACTCGTCCCAAGCGTCTATGCATACAAATGTTGACAGCGAGGACGTGATAGTCTGTAGCATCTTCACGATATCCGGGAGTCGCGGTCCTCGTCCACCAATGGCCATTTTCTGCTCTTGAAAGGCCTTTTTTATTTCCTCTGGAACATTTTCCATCCCGCCAACGATCTGTCTCAACAAGGAACCCAGAATATTTGCCACAGACTGCTCCTTCCGGGCTGCGAAGTCTAGGTAGAAACATGTAACGGCTGTGTTTTGTCCCCTGGCCTGGTCGCACAACCTGTCCACTACTAGTGAACTGATATCGTGGTATGTTAGCACTGGCCCGTTCTTCTCTCCTCAGAGAATAATTCTCATTACCTGATAAATGTTTTGCCGACCCCCGGGCCACCATAGCAAAACAAGACTACCTTATCACCTTCACCTTTATCTTCACTCCAGTTATGCCAGCTTTTGAATTCCTTAGTCTGCAAGAGCCACTCTCCCACATTGTCGACGCGGCGCTCTTGGATGTCCCGATGGCGGAGCTTGGGCTCTAAGGGTGATAGCCAGTTTAGGAGTGGAGACCGATCGTCGGCAACGACATTGATGTTCTGTATGTTAATAGAGTTTGTATTATTCGAGAAAGCGCTATTATTCATCGTATATTGAGTCATCTTCTGCTCTTTGGTGCTTGCACTGTTATAGACTGGGGGTTATTGAGTATAGTCAGTTCGTGGTTTCTTGGGGGTAGGGGAAAAGCGGGGCCTTGGTAAGGCAAAGAGGGGGTAAGCAGCGTTGCAAGCACCACTTTATTCAAAATAACCGGGCAACAGTATCTACTCTGCCAAACGGGAGAAGTACGGACAAACAACTGTCACTATCAGGAATTTCTCAACTAGAAAGGAAAACCACGCAAGTCACGATCAATTCAAATCCACTAAGCTACACAAACCAATTATCTAAAGCCAACCCAGAGAGCCGCACAAAAGAGAGAAAAATCCCACCGCAAGAAAGCCCATCCTTACAGGTTGTCTGACTAACTAGATACAGGACAAAATTTCCTTCCTCAATCCACAGTCCAACAGTTCCTCTGTTGTGCCGTGTTCCCTCGTCGCGATGGTCGCTGTCGTGGTGGGGGGAAAGCTCGAGAGACCTGCAGAAACGTGATACCTCTCCAAGCAAAGATCAAGAACAGCTACCGCATCTATTCTGTCTAAGTTATTTACAGATAAGCTAAAAATCTGTGAGTTAGAAAAGCCAAATTTCACCCGTAACAGTACTAAACCAAGGCCTCGCACCATACAAACGGCCGTCTACGAAAACTTTCGAGTGCCAGTGGTAGAACAAGTCCAACCGGATCTATATGTAAACTATGGAAACCTAGGTAGTTGACGCTGCCAGAAAAAATCCCTCGTATAATAGAAGCCACAATCGTTGTCGCAAGTGGTAATATTGTAGGCTTAAGATATATACTAGACCTCCCACTCTATAAATCGAAGCCCTCCCATGTCATACATAACTACTCCAATTAAGAGGAAAAGTCTCCCATTTCTCTCGGCTAAAGTCCAGCGCCCCAGATAAATCGCCGGCGCTTTACATGGTTCGAACTATGACTTGATTGGTGATGAAACTATAATGATCTATACAAAGGACACCCTAATAGTCCCCATCAGGTATCGCTCGGGGGGGCGTGTATCTCAAACTAATAGGGACTTTGCGATTTCGCATCCAGAGTTAGATCTTAGAAATCCGGCTGGCCCGTAATCGCATTGCCTCACATCCGGAGTCTTTCGCAAAGTCTCAATTATCTCTTTCGGGTCTCTCGAGATCGGTCGGAGTTCGAAACCATGTTTCCGGGTCCTCGGCCCCCTAGGCCTCCATACTAACCTTCGTTTGAATTCGCGGCTTGCCCCCAGCGGTGTAGCAACGACACTTGGGCGAGTGCAATGTCAATAAGGGTAGTCTATCGTTAGCTATCCGATTAACCATTATCTCTCAAACCTCTGGCCCCCACCCCCGGTTGAAAATGATGACCCTGGCTTATTTGAGTGATTAGGAGTAAATTATACTCAGATACACCATAGCCTTTCTGCATGCTGCTAGTTTTGCTCCGCTCTGAGCACTACACTGCTTCATAAGCCAGCGGTTTTCTATCATGATTAGACCGGGTGAGTGTTTAGTGAGACGGTACTGTTACGGGAAGAATTTTGGCTTTCCTAACTTGCAGTTTTTTTGCTTATCTGCGAATAACCTAGAGAGAATAGATGGCGGTTCATAATCTTGGCTTGGGGTGGTGTCACGTTTTCTGCAGTGATGGCTGTTGCCTAGTGTTGGCAGACAGGGGGCTCTATGTACTCGAGTAAGTTACCATATTTTGCTTCTTTCGCCCTTTCTCCCCACGACAGCGACGACAACGGGAGCACAGCACAACAGAGGAGCTGTTGGACTGTGGATTGAGGAAGGAAATTTTATCCTGTATCTAGTTAGTCGGACAACCTGTGGGATTGGGCTTTCTTTGGGCAGGATTTTTTTCTCTTCTGTGCGGTTCTCTGGGTTGGCTTTAGATAAGAGATTGAGGATTAGCTTGGAGATCTCGAATTGATTGTGATTTGTGTGGTTTCTGTTTCTAGGCGTGATTTCTTGATAGTGACGATTGTTCGCCCGTTCCTCTTTCCCGCAGGGTAGATACACTTGCCCGGGGTTACTTTGTTTTCAGTATCCTCCTTGGGGCTTGGAAAATATTTGTGGGTATCATAATATCCCAGTTTGGTTGCTTTGTGCGGAAATTTGGTGTCAAGGCATGCCAAGCCTCGCTGAACGCTCACCCGGTCTACTCAGACGAGTGTCTAAATTCTTGAATCAGTATAAGCAGGATGGCGGTTCAGGGTACACTTTGTTCATTAGACTCGTGATTGTTGATCGCAACGCTATTCCAACGGTAAGAAGCTGTGAAATGCAGAATCAAACGGGAGAATGGGGTTTTTAAAACCACAGGACCGAAACGCCGGCCAGCTTGAAGCTGCACGCCAAAGGTCCATCTAACATGTCCAAATACTAGAAAAATCCGGCTCACGATAATGGAATATTCTATAAAAGTACCTCGGAGGTGTTGCTTCTATCATTACCAACACAACCTAATATTGAACGGCTCACTATAATAGCACCAAGGCACAGCATTATACTCGAGTTTAATAAATTAGAGCACTAGTAGTTAATCATCAACCCTATCTCGACCCACCCAGCAGAGTAGATCGGTCAACCAATGAAAATGATACCAAAGGTGAGGCTTGCCAATGGGGGAGCTGGTCCGGAAGTTCAAATAATTCTTGAATGTTCTCACCTTGAATACCCTGAGGCTAGACTTAACTTCGGCTTGTATTGTACATACGTGATGCAGTTGTTTTCACAAAATATCACTCGATGTGAATTTATAGTTCTTTCTGAAAATAATGGAACTAGAGCTAACATTAGAGAAATAGATTCTGGAAAGTGGGGCAAATCTAGTAAACATAATGAGTGTGTGTTGAGTAAGAAAAGAGTAAGAACAGGGAGGAAGACTAATGTGAGAGAAGGACAAGGGAGGGAAGAAATACTAAGGGGGGGAGTTTTCCAAGGCTTGAGTGTCCCTCTGATGCCTACCCTTACTTCGGTAAAACAAGCGCTGACCTTTCCTACCATTTGTATGGAGGTTTTGTTATTCCCATATGGTAGGGGTGATGAGAGATATGCGATAACATGGTTCATTCCCAGGAAATCTAACGTTCATAATGGTGCTCCTTGATGTCGAAATTTCACGAACGTTCCATATCTTGGATGTAGTTGGAACACTGATGGTACACAGTTGAGAGGAATTTGGTTTGAAGACGGTTGCAAGGTTGGATTGTATGCTATCAGAAGAATGGTAGTATGTTCGGGTCAGGGGTTAAACGAAGCAGAAATATTCGGCATGCTTGAGGAATTGGCACTAGGACTGGAGGTTAGAGGTTAAGGTTTGCTAGTAGCTGTAACGCGACAGTGTCGCACTGTGATGGTTAGGACCCAGCAGACGGTGTCAGGATAGTAATGGATTATGGATGATGAGGGAAACTGTAAGAGGACGAAGCTAGGAAAAGGCAATCAAGGAATATGAGTTTCGGGAACATTTGATGGAGCTGTGTGGTTGAAGAGATTGAATGAAAGGAGAAGAAAACTAGGGGCGATGTTCGGGACGAAGAGTTTTCTGTACATCGAGTTTCCCGGGTTTTTGTATGTGTGGGACACCTCAGGTGTAATAGAAAGAAAAAGGGCCCCAAGCTACTCTCGGCGGATCATAGCCAAACTTTTTGACATAAGGTTTGCCCACTCTTGGTATTTAGGCCATGTATCAAGTCACAGGGTTAGGTGCTAGCTGGAAAGCTCTGAGTCTCCAGGTGCCACGGTGACCAGAGTTCTGTTCCTGTTGCTATTACAATGTGGGTTTATCAGATGAGTGGAAATTTGGTATTTCCACCCACTATTGTCCAAATCAGCCTATCTATGATTGATCAAAAGCTTTGGCTGTACACTGTGGCTACTGCCCTCCGAGAGAGACAGGGAGGAAGTACAAAATTAAGTGGTTGTCATATGCAATAGGCTAGAAATAATTCCCTTTGACTAAGGTGGCCTCGATAGATCTATACAGTGAACTAGTAGAGAAGTTACCAGGCCCCCGGCCTACAGGAAATTACCTCTCACGTAATCCACACACCACTACCCCACCAAAGAAACATTTGCCTCCTCCGCTTAATTCGCTTTGCCTCACGTCTCGACCTCACCATAGTTCCGAAGCCAAGGCGGTCATAAAACTCACTAAAATCGAAGCTTGCAACCACTTCTTTTTGAAGAAAATAGATTATCACTCACATCATCTAAACCGCCCCCTTGTTGGGTCCGCCCTCAAAACCAAATTCTCGAGCTAGTCAGCAGTGAGATCGAAGGAATGCTCAAAGGGCGTAATCCTCACGCCCCCCCGAGCCTAATCCACGAACTAGACCTCTACAACGAGATATTTTCCCCACCGATCCAAGACGCCCCCACCGATCCCTGTGCAAGATATGGAGATTGCCCCTGATACCACACCCCCAAATGTCCAAGCTCCTGGTGACCAATAACGAAAAGTACCTCGCTGGGCTCATCGCCGCTATGAGCCCCTGAAAGGCCCAACCGGTGTCCCCCGCTGACAAGCGGAACACCCCGGCGGCCCCCAGGACAATGAAAGAAAGCTTAAAGTTCCCCAATAGCATTACAGGAACAATAGCCGAGGAATCTAGTTGGGGTGTGGTAATTATCTTAGTAGCTCTAGTAATACAAGATAGTGGTAGACCACTCTAACCAATCAGAACATATAAAATACTAACTTTTTTACGGGCACCCCTTGAATACAGGTAAAAGGAATAGTTAGTGTCGAAAAGGAGGAAGGGAAAAAAGGAAAAAAAGACTAAAACTAAATTTTTTAGAAACCGCATACTGATAGATGGCTTGTACTTGGCCATATCCTGTGTCCCCTTCTCCACGGAGAGATACCTTGGTTTCTAGGCAATCCACCGGATGCCAGAAGTTGCAGATGGAGGGCACGGACAGGGATTGAAACTGAAAGGAGGGAGAGGTTGAGAGAGGAGGGGCTCAAGCTTGGTAGGAGATCAGGGACTGGGGTCATAGGCCACTAGTCTAGGGCATCGAGTTCGCAATCCGTACCTACTCGAGTACTAGTATCCCGTCTCAATTAGAAACTGGATAAAGAAATACTAATATGGTTGAAAAAAGAAAAAACTTACAATTGGGAAGCACCAGCCCTTTTTGCTCGGGGGTTGCATCGTGCCAGTTTCCCGGGGATATCCGCCAGAGCTGCATGAATGCACGCTCCAGAACATGTCGCAGTATCTCTCGAGAACAGTGGAGGATCGACACAACGTCGTCGCCGGTGTCTGAAGTGCGGCGGTTGAAGTGCGGCGGTTTTCCTTTCCGCGGTTATATCTAAACACTAATTCACGAGGTTAGCACAATGATCTGGGCTAGAATCTTGGGGGGGAGAGTAGGAATTGCGGGAGGTGTTGAGGGGGGTATCAGGGTGCAGTATTGGCACAGAGTGTTGCTTTGTTATGTTTCAAGTTGATGTATGGAAGGAAACAAGAACTTGCCGTGTTTTTGAACTTGACCACTTGATCGGCATTCTCATACCCTAGCTCCAGGATCTGGCTACTGAGAGCACGGATACTCTCAACATGGTCATCTTACCAACTGGCGTTGTGGTCTTGCTGGGCGATCTTGGCCGCCCTCTTGCACCGTCTTCATAACAATGGCTTGCCACGATCGGGACTCGCGTGCTTTCTATGGCTACGTCCGGCTTGTTGGATAATTCATCTTCCGTTTTGACGTGCTACTCGACCGTATCGTCTCTATCGTGGCTCTCGGGGGGGGAGGGGGGGTCCGCGTTCTCAAGCGGCGAGGCCGGCTTGCAGATAGCCAGTAGTGAAACTAATCTAGGCCGTGCAGACAAGATCCTTCAAATTGAGAAGTCAGTTTGCTTTATGGATGCCTAGTGGTGCCGGCAGACTTTCGGAATATGCCATCAGGATAGTAAATATTTTGCTTATGGTAACAGAGCTCTTCATGTGCCCGCAAATATTTGAAGATACCTGTAGATATATGAAGATGCCGGAAGATATCTGAAGATGACTCGGAAGCCTGCTGATATCTGCGTTCCGGCTAGAGCCAGTGGGATAGGCCGGGCCACCACTCCAAAAGCTTAGGCCGGCCTCCCAGGACCTCAAGCATGGCCCGCCTGTCCACCTCCGAATGCAGCTCAGGGGTGGTGGAGCGCTTTGGGGGGGGGGGGGGGGGTTACTGGTAGTTGGGG
>Ga0307509_10011076_pt1 | contig 10980 bp, 9 predicted proteins | sample 10_EM_MG_FD_202245 | JGI IMG/M metagenome (GOLD analysis project Ga0307509, IMG submission 202245) | Populus trichocarpa ectomycorrhiza microbial communities from riparian zone in the Pacific Northwest, United States - 10_EM | ecosystem: Host-associated > Plants > Roots > Unclassified | place... | reverse complement strand
AAACTACTGATTTTGATTTTTCATCTTCTCGGTCTCTTTGAATTAATAGAAAATGGAATCTTTGAATCTATTAATATTAGATATATTGTTGCGTTTCTTTCTTCTCTTCTCTTATTATTTTAAGTTGTTTTTTTTTTTCATGGATCTCCATCTTTTGTTTGTGGTTCGCAAAGTTTTTAAGAGATGAGTTTTTGATTTTTGTCTGCTTTTTTATTTTCATTTGTTGATGTTGATAGGTTTTTCGATTCTCCGTGTAGGTTTTTTTGCATCTACACACTCTTTGGTGTTTTATCTTTCCATACTGTTCTTTTTTCTGTTTGGTTTTTGTTGTTTATTTGTTTCTTACTTGGAGATACTGATTGGTTTCCCTTTTTACTCCGTTACAGGTTGCTTTGACCTTCAAAGCCATTGATTCACCTAGCTTTGAGTGGGGATCCAGGTTACGAAACCAAGGTGGTTGTGAGGATATGTCTTGCTGATGGTATTGACATGTTCCTAGCATTGTTGGTGATGGATGGTTCTTGCATGATAGATCAATTGTATGGGAATTCATTGGAACCCTCTTGATGTTCAGGTAATCAATTTTTAAGTGGTTTTCAGAACTTTTGGAAGAGTTTTTTATTTCAAAATGTCCCCCCTTGCTATAGACAGATGATATTGAGGCTAATTATTATTACATTTTTAATTTATTAAGAGGCTGGTTTCTAGACGTGTTTTTCAATTTGTGGCTTTGGGAAAGTCAGTGATTAGGCAGGTAATTGGACAGAGGGGTTCACGAGTTTAGGTTAGTTAGCTTGAATTGTTATGAGTTGTTTACAAAAGTTAATGCTAATTTAAAATGTAGAACTTGGAAGAAATTCTGAGCTTTTTATTGGGACTTGATTTGTTAGAAATGCTTAGAAATTGGATAAATCACTAGCTGTTGTTTATGAAATTTGCTGGTGCTCTATGTAAAAAACATTAACCAGATTTGTCTCCATTCCATGATAGTGTTCAATGTGTTTGCTTTGTCGATCTTCATGCCAGATTTCAATGTTTAATTCAAAAATCATATCAAGCTGGTCATGGTCATATTCACTGTGCATAGAACAATTTCTGATTTGATTGTGATGATTGGTGATGTTCCAGCCTATATCTTTAGGAAATAGTTTGAGAATTTATAAAATTAGATTGGGTTCAAAGTTGTTATAACATAGACAACATTTTAAGTTACAGTTGGTGGGGAAAGGAGATTGATTATGATCTGTATTGCACCTAAGAAAATGTCAGGAACTGCTGTTCCTACAATGAATAACAGAACTGCCATGTTCTGGGCTAGCAGATTTTTTTCTTCTTAAATTTTGCCCTTAGTGCTTCACTCTATTGGATCAGTTGGTCACCTCTAATAACTTGCTGCATTGGGATACCAAACTTGCTGAAATGACATAAACCATGCTTTCAAACTCTGCTTTGATTTTTTCCAGTGGAGATGATTGCAAACAAAATCTGTGATTCATGGTGCACTAGGTCATCCAATCCTTTCTTTTCTTTCTAAGAGTCATATTAAGAAAATGTGCTATTAAGTGCACAATGCTTTATGCAGCATTTCAAAGCTAAGATTTGATGCTTCTATATGTGCAATCCATTATATTTACCACATGTTCATCCTATTTTTCTATTTTTGCAATGTATAGGTATTGAAACCTGGCTGGAATCATTATCACCACTACATCAACAAGTATGTCCTTTCCTCACACCCTGTCTTTCTTTCTCTTCTTCTTTTTCTTGGCATAGCATTCGGTTCCTATAGATGAAGAGCATACATGAAACATGCCTTTGGCACAAATACTAACAGATATGTATAAAGTCATGTTAGTTCCATGATGATGACAGACTTGGCTTGCGCAAAATTAACCACATGTTTTGAACAAAATTTTCATTTCGTTAGTTTTAAATGAATACTTTAGTTGTTTTCTACTTTGAATAGTCAGAATGTATTTTTTTTTTCCTTGCTTGGTTAATAGCTCCTATCGGGATCATCAATGCATTCATAAAGGCTAATTATTGTGCTTTTTTTTTTCAATTCCATTTATTCTAAACATCTATCCCTGAGATGTTTTTGTTGACAGCTTCATCTACAAATATCGATTATGATCATCAACAAAGTTGTCATCTCATTCAAACCCAGCACCCCTCATATTTTGCCACTATAAATTATTGTTACTATTTGTTTTTTCATCTAACAGATTTTCCCCTGTGACTCAACCGATCAATTAAAAACATCTCCCATTACATTCACATCTATACATCATGATATATTTCTCATATTCTCTTGGTTAAAGCTACCCATATATAAATATGTGTGTGTGTGTGTGTGTCCCACACTTTTCTTTACAGCTTATTATATTAGATGACCTTCTGACATAATTCCTCTACTTTTTTTTTATAGGAGGGTTGGCTATTGCTCACGCAAATCTCTTGCACAATCCATATACCTACGCATATATCTGTGACTGTAGTCTCTTGTATCAAATTCTTTTATCAGGTGGCCCCTCTGTCCGGTTCCTTGTAACAAATTAAGCTAGCTAGCTATGGAGTCGGGATCTATCTGGGTGGTCCTAGCAGTCATATTTGGTGGATTAGGGGTTGGGAAATGGATTCTAAAGAAAGTGAATTGGTGGTTGTATGAAGCCCAACTGGGTGAAAAGCAGTACTCACTACCTCCAGGGGATTTGGGCTGGCCTTTCATTGGCAATATGTGGTCCTTTCTCAGAGCTTTCAAATCCAGCGATCCTGATTCTTTCATGCGCACCTTCATCAACAAGTATACTGCTAATTTCTCTTTCTCTTTCTCTACATCTTTCTCTTTCCTTTTTATGTACATACATATATCATGGCATTTCCGGTCTTCTGGCTTTCCTCTAGGCATGATTCCATTCCATCATTCTTCTTTGTTTCCAGGGGAAGTGGCAATTCGGTACAATAAATAAATAAATTTATTTATATGTATGTGTGTGTGTGTCTCTATCATCATCTGCCATGTACCTTACTCGCAACCAGTTATGTTGGAAAGGGAATAAAGAGGGTAGGAGCTGGCTTTGTTTTTGTCATTTTCCCTGTCCTCTTAAAATGATTCAACCTAGTTAGTTGTTTTTTTTTTCCTACCAACTCTTCCACTCGTATTTTTTATCATGTGTTATGGTGAATTACTTTTTCTTTTATCTGTTAACAATGGAGAGATCGAGTCTTTTTCAGAAGGATTAATTAATTAATAGTAGGAATGCTATATCTACATATTCTGCTTTTAGTGAAGCACAAGGAGTGAAGAAATGTAGCCCACAGGAATATGCAGTACAGCCCCAATATGCCTTTTCCTCTTTTCCTTTTGTTTTGCTGAGAAGAGGGAAGAGAACACACACAATCAATATAGATGGGGTTCGGTAAAGTTAGTTCAAGACTAGCCAGCTCAGATTTCTGGAGAAATATAGTATTATTATGAAATGAATGCGTGTGGGTGTGAAATGGTGTCCTTTTTCTGACTGTCTGCTAATGAATAGATATTTTAGTGCGTATGCAGCATCATCTAGGGTACCGTTTGGTTCTGTTCCAGAATAATATTTGTTATGTTTAGCCTTTACTTATCTTACCTGCCACTAATATTAAGCATGTGGATTTGATTCGAAGATTTCCTTGCCCTTTCACACCTTGACTAGTATCCTTGAAATTTTGACTGTTTTCTGCTTTTTTATGTTATCTCTCCAAGGAAAAGAAAAGTGGTTTTTCTATCTCGGCTTTGGTTGCCATTCTTAGGGGTCTCATACGCGTACATGGGTGCATGGTAATTGAAGTTACACAATTGAATTGCTCTATTGTTGCTCGAATCATATCTGTAATATCAGTAGTACTCTGGCTTATGAGAAGAAATTGTTTTCTATAATTAATTAATGATATATTACTCAATTGAATGGAAACAATATGATACAGATATGGAGATAATGGAATCTACAAGGCCTTCATGTTTGGGAACCCGAGTGTATTCGTAACAACACCTGAAGCATGCAGAAGAGTATTAAGTAACGATGATGCATTTAAGCCTGGATGGCCAATTTCCACACTGAAGCTTATCGGAAGGAAATCCTTCATTGATATTTCTTACGAAGAGCACAAGCGCCTTCGCCGTCTGACGTCCGCTCCTGTCAATGGTCATGAAGCGTTGTCCGTTTACATTCCATATATAGAAGAAAATGTGATAGCTATGTTGGAAAAATGGACCACAATGGGGAAGATCGAGTTCTTGACTCAAGTGAGAAAACTTACCTTCAAAATAATCATGTATATATTTCTTAGCTCTGAGAGTGAGGTGGTCATGGAGGCTTTGGAGAAGGATTACACCACTCTTAATTATGGAGTCAGAGCCATGGCGATCAATCTTCCTGGATTCGCTTACTATAAAGCATTGAAGGTTGATCTCACTTTTCTTGATTACTACTCTTATTCTTTACTCTTAGCGTTTAAATTAATGAATTGTCATTAATTCCAGGCCCGCAAAAGACTTGTCGCTATATTCCAATCTATAGTGGATGAGCGTAGAAATTTAAGGAAGAACAGTGCTCGTAACGCAAAGAAGAAAGACATGATGGACTCTCTGTTGGGTGTTGAAGATGAAAATGGTAGGAAATTGACTGATGAAGAAATCATAGATGTAATTTTGATGTACTTGAATGCAGGCCATGAATCCTCTGGCCATATCACGACATGGGCTACTATTTTTCTCCAGGAACATCCAGAATTTCTCCAAAAAGCTAAGGTATGTACCGTAATTCCATTAATTATAAGACACATTCCATATTCCCATTGAAAGTATGTCCGTGCATTGATCCATCACTTGATTTCGTTTTAGGAAGAGCAAGAACAGATTGTACAAAGGAGGCCACCAGCACAAAATGGATTGTCACTTAAGGAAGTTCGAGAAATGGATTATCTTTCCAAGGTACAATTTATCAGTAGCCTGTCATGATTTTATGTTCAGCTTCTTGCAAATCAATCAAGTTCATAACAACACATTTCAATTTCGTAATTTGTTACAGGTGATTGATGAAACACTTCGTTTGATCACATTCTCGCTTACTGTTTTCCGAGAAGCAAAAACAGATTTCAGTATAAACGGTTAGTTGCTAAAAGATCTTCTCCCTAGGGGAGTTGGTGTAAAATTTTACATTCTTTGATAGACCTGGAGTCCGTTCGCTGACGGATATAATGTCATGATCTTCAGGATACATCATTCCAAAGGGTTGGAAAGTTCTGGTTTGGTTCAGGACAGTTCATTTGGATCCAGAAATCTATCAAAATCCAAAGGAATTTAATCCTTCTAGATGGGATGTAAGTCAATCAGCTCCTGCAGTGGTTACTATATATTATATTTTGATGATCAAAATATATATTAACATCCTTAATTGTAGAATTACACCCCCAAAGCAGGGACTTTCCTTCCTTTTGGAGCTGGAAGCAGGCTGTGCCCTGGAAATGATCTTGCCAAGCTTGAAATATCTATTTTTCTGCATTATTTTCTTCTTGATTATATGTGAGTCTCTCTGCTAATATTTACGAACGATCCTGCATTATTTTCTCCTAGATACATTATTGTATGCTATATGTATTTGATGTTACAGGCTCGAACGTGAAAATCCTGAATGTCGTTGGATGTTCCTCCCTCATACCAGACCAACAGACAACTGTGTGGCTAGAATCAAGAAAGTTTCATCCACATCTGTATAAGAAGCAAGAGAAAGGGCATGCATTTATAGGTGCTTTGAGAAAATAATAATAAACTTTTAGAATTTTGGTTCATTAGCTGGATAAGCCTTTTTTGTGCTCCTCCATTCCATACATATATATCAAGAAAGTTTCCCCTGTAGCTGCTGCATCAACATGCATGTTGAGAAAAGGTGAATGTCATGGCCCTCTGAAATTTTGCAAAGCCAATACTGTCATATTGGTGGTTATGTCGTAAATATCATCATGCATGGATCTCCAGAACTGAAGAAACAAACCATTTGGGTTGCTAACTTCACAGAAAAGAACCGAATTGGCAAAAACTGTCTAATTTGTGGAGATGTTACTGTTGCAATAGCCTCATGTAAAGCATCTACCCATTCGTCTCCTAAAAAATCCAAAGATTTGCAAGCAAGCTGGAACGTAGAATACATAATTCCTGAAACTTTTTTAAGGTCATCAAAACTTAATGCCCCTTTAACATGGTTCAAAAGAAATCTTTGAAAGTATATCTCCCCTGCTGTAGGAAGAATATATGTTAGACAACCAAGATTAAACCTTTTTGATCTTGTGGTCCACTCTAAATCCCAAACAAATGTTAAACCACCAGAACAACAAATTCACGATTCTTACTTCAACCACCAGATTAAATAAGGGCTACGGCCTAAAAGGGTCACCCTTATTGTGGGCGTGACTGTCATAAACCAGCCAGAATCTTAGTAAAAACACCAGAACAACAAATTCACGATTTGGAAATGTTCGATTCAATTTTTGGGATGACTTCACGGGGCCTTAAAGATGACTATTACAAGGTCATCCTCTCAAAGTGGATGCAAACCAAATCCCAACTCATCACAATTCACATGACTCATTTCCTTGCTATGTTTCAAAGGTCTACAACCCACCTGTGCCGTGTAGGAAAATGCATGTATACACTTTTTGCTCGTTATTTATTCAAAGAAATAGTTGATTATGATTGTGTTTGTTTATTTGATTATGTCCAGTATTCATAAATGAACATCAGCCAACTCAAGCTCATGAACTACCTTCAAATTATCAAATAAAACTCTCCTCGGAGCTTGGACTTCACTGGTAGGTGGGAAGAGATGATCAAAGCTTTGCAATGGCATGTCCAGGCAAGTTGAAACGAGCAGGGAGCTTCAATTCTTCCCATTCTTCATCATCTACTTTTGAAAAGTATTCCTCGACCACAGCATCACTGATGAGATCCAATTGAGAAGGTTCCCACTGAATAAACGAATGGGAAGATGGAAATTTTTATATCTCATCAGTGAAGAAGAAAACAAAATCTACATGTAGACTCTTAAAGGAAAGTTGTGGAGGTTTAAAGGATCTAAGATGCAGAGATAAAGAGAAAGCTTATTACACCTTTGGGTTCTTATCCTTGTCCAACAGTATAGCTCTACAACCCTGCATTAGAAAGTTAGGTCTTAGAAATATTGTCAAGAAACAGTAAAAGGTAGAAAAAGGAAATATTTGGCTCAGCTGAAAACAAACCTCGAAGAAATCCTTGCTAAGCTTTCCCTGCATGACATGACAAACCATTCTATATTCTCGAACCAGACATTGACCAACACCTTGGAGCCTGCCTTCTCTGATCTGGAACCACAGTACCAAAGCCATCTTTTAAGTTGCAATATTATATAAGCTCCTCAATCACATAATATCTGACTTCTGTCTCTATCATAAAGTGAAAAGGGTATTCTTCAAATCCAACAGTTTCTCTGAATATCAATCATATCCCTCAATGATCAATTTTGAACGATTTACATCTTTTAGTTTATTAATTATGCATGTCGATGTTAATGACATCTAATTTCATGGTTGGAAGAAAAAGTCACTAGTCCAAATGTCCTAAACAAAACGGAGGTGAGTATTGTGATCCTCTTGAACCATGAGTACGATACAAAATGTTTTGTTCTTTTACTCGAATAACTAACATAATACTTTTTTTATCAAGAAATTGATGAAAATAATTCAATCAAAGGTATGCTGCAGTCGTACAGATTTAAGAGAGATTTTAAGACTTGTAGGAGAAGCCTTTTTCAGTGATTGAATGGCTGCAGAGAACCAATCCTCTGTTATATTCACAGCTTCCTTCTCCTGCGACATAGGAAGCATAGAAAGTCAATTTATTACCAAAAGTCATATCCATGACTGCACAACTCAACACAAATGAAAAAAAAAAAAAGAGTACTCAGTTAACAGTGTAAAAAGCAACTATCTTACGCATCATGAAGAGAAATTTATATTATTTTTCTCTGAATAAAGCATGCAAACATCTTCAACTTACAAGGGCAGACAAAATCGCTTCAACGGTTCTCAGAGAAAAGCATTTGTCAATAACATCCAACCTACAACCAAGTAATAACAGAAAATGAGGATCTGGGAAACATACAGCAGTCTACATTGGCAATTTGGCACCGTGAAGGAGTAAACTCCTTGTTAGTTGAGTTTGTGAACGTATATAACTCAAGGGATTGCTCTATCTTTACATGTATGCTACTCTCTGGACAAGCAAATGATACTAAAAACTAACAAACTTCAGAGCATTTTTATGTGAGAAAAATATCAATTTAGCTATCAAGGGATGAAGTAGTTGTTTACAGTTTAGAATAGAATCTCAAAACATAACATTAAGTATAACATGTCAAGACTAACTCCCAGACAGTCTCCATAAATATTCAGGAAATAAGTTGCATTGATAATGAAACCAAACAATTAAATACATAAAGAAATATCTAGATTTAAACAGATCACACTTGCACATGCCCTGAGCTAGCTGCTACTGACAAATGTAGTCTGTCATGACATGACAAAACTTTCACACACATTGTTGATAAATTAGACAGAATAAGATTGATGGATGTCAAATTAAAAAAACTCACCGATGATAAGCACTTTTACCCTTCAAATATGGTCGCTCAGAGTATTCATCAATAATTGCTGAAATCCTGGCTGGATCACTGGAGTCTAAGTTGACCAATGCTTCTTCTAACAGAGGCAATTTCTATCAATCAAGAAATACACCTTTTTTAAAAAAGCACTCTGCCAATTAAGAAAGAAAACTTGAACACCTACCAATTACACGTACTCTGAAACACTGGAACGCATATTAAGATATAAATATTTTTATCAAACACAACAAACTGGAAGAAGGAATTTTTCAGAGTGGATGAAACAACATCCTACTAACAATAAACTTAAATGGACAATAACATGGTTTTGAACTTCGACAAATATTCACAGATTAATTCAACATCTGATGTATCTCAGCTTGCACTATAAATCAAAAAGCTTTCCATCAGTGAAAACAGATGCTAAAAATTTTAAAAGTTGTTTACCACCGTTAAAGATTCCATCAGTCTAGATAAAATGAATGTGAATAACTTGTCAGCAGCTTCATATAGATTAAATGAAATCAGAACACATGCAATGCAGCTTAAGTTGAGGGGTAACTCAAATTGTTCAAGGAACTTGATGCAGTGAATTCTAGATCAACTCAGGTTCTGCAAGCATGATATGTCTGTGCCAGCTAATATTACCATGACAGTAGAGAAGAAATTGTAACATCCATGTCATGAGCTGATACATGAACAAAAACATGTTACATATGTTATCACCTCGGGCTAACATAATATTTTCACTTTGCTCTTCAATTTTAGAGCAGATACATTTTATGATTTCAGTGCAAAGGGGAAATACCGCAGATGGGACAAGGTGAGTTGCAAGACCACACAAGAGCATTTCAGCACCATCCAACCTTGCACCTGTAAGCCCAACATATTCTCCTGCCACAATATGCAGAATGATGATCCTAATAAACAAATGAAATCCAAATCTATAAATTTCACAAGAAGCAAGACAAAATGAATTTCTCAAGCATGCAAAAGACAAATTTTATAAAACATTTGGTAAATTCTCAAAAGCATGATTTTATTTTTAGATACCAAAAGAATGAAAGATAATTAGGAGATAAATTTAGAGTTCCAGCAGAATTTGTTGTCGTCAATTGAAGTGGAAGTTCATATATTTTTTGTTAGAATGAAACCACTAAATTCCGCTTCGTCAATTCTTTACTTCAAATGAGTTGCTGGTATGACTCCAGCTCATTGGGCAGATCATTTTTTGTGTTTTCTTTTTTTCCAACTCATGTATGTTCAGACCACTTCAAGGCTCCTAAAGTATTCCTGCCACAATGAGAACCATCATATGACCTAACCACGACATCGAAAGGGCAGTGTGAAATGATATGGCTTCCATGAAAGCATAACAGTGTCTAAACCCTAAAACCTACGTAGCTGCGAAGAAGCTGAACTTCATCTTCTTTTTTTCTAGAAAATGAAAATGAAAAAATTGTTTGAGAATATCTCTTATAAGCCTGTAAAACAAGGATGCAAGTGGCATTACCAAAGAACCCAGGAAGTCTTGACAAGTAATAAGAGGCACCTACATCAGGGAAGAGACCCAGGGCTGTTTCAGGCATTGCAAAGACCTACAGAAAGTAATAATAAATAAGGTTATCATGCAAGCTCCAGGAGTTGGGCCCTCATTCTCTTGGCTCGTCACCAAATGAGCAAAATAATTGACCATAATCGATGAAAAATTGATTAATTAGCAAGAGAGATTCCTCTAGTCCTTGAGACTTGAAATAATGAACAGAAGATAGTTACTGAATTCTCAGTTGCTACACGGAATCTTCCATGCATCGAAGCTCCAGCCCCACCTCCCATGACAATCCCATCAAGAATCGAAACCTTGAAGTGAGAAGGATAATTAGAGACGTCACTATTTAGAAGGCCATTTCATTCGGGGGGGGGGGGGTGTGGAGCAAGTTACCTGTGGTTTTGTGTATGTTGCCATGATGTAGTTGAGAGTGAATTCCTTGCAAAAGAAATCAGCGCCAGACTTCCAATGAGCTGATTGATGCATTGTATAGCTGAGATGAGAAAGAATGTCAAGTATTTATGATTAATGAAGAGTACAAGGGGACGCAACCTTCGCGGATATCGCGAACCACTGCAGCAACATCGCCACCGGCACAAAAAGCTCTTCCACTTCCCTACCAAAAAAGAAGAGGGAAATAGTGAATTACTAGCAAGAAATAGGAAACACGCATGAATTAGTAGAGAAGTACCTTGAGGAGAAGCAACTTGACATTAGGATCCTTCTCATAAGCAAGGAAGAGCTCGAGCAAACGGGAAACCT
>Ga0307509_10011075_pt1 | contig 10980 bp, 9 predicted proteins | sample 10_EM_MG_FD_202245 | JGI IMG/M metagenome (GOLD analysis project Ga0307509, IMG submission 202245) | Populus trichocarpa ectomycorrhiza microbial communities from riparian zone in the Pacific Northwest, United States - 10_EM | ecosystem: Host-associated > Plants > Roots > Unclassified | place... | reverse complement strand
TATATTTGATCTGGGTTAACCAGGTCAAGCATGAGCGTTCGGATGTGGTGGATGAGTTGATGATCACGTTGGCGTTGACATTTGTGTCTGCGCATCGTCGTTAGGGTTATATCCGGGGTCCATGGTCGCAGAGGCGGCTGCGCGAGGTCCTGTGCTCGCATCCATTCCCGTATGTGAGTCGCGAGTCGTCAAGTGGTACCTAAGTGTGGATCGACGAAAGCGCGACTCCCAAGGTCCTTGAGATAGGCGCCGCATCCAATCCCGAAGCAGGGAACCCGGAAGGAGCAGCCGGCTCACTTCCACCCAAGAGTTTAGCGAGTCGGGTCCCCAAGTCCTTTGTATCTTTTCTTGAGTTTTGCCTCCAAGACCTTCCATGCAGCCGCATCGACCAACCACGTCCTGTCTCGTCGATGAACACATGCGACCGTGATCCTTCCAGTGCGAGCTTTCACCCTTGATCAGTGAATGCTATTGAACGTCAAGACAGGGTCAAGACAGGTCGCTAAACCGCCCCTTCCACCTATCCAAAGAAGGAAGTGCGACACGACGCGAGGGCTGGTCAGCGTATTGTCCTGGGGAAGAATATGGTCGATTGCGTATATCTGATCATGTCATCCTTGCTGAGGTGTGTTGGCTCGAGGATCCAAGGATCGATGAGAGTGAATGGATTCCTGAAGAAGAAAAGGAACTGAAAGAGAAAGTCGTTCCGAATACTCATCAAAGTAAGTGAAAGACATACCGAAAATCCCCTGTCCCACTGATGAAACCTAGTTAGCTCTGTAAGCTCGCCTTCAAGATCGTTCGACAACGCTCCTTCTGCCGAAATGGCGATGTGAAGACACGCTGGAACTCGACTTGGATTGCTTGAAGGAGCCCTTATCTTCACGATTAAATGGGCGAGGCAACGTGCTGTGGCAAGAATCAGCCAACTTTGAGGGATAAATGTGACGAAGAAACCTACGATAACCAAGATCGACCTCAACCCATTTGACAAAGGTTAATAAAGAGAAGAAGCACAAAGTGGTGAGTGCACATTGTGTGTGCGGACTGCTTGAAATACTGATCTCAGAAGGAGGACGATGCCGTCGTTTTTAAGATGGCCATAGTAATGTGGGTAGAGGCGCATTGATCTGGGTTAACCAGGTCAATCAGGATCGAGGTGGCCAGAGATGCATTGATCTAGATTTCCCAGGTCAACGGTCATGGCCATGAGGTTAATTTGGGTGAGTGAGGGGAGATGAATCCATGATCATGGACAGTGAAATGAAATGTACTAGTACGTGACGCTGTACGCTGGAAACCGTGTCACGTGCTGTCACGTGATGATGGATCTATTTGTATTCAGCGTGATGCGGGCCCTTCAACTTCGTTCTTGCACCTCCACTGCTTCATTGAACACTCCATTCAGCTTGACCTGGTATCCCAGATCGAGCTTATTACGCCTCTTCCTCTGTTCGCCTGGAAATTCTAGACGAACAAACAACAACTTGCCTTCCTCTTCATTCAACTTCATTCTTGAACCGCCAACATCAGTGCTTCCTTGAGCCCGGACCTTGACTCGCACTCCACTTAGCTTGACCTGGTTTTCCAGATTAAGCTTAGTACGCGTCTTCCTCTGTTCGCCTGGAAATTCCAGACGAACAAACAACAATTTGCCTTCCTCTTCACCACAAAAAAACAATCCCCCCGCCCGCGTTTCCCGCTCATTAAGTTTGACCTGGTGTAACCTGGCAGATTAGATTGAATCATACCTTTGTTCCCCTGGAAATTCCAGGCCAACCTCATATTCTCCCTCGAAAACATTATACGGCCAATAGAACCCCTCACGAAACTGTACGAATCTCATTTCCCTTTTTCTTTGAAACGTCACTAACTTGAAAGCGATAATTTTTAGTCACCTTCATAAACCGTTTCATCGACTTGCAATGCCCCGTATCAACAACCGAGAAATCGACCACTCTCAAGGCTACGCCTTCCTTCATAATGGCGAAGTCTTTTACTCTCCCAATTCTTCACGTCGAATTATCGTTCCTGATCGCCATGGCTCAAGCTCCCGCTACCGATTCCATGCAAAGGACGCCTTATGGGAACGTTTTCACGATCCACAATGGTGGACTCAGGAATACTGTTTTCTGAGTTTCGTCCCCTTGAGGCCCTCGTTTGAAGGAGATGCTTTTGGGTCCCTTCGAGATATCTTATCGTTTGTGATTGGCCCCGATCCCGATAATCATTTTTACCTTCGCGAAGACAAAGCAGCCGAGTGGACCCAGCTACAGGACTCGCTTTTTTACATCTCCGCGATTCTCGAGCAAACAATCGACACATATCCCTCTTTGAAACCTATCCCACCCTTGCTTCTAGGATTTCAACAACGATTCACGTCCTTATGTTTGGCACGCATTCGAGCTACCATCTCCCGAGATTGGTTTGTTATTTGGATGGGCTTACTATCATTCAAAATTGCCGCCGTCTCGGATTGGTTTGGTTTATTAGCGGAGAAGGATATACCTCAAATTTGGTTGAATGATCTTGGGCGTTCGACCGTTTGCAACTTCTCCGAAAATTGTCCCAGGGCCGGGATTATTTTGGATTGGTTAAACACCGACAAGAACATGGAGAAACCCCCTGTCGAATGGTTCACGACTCATCACGTCCCGGTTTGGTATCCATGGACTCGGGATCATGCAAACGCGTGTGCTAAACCGCAATTCGCATATCTTCGACCTTCAGTCGAACTAATACAAATGGCGACAACATTTTCTCCCCTTCCTGGCCCCTCGCAATCCATTACCAACCAGCCGACAACTACAACAAATACCGCCCCGCCTACAGCGAGCACACACATGTCCCGGAAGGAATTTAATGCTGCTCGAAACGCGTACGTCAAAACAAAACCCTGGGCGCCATTTTTTGAAGCGCGAGCTCAGCAAAACCAAGCTCAGCTTCAACAGGAGACAGATCAACAACGGCAAACGAGATTAAATCGTGAAAGAGACCCACCCACTGTTTCAGCGGAGGTCTTTGAATGGGATTGGAGCGAGGAAGATCCCCTTGTCCTCGTTCGCACTCGCGTGCCCGTCAAATCGCGCGTAGATACTCTGGAAGATTATGAGAGTTCTCAATGCCGCTATGATTCTTTCAAGAACATCTGGGATGTCTGTCTATGGTTTGATTTGGATGACGAAAAAGATGGGAATAGTCCGGCATTGATGGACACTCATGATGATGATGATCTTGCGGAAAGCTGGAGTGGGGGCCATGATTGGAGCCCTCGTGACAGTGAAATTGAAGCGGATGATGATGATTTCGACACCGCGGGCGAGCAAGCTGCTCACGCGACATATATATCCAATCGCGTGAATGAACTCTCCACCACCCAGAACGCAATTTCTTGGCCAAGGGTGTCGTTTTCATCTGAGATTGAATTGGATCTCACTGCAAATCTAAATCCTTTCGAACTATTGCAGCATATCCAACTTTTTCAGGGTTTTGTCCCTCCTCTCCGAAGCAACTCATCATCATGGACGCGAGAGGATTGGGATGATGCCATGAAATCCATTGGATGGTATAACAAACCGCCTCTCAAAGGCTTTGAGGCGATTATCATTCAATTCATCAAAGATTGGATCTCCAAACCCACTGCTCCCGAAAATTCTGATTTCAATCCAAACAATTACCGTGCTATCATACCGTCCAAATTCAAGGAAGCCTTCAGCTGCATGACACTCCCTGAGGGCCAATTCTTGTATGGAAAACACAAAGTCTTATACATCCTCCGACCAGAATCCTTGAAAAACAGCGTCACTTGCCCTTATTCCATCATTCTGACCAATCCCAGGGACGCAGTTTTCGTTTATCGCCTTCTCGGTGTCTCTGATCTTACCGCAATATCACTCTGTGAATTTCTATTGGAAAACGGCATCGCGTTCAGAACGTTCCAGCACCTTCCCCAGTTTTATTCCGCTCGAAAGCTGAACAACGACCAGACTTTACTACCAATGCGCTTGTCGGATTACCAGTTTGGGAGTGATGATTATGCAGCCTACGTTCGTCATCGTGCTCAATTGCTTAAGTCGCCGCGAGGTCGTGCGGCCCTGTTGCGGGGTGGAATCGTTGCTCGGATAGCCAGGGAACACATTGCGATTGATTCAGCGCTCCTTGGACCATCTTCAGCCGTGATGGTACATCGTCTGGGAATGCATTTCACTGATCATGGTGGATTCGAATTCTGGGATGACGATCTCACGGAAAATGAAATTGGGATTATCTGCGGTGTTTATCGATGTTTTACCGGTATATTCTTTGGGAATTATATATGAGGTAGATGATAATAACAATCTTTCTTTCAGGCATGGGCAGTCAAACCGCCAACAGTTCCTGGTGGCCGATGCCAACTCATTGGGAGAATGAGACAGCTTGTGGTTTCAACTTGGGTCACTGGACGCAGTGGGATGAACAATGGTATTTGACGCGACTGCGAAGCATTGCGACGGGCCAGAAAGAGGGCGTTCCCCTGTCTGGAAACGTGTGGCGAAAGAAATTACGAGGTGCGAGTTCCAGCAGATTGCTCAACAAAAATATCTCGGACTCGTGTAGCAACATTTTTGATGTGTCACGTGTATAATCATGACCAGCAGTGCTTTCAACTTTCCTCGCTCCGCTCACTTGCAAAATCAGTATGGGTAAAATGTTGACCAAATTGACTTTTTTGTAAACATGACAATTTCATAATATTCTCAGTTCATTCTTTTCAAATTTCAGAACACTACTCTCTAAAAATCATTTGCAGTTAAAACTATTTCAGGTAATCTCCATGTCAACCAAACACAGTACGCTGCACTCCGGATTCTCTCTAGTCTCTGTACATTGGACTAGGCTGACAGTAAAGAAATTGAAGACATACTAGCGTTTGAGTTTGAAAGAGACGATGTTAATAATTTCCACTACCTTTAGGTAGGGGGTATTAGTGATTCCACACTCAGGGTGTTTGGCGGGCGATTTTACTGTGGCTGTGTTATATCCGGATGGAAATTTGTTCCCGCACTCAACATTCCACGGCGTTTAACCATTGCATTCTTTCCCTTCTTCATTCCTTCCCTTTCAACGCTCCTCTCGTTTGTTGCAACCCTCAACATGGCTATGTTCACCTCTACTGTCTACGGATACCGCGCAAACTGCTTATTTGATCCCCAGTCGCCGATCTCCACTGTTTCCCCCTCCTTCAGCACCATGACTCAGTTCGATATTCGATGTCGAAATATGGGTATTCCGGTTGCCTTCATCACGACTACTGGTGTCTTTTCATGTCCTGTCGACCTCCAACTTGGTGCTCTCGACAACGTTTATGACCTCAGGCTCAGGAGGGACTCGTTCAATTTTTGCACCACTGCTATTCCCAACGCCCAAATACTCCTCTTGGATGATATGTGCCTCATGTTTTCTTCGTCTCCGTTATTGGCTGTGCGCTCTCGTCATACAAGTGCCTTCGGATCCCCCTCCAAAAAGGCCTGTCACATGTGAATTTGCTGCAACCTATCAATCTGCTATGTAATTAGGCTCCCTGTTCACTCAATACCAGTAGTCGAGCCAAATTTGTACAACTCTATGCATCCCATATTCGAAATAATATATTCCTCTTGCCACGTAGAAGGTAGTGGGCCATGCCGACCCCGATCGGCCTTACTACGTTATAGATCGAATTCGCCATACTACGTGATGTTCAAAATGGTGTTGATTTTTGACCGAGAAGGCCGAAGGGACCCACCAAGGGGTTGTCAAGTTGCAACAGACCTTGTAGTATAGATTGATCGATTGTCATCAATATCATAAGGTCTGTTTTAGGAGACTACAATTGTGCAATGTACTAGTAAGTCTTTTCCAGGTACTTAGCATGAGAAATCTGGCATGTTGCCTTGCTTGAAAAGTAAGGTTCCCCACTGTCTAAATTAACTACAGTCTTCCCGGGCCACCAGCTAATGATACGCTGAAAACTTAAATGTCAAATTTAAATTCAAGGGGGCATTACCTCGCTGCAATAAGTACAGAATAAATCTTTACCATATCGTTAGTTTGTTCCCTCCAAATTTCCTGAAATTTGGAGCTGTTCCCGTTGAGAAATTCCCAAAACACGGGTGTATCATTGGGTGGTGGGAGAGTTCTCGGCTAATTCCGTAAAAATCCTACTTTTGAACGAGATGCAGCATGCCTGAAACTTGTCCAATCTTTCCCATATTTTGATTACTGATAGAAAAGAAGTCAAGGTGTCAAGGAAAATTTATTTCATAAAATAATATGCATTTTTGAGGAAGTTATTTACATAACAAAAGTGTATCATTAGGGGGTGGTGTATCATTAGCCGGTGGATGACTGTATATAAGGAAATAGTTTTGAGGCAATGTTTGTTTGCTTTGCACGTTCTTTGCTTCCCCTCCTATTACGACCAAATACAATCTTACTTCGCAAAAGTTTTGAGGCAATGTTTGCTTTACAAGTTTTGGACAAACATCACCTCATCTCGAATCTGCTCTGATTCTACTAGGAATGCACAAGGAGTGCACAACCTTCTTTGCAGACCAGCGATATTGGTTCAGAGACTGCAGTGAGAGCTATGCACCCCCGAAAGGCTGAGAAACCACTGAGAATGGGCTGCGAGGAGTTAACCGCAGGTTGACGACGAGCAGCCCTCAAAGTATTTATTTTGCCACGTGACTCAATTGAGCTGGTTCCAGACCAAGCAGTGGCCTTGCTCGAGCCATTCGACTGCAACATCAGCTTTATTGAAATGTAAAGCAGTAGCCACTGCCCGGAGTCTGGCAGGTCGCATTGAATTTGATCTTTCCATCCACCCACCACACACTCGACGCGTATTGACCTGGTCACCTAGATCAATATGTATTCGAACTCGCGTCTCAAACTGAGCATCGCGTATACCAGTTTGACCTGGGTAACTAGGTCAAGCAATCATTCCTCCGTTTTTTTCTAGAGTCGAGCCCACAGTTTGACCTGGTGGACCCAGATCAAGCGCTGCCGCCAGTGCCAGGCACACCAGGTCCATCAGCGCCTGCCTCGTCGTCGTCATTGTCATCGTCTCACAATTCACCTCCCCAACGAGCCCAATCACGAGCAGCTCCGCCCAAGAACCCGAGCAGCAGGATCGGGCAGGGAACAGCCCCACCAACAGTCTCGAGGAGTCTAGGGTTTCAGATGGACGAATGCCCCCACCTGGCCCCAAACATTCATCCGCAACAAATGGCGTGCACCACCCTTCCTCGAGCAGTGGCGGACTGGGGAAGACTGCAGAAGAGCCGGAATCCGATAAAGGAAAAAATCGGGACAGCGGGGTGTGTCCATATGTCAATTCAACAGATCTTGACTCAATCAGACTCGCCAACCACCTTGTCGTTTCCAGACCACCGTCAATGGCAGCACTTCCAGAGCAGAATCACCGGCGCGCCCAGGCGAACTCAAGCAGGACCCAAATATCTCTCAACTCACCTAGCCGAGATCCCCAGCGCGGTGGTATGTATGTTATTCTCATTTTTCACTGGCGATGGATAATTTATTGTGTATTCTAGGAGCATGGTTTTGGGAACAGCAACGGTTCGGCATCGATGAATTTGTCATCGGCATCACCACCGCGGCAGGGCGAGCTCAAGCAGGACCGACCTACTTTCTACATGTCTTTTAATTCAACCACTCGAAATTCTCTGCATCCTCAACCTCCGCCGCCAACTTATGACCCTCCGCCACCTCGGTATCACCACCCCCACGTTTTCCAATAGTTTCACCACCTCCACCTCCAGTTTCACCATCTCCACCTCCGACACCACCTCCTTCAGCATTTTACCCACCTCCTTCAGCAGCATTTTACCCACCACCTCCAGCATTTCCCCTGCGACTTCTAGCATTTTCACCACAACCACCACAACCACCTTTGCCTTTGCCTCCAGTTGCGTCGTCGCCGCCTCTGCCACACTCCATCCCAGCGTTGACCTGGTGCACCCAGGTCAATAACTTTTTCCTTTGTAATTCACGATCCATCTCGCGCTTTGTCCTTCAGTGGCGAGTACAGTCGGAAGTGTGAAGTCTACGAGATCAACTACCACAAAGTGAAAAGGTGCCTTCTGCATCTGCACTCCTCCCCGTGGTCGCTCCAGAGTAGCTAAGCCCTGCGAGTGCGGTGAAGTCCACGAGGATGGAAACAAGAATACTGGATTGGTGGCGGACAAATCGCCTAAGGCTGTCGGCGCCGCGATTGCACATTGCTGCCGCCCGCCACTGAGCATGACTGACTTGCAATGCTACATGACGCGGTGATCTGACCAGGAGGTGCATCATACTGTGCGGAAAACGATGGATAGCACAAAGCCACAAAACTACCTACCACCAACTGAGCTTCCGTAACTCAGGTCATCAATCTGGAGCCAAGCTTAACTCGTTGACTCGACTTTTCAAAACTTCGTGTGAAAATGCCGGTGAGGGCTGAATGAAAATGAGTCATTATAATATATACATATATCGGGCAGACCTTGCGGTTGGTATTCCTCAATTTTCGCTTCTATTATGCCCCCGAACTCCTCGTCCACGCTCCCTCCATTTGTGCCCTCTCACGTTGAGGATGACCCACCCGATGACACACCAGGACCTGTGGGTGCTGCATACTGGAAGCGGAAGTACCAAACACTCCAGGAGGAAACCAACACATTAAAAAAGGCATCTAAACGGAAAGGAGAGTGAGTACAGTTGACAGAAATTTTTTCTCTTGTTTTCACTTACAAACTTGAGCTTGCAGAAGGACTCCTTCCATAAGCCAACTTGGTCGAGGCATACGGAAGGTTGTTTTCATTTGCGGGGATATCAAGGACTTGGTGCTTGAAGCTGACAAGCACATCGAGTTCCTCGATGATCCAGACGCATTGACTGATGACTTTGACGGCCTTGATGAAGAACAGGTTGAAGAGTTGAAGCGCGAGTGTGTGGTTATCTATTGTTGTTGATTTCATTCGCTGACCTTGAGACAGTTGGGAGCGCAGCCACAAAGCTTTACAAGAACTCTGCCGTTTGATTCCCAACTTTCAGAAAAAAATTGATGAAGCTGAACCAGAGGATCTCTCTGAGTACTATGCACAGGTGCGTTTCACTATCTCGACAACCTTTTTTTCATCTAAACAGAAGTCGCCCAGCTCCAGACTGGTGCCAACAATGCACGTAGCGATGACCTCAATCGCATCCGGGACTACTTGGCCGATTGGTTGAATCAGTCCCAACTGCGGCCTTCTCCTCCCCTCGCCAAAGACAAGCGCAACAATCGTGGAATTTGTCACGATGTTACTGGCCGTCTTCTCTGTCCAGCTGAGTTTGATTGGGATGATCCAGAGTATGTTCAAGTTTTATTTCTCATTTTTTCAGTACTGCCAGTGATCTGATGGTCGATTGAAGAGTGCGGGTCAAGCTGAGGGCTGGTGATGAACATTATGATTGGCTAAGCAGTAATCATGCAAGGGCCTTCTATGCAAATCACAAAGCTGACCCCGAGAATCTTGAACATGGTTTCTTGAAGAGCTCCCTCCTAGTCAAAGTATGTGATGATCCGAGTTAATTGTTGTGCTGTCTTTGTTCATTTTTTTTGCTCCGTCTGCAAGGTGTACAAGAGTATCTTCACATCGCCATCCTCAGCGGCAGATGACTGCGAATCAGAACCTGAAAATGAAGCGCCTTTGAAGGCTGCCAAGCTTTCCCAATCTCGAAAAAAGGCAACGAAACGCAACGTCGCATCAAAACTTCACATGAACAATAAAGTCACTCCGCGGTCAATTGCCTACGCTGCAGTCCAGGTATTTATTTGACTCGATGCATCTTGTTAGAATACCTGCCCATCTCATGTTTATCTCTACTCCAGCTTCACTTCAATTTGCAGACTGCTGAGCGATGGTACGAAATTTACGGAGGGTTTGATTACCGTGGCCTCTACAACTACATCGTTGACTTTTTTGAAGACGTGCAAGAGCGCCCTGCCAAGAAACGTGCACAGGACTTACTTAATTGGTGGTCTTTGTAAGTCTGCTTTTCATGGTCTTGAATTATCGTTAACTTATATTTGTCTAGAAAAGTCTTCCCAGCTGCCGCCACTCGCCAGCAGTCCAGCACTGCTTCTTCTCGCAAGGCTATGAAGGAACAGCGTGCCGCTCGCAGCTGATACAATCTTAGACCTTAGACGTTTTTCAAGGAGTGAGAGCAGCTTATTTTTTATAACTCGGATTCAAGTTCAAGCTTGGAGCTGGCATTGGTGTGGCAGGATCAAAATATAGAGAATTGATAGCAATTTTGTACCATAGTAGCAGACTCGCGCCATTGATCTTGATCATATGCAACAAAGGAATTGACATACTCATGATCGTGATGTTACATGTAAATGCACTGCAAATATCTATCTATGCTCCGATTTGCACGAAATAGGTTTTCCTGTGTAGTTTATCCTATCTAAAATCCATTGCAAGTAAAAGAAATTGAGAGGATCCAATCTTTGATCTCACCGTGGATTGGGTGTTGGCTGATGTTATGACGAGGTGACAAGTCACAAATTGCTAAGACGGTCTTGACCCTCCCACATCCACCCACCACACTCGACGCGTATTGACCTGGTCAACCTAGATCAATACGTATTTGAGCTCGCGTATGTCTACCAGTTTGACCCTGCAAGATTTGCCACTGCCCCATGTTCAACCTTGCAACCTTCTCTCCGTCCTCTCTTGTTTTCACTGCTCACCTCTTCAACTTTGATTTTTCCACTACCCATAATAATGCCCTAGGGATGTGAGGGGAAAGGATCAGAGCATGCAATTGTGAATGGGAAGGGTTCCGGGATTCAAATAAGAGATTTCGAAAATCTTCGCTGTGAGTGTTTCTGAGTCCCCCTCGCTCTTGACCTGGGCTCACTTTTGACTTTTGCTTTCTAGTTTCAATGTTGATATCTCCTCTCCC
>Ga0307509_10011073_pt1 | contig 10983 bp, 10 predicted proteins | sample 10_EM_MG_FD_202245 | JGI IMG/M metagenome (GOLD analysis project Ga0307509, IMG submission 202245) | Populus trichocarpa ectomycorrhiza microbial communities from riparian zone in the Pacific Northwest, United States - 10_EM | ecosystem: Host-associated > Plants > Roots > Unclassified | place... | reverse complement strand
AACGCCGACAACGATTCATCATGCATTTCGGGTGTTCATATTGCCTGATAGGAATCTTTCCAATTTCCTGATGTAAGAATAATATTGTGGAATAGGGCCAGAAGAAAATTCATGTTGTAAGACTATTGCAGTTCACAAATGAGTGTCGGACGTCGAATCTTGATCCACGTGACGATATGTTGCGACACACAACCAAAGCGGAATGTCATTCGATTTGTTTCTCTCTTCGTTCATGTTGACCTACACGCCTATTGCTGATACAATCAAGTAACTTCCACGCTGTTCAGCCGCTCAGTAGGTGGATGTCGATTGACTCTTGATTGACTCGGGGGATTCAGACTGAATGCTGCCAATGGCAACCATGGTGCTCGTATTCCATCTTGCTCACCTCCCTGCAAGTCCCACACCGTAACTTCCTTGCGCCGGACGGACTATTTATGGCACTGCTGTACTGGAATTCATCAACATTTCTGTCTGCTCAATTTTTTTTGGTGAAGCACTAGATGTCGAGAAACGTAGTTCATCCCACGTGTTTGTCGTTCCACATGATTTCATGAACTCTCACCTGGCTTTTTTTATCTTTTCTATATATTCTACTCATCTCAAACCACCTTATATGACTGGAGTTTAGTTTTTTTTCAAGCTCAGTTTCTCCTAATCAGATTCAGTATGAGATCCTGCTCTTTTCTCTGTTTCGGCGCCCTAACCTCTCCTCATAGGCATAACCGTGGCCTAAGTACCCCCACTCGCTTGTCATTGGACTAACCATCTTGGGATCGGTCATCGGCGCACTCATACGACGACAGCCATTGTCGTTTTCTCCATTCGAAACATAATAGCGCAGGCTATGAGGAAGCAGCTGATATGACAGACTTGTTCGTAGGTCGGAGTGCGGGAGGCGGGAAAAAGTACGACGGCTGTACCGGCTTCGAAATATGCTCTGGGGAACGAAACAGGCGCAGGGCGAATGCTATACATTGCCCGAGGTGGGTACATTGAATCGGCGGTATGTAATTCGTTCAACCACTTGATATTCGGTTGGTCAACTAATCTCACCCTTCCTCTCGCCGGCACAGATGCCACCCAGCCAACCTTCCATGTTCTATCCTCGACCACATTCGATACACTGAATACCATCAACGAGAGCTCCCTCGAGCGTGCTGTACCCCTTGCAGCGCGCTATATATCTTTAGCTTCATCCCCGTCACTATCTATCAAACTCTATCAAACCCAGCATCTTCGACGGCACAATCTACATCTTCGACCGCGAATAAAGGCATCCTTCTGCTGGATTCGACAAGAACTTGAATAACGCTAACAACTACGTCGGCGGTATTATACCAGAATCTACCAGTCTGAGACACACCCGCGCCTAGAATTCGCCCTCCCATTGTCTTCTCGAAAACGCTCTACCCTCACCCCCTTCATCTCTTCTCCTTGGAATCGGAGCATCCTCGAACGGTAGCTACAAAATAGCCGCAGGATCCAATTTGCAGCGGTCGGGTGACACCCTCAGGTCTACCGTCATTGCCATTTGGTTCAGATGGCGCCAAGTTGGGAATGCTGAAGATGGCGGTGGACTATTCAGGCAGATATCTATCAAGCGGCGTTGAAGGGGAGTTTTTTTTTTTTTTTTTTTTGGTGCACGAAAGGATGCGACGAAGATTCATGTAAACAAGAACAGGAACGGGTTCTTGTGGGACGCTGGAGGCATGCATTGGACGGTATGCTCATGCGAGCGCGTCGAGTCATATTGGACAGGCTAGAATGGAATAGAATTTGGGCGGTAGAAGTGCACAGGATAGCGCTGAGCGATGCCATTCAAATGTGTCTTCGCCGGCGTCATCCTCTGTCTCCCTTAACCCCCACGTTCATCTCGGGACTTGGCGCGGGTCAGGGTGCGCGAGGTCTTTCTGTGAGTGCATGACGTGTCGATGTTCAGATTATGATTAGGTTGTCCTCAGTGGAATTCGTTATCAAGACACCTGGATAAACAGAACAACGGTGCGTTTCCGTTGTTTTTACATCTTTCATTCTTCTTTTTCACCTCTGCCAATAATCTTTCCTATGGGCGAGATTGTCCTTCCCAACTCCTTTTTGAGTCTACCTATTGGTATCGCTCTCCTCGTGGCGAGGGTTTTGGCCGTGGATGCGGCATGTGGCCCGCCATCCCCATTTTGTTTCCCCATTCTTGTATGGCGGAATTCGAAGGAGCTGGTGGTGAGGGATTATATTCATAATCTGCATGCACATCCCCAATCGTCCTCTCCCCGCTTGGAAGGATTAAAGTCCTTCTACCCATATCTTTCCCCGCCGCGCCTCATCTATTTCCAAATCCCGAGCGCGTAGAATCATCAGACCTGCCGGATCGATCCAACGGCATCGAGATCAGTTGTTTATTTTGTACGTTGGCATATGCATTCCATAGCCACCAGCACATGAAACACCTATGTATCTCACTGACAACCCCTGGCGGATTCGATCCCAGGTTTTTCTGGTTTGGCGCTTCTTGTGCACGAGATTGATAATTATGGAGCGATGCTACCATTTTACTTGTATTCTGGGCTCAATCCCGTTATTTATGTGAATCCCTGTCTCAACCCAATATGTCTTGGTCTCAGATCCCAATTCCGTATTTTTTTATCCTTCAAGCAACGACATTTTTGTTTTGTTGCCATGATGGCAATATGGAATTTTGATGGTTTGGTCTAAATCTTACTGATTGGATTATGATGGAAATGTGCGGGCCAGCGCGACGATGACTATCGAACATTGAATGGCAGTCGATGCTCACTCGAAACAAGAAAAGAACTCAGCCCTCAGCACCCAACCCGGAGATCCCGCAAAAAGTCCTACATGATTCAATAGGTGCGTTTTCAATATTCAAATTATATCTTTCCCGCTATACTTACATATCTCGCAGGACGATGTCAGGGCAACTATTCTTGGTCTTTGGACGGCCTGGGCGGTTATCATCCCCACCGACCTCCTACGCTTTAGATTCAAAGGCTTCGCTCCGACTTACCAAAAGGTACTTGGGTTCTTGATGCGCGAAAGCGAACGGGTGCGTGATTCCCAATTATCACATTCCACATGACTGACCCTCGATACAGGATTCCGTCAATGGCGTCATATGGTATGTTTTAGGCGTCAACTTTGTACTATCTTTATACTGCCAAGATGTCGCTACCGTCACTATTCTGATGTAAGTCCATTCTTGTCTAATTTACGGCTTCAACGCCCGTAAACTCTCCGCTCGCATTCCCTTCCTACGTCCACCGCTGTCACCTTGCACGCCTCGCTGATTTAATAGGCCGCTCCCATCGCTCTTGGATTCTTGGGTTTCATAGCGCCCATCTGCAATGGAGGTCACGATGTCTCCTGGACACGGCAAGGCGCGCGGCGTTAGACAGGCTACCAGTGATGAACCGATGAGTACGGGTGCGAATGATTTATTGGGTTTGTTGGTGATTGTTTCCCACTGATTAAGGTTAAATTTACTCTGATATTTATAATTTTTGTAGATCCTAGATCGTTAGATGGCAACATATCATTTGTGGCGGGTGTATTCCTCGAGCTTCCTGGGATGGCGGCGTCATGGCTGACGTTGTCATTTTTTTTTCCTTTTTTTTTTCCCGTTTTCTTGGACTCGCGTCATTTATATATCCATTCACCCCATCCACATAGGTTGTGTTTTCCAGTGTCGCAGACCTTTCCAGGGCCTAACTTCGCATTCCATCTCCCAAACTGAATCCCTAACGATTCCATACCCGAGTTTACCATACCAATCACCCTCCACCACTGCCTTTCGCCAAAAATGAACTTCCCTAGGATACGACACCAGATAAGCCCCTATTCTCCCCACACAGTCGATCATCCTTTTTCTAACATCCCGTACACCCAAAAACCAATCCAAGATCATTGCTGCCATATTTCACGACTTGGAAAAACTTTCTTTGTGCACGGATTCTTCAGTTGTCAATTCAATGGAGTTTCATTTGTTATTCTTGGTTTCGTTGTGTCGCGTAGGTCTGGTGTGTGGATTCCATTCGACAAAAGTATGATACCACAGGAATTTGAAATATTGACGCCTTGTATCTGAGCCCGTGTGTCCATCTTGAAGGTTCGAAAACAATTCATGCTGCTTCTTGGCTTCGTCAATTGTATCTTCGAGTGCTGATCACCCTGTTGGGAGAGCGAGGGTGCTCCAAGGTCCTTAAAAGAAACAAAAATACAACAGGGAGAGGAATGTCATGCTTTCAACGACAAGGGTGCCAAAAAGCACAATTCGTACGGGAAAGGAAGCTGGCATTGCCACCTAACTATAATAAGCCTTATCTTTAATAAAAGTTGGGTTTGACACAACTTGAAGCATAGCCATAGATAATTGGAGACAGGCGTAATCGGAGACAGGCGCTGCTTGCCAGTGTATAGGGAAAGGGTTACAATTTCACGGAAGCCGGGAGTGTCTAGACCGCCATCCTTTTACATAATATTCTCTCTCGACCGACCTGCGACCATTCAAGCTGGGTTGGTGAAGGGTGGTCCTCTTCCCCCTTTGCTCTGGAAGTGCGGGTGCTTCACAGCCCACAGCCATACCATTGCCCTCTACACTTACTGTTGCATACATGAACATGATGTCAATACACAATACCAACCTCATATCTCGAATATTCCCGCTACTATCCCTATTCCGCCGAAAAAATACCCCTTCATTGCAAACAGGCGTGTTTGCCCAATAAAATGTAGGAATTTTGGAATTCTACCGGATTCCTCAACCTCGAAACTCTACACCCCGTATGGTATTTTGAAATTCTAAAATTTCATGAAGGAAACAGCTATTTGCAATGCATGGGTAATTTTCTGGTGGAATGAAGCTAGACGATCGACATGGCTATGTAGCTTGTTGGGTGATCCTCTCATTTCAGTCGGCCGGGAACCGATCTATCTTAGATTACATCTCTTCGTATTCGGGCATTAGCGCCTGGCTGTTCAAGCATATAGCAATGCACCCTGACTATGTACAAGGTTCAACTTGACGACTTCACTTCAAAGTTCAAACCAGTTCGAAACTTTGTATGTGTTCTTTTACGAGTCCGATTGAAAGGAGGATTTTGAAAGGGTTAATTGGCCTCAAAATTTATTCCAAAACATTTTCTATGTAATAAAATTCGCAGCTATCCTTTCGAGGTCGACGTTCAACCTCCGCTCTCGGCTGTCGCGATTACGGAAACACTTGAGGAATTGGTTGAGTTGGGGCGTACCAAACGAAAGAGAGTGGCGAGGAAGGGCAATTCCAGCAGTAAAATGTCAAAAAATTGGGTGTGAAATGGTGATTAGCTCAAGATTAGCTGTTGGTGTAATTCAATTGACGAATCGGGGGTGGTCATGTGACCCAAATTGCCATGTAAGGAATCTGTCATCACCTCTTTTTCTCAACCGTCCCCATTGTGCTGTCGGTCCCAGTTGTGAAAGTGACTGGGCTGAACCCTTGGGGTACGTAGACACTCTGGGCGATGCCAGATTTCTAGTATATTGAACGTGTGTATTGAAGCATCAACGTTGTCAACAACCATGCTGCACCATCGGCCAAGCAATGGACTTGTCATCTCAATACCATGCACGGTACGTTCTGGTTCTGTTTTTTTAGAGATCCAATTAGAATTGATTCCTAGGAAGATTTTTATATCCCCCTTGCATGGACCTCCCACACCCTTGATCTTGAGAGGGGTCGTTAATTATCTGAACCCGTAGTTGGAGTAACTCCTCCCCCGCCCCGTGTCGATGACGGCGCTGCGGGTAAGCTTTCTCCTTGACGCCTTCATCATCCTGTATGCTTATCGTCGCCATTATAGCTCTTCGACTAGGCGCTGTGTCGTATATAATAATGAGCAAGTAAACTTTAGCAAGTTCTCAATTTTACTTCGACTATCGCTGCCGTCATCTCAACCTCGCCCCCGCCCCTCGATCTTCTACTCGACATGTGTACCTTTCCACAATACAACATGAAGTAATACCCGCACTCCCAAACATGGACTAGAAGACACCACCGCCAACGCCACTCCGTTCCGAATACATCTGCCAGAGTTCAGACTACCGGCGTGAATGCGTATGAACGACGACGACGGGTGGATTCGAGAATGCCGGAAGTGTGGGGTCCCCAACGATGAGATTGGTCTCGAATGAAGAAGGTATGTGCATAGCTTATTAGCATTCTTCTGCTCCAATGTCTTGTACCCACCATTGATAGGTTTCCTCCCTTTCATTCGCTATCATGTACCTCAACGGCAGCGCAGAACCATGCCCATCATATATTCAGGTACGTTAGTTGGCCAACATGTCGACAAAGTGTAAACTCACTCTATTCTACAGCTTCGACTGGGCCTCTGGCTTTGTGTTGAGTTGGGTTAGACAATGTCGCAGCGTCAACAACAGCTGCCACGGGTCATGGTAAGTATCTAGTACACAGCCTATGATCGAAAGCGGGAACTTACCGCGGCCTACAGCTACGAGACTAGCTACGGCCTACAATGCGCCCCACGACCGAATTGAAATGGGACGGGTTATTCGCGATCCCGTCGCCTTGGACGGTTGGATGGAGACAAAGCCGTTGACGGCCTCAACGGCAGCTATGTCTGCGGGTATGTCAGTATCTACCCATCGCGTCAATGATCCTGGTTACTTACCTCCCAAACTCGTTCTACCTATCCTCAAGCACTTAGACACCATGCAGGTTGGACACCACCGATGACGAAGTCTATGCGTAAAAAGCAGCTGCGGGTAGAGAGGTCTTCGACGACAAGAGGGAAAGCGAAACAAATATAAAGGATAAGCGAGCAACTTCAACGTGACTTGGTTCTATCATATCCATCTCGTAAACGAGAACATCGTATGTTCCCTTCTCTTTTTATATTCCTCTCGCCCCTGATACCCATTTAGAAAAAATCAGAACCGCATGCAAGGGGCCCATACTTTCACCCTGTTCGACTCGATATGTAATTTGCGGTTTGTCGACGTCAATCGTACGTTCTTCTCTCGCTGTAGCTTTGTTTCCGTACTGACATATTCTCAGATCCTCGTCTTGAATACTCACTACCATGTTCTAATTTGTCCTTTTCCAGTCGCTTTCACCTTGATTTTAGCCCCACCGAACTTACAGAGGAGTATATCAACAATTAGGTATGTTCAGTCCATCTAATCTACGTGCTGATGGTGAGGCCCTTTTTTCGACTTTTTCAGCAGGATCCGCGACCAGAATCCGCCCCAACATACTTACATAAAAGAAGATATCGACAACCAAACGGTATTGTTATCGGAGATCAAGGAGATGGGCGGTACGTTCTATCAACTCACTTTTCATCTTTTCTAAACTAATATCACATTTTTCTAGCCTTTTTCCACAAGAACCGCTGAGCAGCATTTGTCCTCTATATACATAGGGCTAACGTTAATCGAGTTGTGTGCTGCGGTTCCGCCGTTGACGAGCAACAACCGACTGTGTGCGAGCACGACGTGTGGATTCGCAAACATCAGGAATATCAAATGAGTAGGGCGGTATTGACAACGAGAGCTACAAGTGAGACGGTGAGTCAAGGACACCGCGAATCATGAATTGGTTCTTACCGTTAATGTCTCTAGCCTTAGTGTATGAGTCGGAAACGAGTGTAAATGTTGACGAGCATTGGGGGCTTATCTCCACTGCTACCATTCGTCGGTTCCATGAATATCTTGGACAGGTTTTCGCTCACCTCAACGACGACAGGGGGCGGTAGAGATGGCGGGTCTTCAATACCTTGATTCGCTATCTCCCAGCATCCCCCTTTCCTTCCTCCCCTCGGTTACGGTGCGGCCAACCGAACTCGTTCACATTCTCTTGTGGACCCCATTTACTCCACCCCTCTCTTCTTCGCGATAGTTGAATCGACCAAGCTGTGAAAAGCGTACGTCAGCAGGGAATCCCACATGTCGCCAGGCCATGGCTGACATAGACCCGTTCCCAAGTACGACGCGGGAGCGAGGCTTAGGCGTGCTATCGACAACGGGTATGGTGAGTCCGGTACCATCATCCCGATCGACGAGCAACCTCTTACCGTTTCCAAACCACAGTTCATCCTGGGTACACGGCAATGGAGGCGGCAGGAATCATGATCAAACATTCCTTTTAACGTCAACCTCGCTGAATCCTTCATTGAGCGAACGAATCCCGTGTCGAATCCACCCGCCCTCGAATCGATACTATGTCGCAATTCTGGTACCGGTAGGGGTGGGCGTAACTCCAGACGCCGCCTCTCTACCATTCACACCGGCGTTGACGGAGAACGGAGGAGATCTTGACAACCTCGAATATCGGTAACATATGACGTTCCCTCTCAGGACCCAATCAACACTGCGAATGGAGCTAACGACAGATGTCGTTTGCGTTTGCGTTTATTGGTACCACTGAACAAATGTGATATGGCAAGATGGTTGGCGAGAGGAGAGTATTGGAGGGGAATGATTGCGGCGATGTGGTGAATGGAATGGGAAAAGGCTTCCGAGCTTCAAGTGTCATTCGCCGCTGGATAGGAACATTGGAGTCCACGAAACTCGCCGCTTTCAGTAATTTCTGACATATGTTCCTCCGAACAAAGAATTGTCCACAGAAAATTAAAGTGAAATAGATCTTCATGAGTTGATGGATAGATACACGAATCAAGAAAAAATAGATTTATATGATGAAAAAGCCTACAAAAAACACCGGAACTCGGAAAACATACTCTATTTGGTAGGCTCCCGCACTTTTAATGGGAGACATTTGAGAGCCGCCGCACTCGCCCCCGGCGCCGAATACTACCCATGACGACAATGAATATGGATTGGAAGGCAGGAATTTCTCAAACCTCTGTATCCGACACTGATCTCGAGGACATGAGTTTCCTGACGAATGGCCATTTATGACTGAGAAAGTCATAGAGGATGCCGAACGATACTGATTTAATAGTGGCGCTTCGGCGGGTTTAATAAGCCGGAGAGCACACAGAACCAAACGAATACATATGGTGATCATGGAAGGGTTGAATCATGCGATGTTGTGCATGCTCCTTGTGAACTTTGTTTGGGCCGTACATTGCACTCAAGGATACGAAGCAAATGTCTACATTTGCGACCATCCTATAACTTATGACCCGCCTCACCTGCGCAGTCAATTGAGGCACTACCAATGGCAAGAGGCGGCACTAGCTCTTCCACTCAAGCAAACGAAGCCACAGATCGCATGACTCTGTGACGCTGCTGGCGCGATTCGCGAAGGATATAAATTGTTTCATTAAGTGGAGAATTTAGATATTGATAACTTTAGAGTGTGGAGCAACCATGGATGGTCGCGCAGACAACACTCCAACGGCCAGTAAAAATTCCAAATATACTCCCGCGAAACTGGGGCATTCAGGCCCCGGGATAAGAACGAGCTTACTAACGTGAAACTCGTAATGGATGGAGGCAGTCAGAGCCGCTTCTCATTACGAAACTTATGTACAGGCTGATAGTCGCAGAGAACACAAAAGACCGTTATCGCGGCTTCTCACCAGTCTTTTGATTACTTTGATCTTATCGGTGGCAATACTAGTACTGGTGGTGACTCTCTATTTTACTGGTTTTGTTCATATAGTAATAATTGATTTAATTCTTGGATGGCTTCAGTTTTGCTTCAGATGGATCCAGCGTGGATCACAGCAATCAGTTGCTAAAACAGTCTATTTCAGCAAGTCTTCTCTGAATGAAAGAAATGGCCCGGAAAACGGAAGGTACAAAGCGATCAAATATATTATCCGAGATACAATGCACACTTCTTCGACTTCCAGTGCCACCGCTCAAGTGGCAAGAAAAGAGTTTGTAGCTATCGACTAATTGCCACGCGTTCTTGTCATTCTTTCTGACATACGCCCGGTCGGCCCAGGTTTGCGTGCCAGAATCCACACAAGTGGAAGTATTAGAAGAAATCTCGCAACTGACTCAAAGTCGTACGGATGGCCACCATGTCTCCATTTTTGCATATCAAGCCGGCCCTGGGAAGTCCTTTACGATGGAAGGTGGCAAAGTGGATAAATTTAGCCTTCACGATTCACTCAAGATTGGATTCAACTTTATCTGGTTCTAGTCGGAAGCTAGCTTAATGACAGGTTGAATGATACCTTTTTCTCCCCCGTAATAGCCATTGATCAACTTCCTCAAAGATTAATAACAACACGATGGTCGGTACTGCGAGCAACCACGGCTTTCGGGATGTTGAATGGGCGTAATTTGTTCTACAAATCTATGTTACGGGACCCGAGCGCCAGCTATTTAACCCTCATAGATGACAGGGAAATATACTCATCTCAAATTCACATTTGAACAAGAATGAAGTTCTCTATTGTATCTCTCATCGCACTCGCTGCTCTCTTCTCTCAAGCCCTTGCGGCACCAGAGCCCATTGCGGCAGCAGACAACCTTGCAGCGCGAGAGCCAAACCCTCAAATTATAATTTCGAAATGTGAGTCCTCTTTGTTCTTCTCAGGCAATCAGTTTCGTTAAAAATGGTTATTGCAAGGTGGCGGGAAGAATGTGAGCATACCATCATAATGACACAGAAACATAGACTCCCACTGACTTCAACATTCGTACTTCCACAGGGAAAATGTGAGCCGATACGTTTTCAGTGCCATGCAGACATTTAAATTAATTCTGGTTAGGTCCTCTCGGGATGGTTTGCTGCAAGAAATCGTAAGTTTTTTCTTGACGTTGTTTCTAGTAGCGAGCTCTAACGGTATTTCTATAAAGCTGCAAAAGGGGCAAGAAATGCTGAACACGAAGCGTACGGATGACTTGTTGTGGTGGGATGTAAGTTCTTGCTTGATATTTTTTCTATTGCTATCTAGCCGCTAACGGCCCTATTTTTATATTAATAAAGCTTCTACAAGGGCGGATGCTGAAGATGGTGCACACTAGTTTGATGAATTTGTTGTA
>Ga0307509_10011072_pt1 | contig 10983 bp, 9 predicted proteins | sample 10_EM_MG_FD_202245 | JGI IMG/M metagenome (GOLD analysis project Ga0307509, IMG submission 202245) | Populus trichocarpa ectomycorrhiza microbial communities from riparian zone in the Pacific Northwest, United States - 10_EM | ecosystem: Host-associated > Plants > Roots > Unclassified | place... | reverse complement strand
TTTTGGACCTATATAGAGAAGCCCTAACATTCAAAGTAGCTTAGCCACGTAACACTTTTTTTTCAGCCTCGTGCAGGTCTTGATCCGCATGAACCATACTTGAATTGGCTAGTGTTCAATATTTTGATTGGTCCTGGAATTCCTTATTTTCAACGGGCCAACCATCCAAAACCTTTTTTTTTTGGAACCCCCAACCCTATTGACCGATCGTTCTTCTCAATGGTTCTTCGGTTGAAGGAAATCCAACCAGGCTGTGAGGGGGCCTGTTGTAGTTGGGGCTGTTGTTGCCATGGATACTGTTGGTAGTGAGAATCTGTTCCACAGTAGCGAGCCCCACCTAGCAGCGCCTGGATCACCGTAGGATTTGCTCCACCGCTACGGCTCGTAACCTTCAGACTTTTGTGAGCATGACTGTTATTTCATGCCACAAAAGTCCTGAGGCTCTGGTCGATCCTCTGCCCATATGCAACAGCGGTTGTGTCCACAACAATCAGAAAATTATGAGTACTGCCGTGCGGATATGCGTTCTGTTCAAGGCCTTTATCACAAAACTTTGGCGCTAGGGCGAAAACTGAGAAAATACACCTAATCCTTATATATCTGTGACCTACGTATCACAAATGTCGGTAACAAAGTATGCTCATGGCTTAGGACCCTTCTCCCAAGCCGCCTACCGTAAAAACTCAAATAGAAGATAAATGTGCTAGGACGTTGGAGTTGCCTCTCCTAGTAAGGCGCCTCGTATATTCCTTTTGTTATGTCTCAACGGGGGGCTGAGTTTGCGGTGTTTTCCCCTCGCGTAGCTGAGAAGGGAAATTCCAACGTCCTAGCACATTTATCTTCTATTTGAGTTTTTACGGTAGTTTTAAAATGTTAGCGATAAAGCTAGAAGGTGGTGTGGAACATTTTTCAATGAGGGGTGCAAAAGTATGTATCTATTTTTCAACCTGTCTTAAATACCGATAGTTACTAGAGGGTCGAAAGGTGACGTTGTGTGGGAGGTGCGCATGGAAATCCCACAAGACTTTACTCGAGCAGATGGAACGCAACTATAGGTAAACACGACCAACTTACCCGTACTCACTTACAGCGGAGGACAAAAGTGCATGAGTTTTCGTACAACGCAACCATCGTCAAAAAAAATATCACTCCAACACTGGCAAGGCCAAAATCCAACGTAGTGCCAGCAACACAACATACCGGCACATGCCAAAGAAAGAATACTGATAAGGCTGCAGAGACCTTGCATTACCTTGTATAAACGTACGCTTCTAGGCCAAGAAATCGTGGAAATAGGAGAGCCGCAAAGCAAGTCTGCTCCAGAGAAAAAGTTAAGTTACCCGGCAGACCTATCAACTGATGTATGTGGTGCACCTTGGGCTCCACAATCCTACCCCAACTCCGATTTTTACCAGGAGAAGTTGCTAATTCTAAGGGAGACTTGACTTGAGCATGCAGGGACACGATGTAAGGGGTTCATAAAGGCATGGTGGTGGTGATCGGTGCGTTGTGTGCTTTATTTCTCATGTCATGCACTTTTGTCTTCTGGTGTAAGGGCCGGCGCCATCTCAAGGCGCATGACTGCAATAGGCAAACGCCCCTAGGCTTCCACCATACGGGTTGAGTTTCTTGGCACTCACCCGCTTAAGGACTAGCACGTAGCAACGTTGAGTATTAGCATGCTAGGGGAACAAATTATACATTTTTGGGCGTGATAATCTGGACCAATGGCTTCGCGGGTAGATATTGAGGGCGGTTTTGAATAATGCCATTAGTATTGTTCCCCAAATGTCCCCCTGGGAATGAATCAAAAGAGAATAAGGGATGAGCCAGCATGGTTAAATACCGAGGTAAGGAAAACGTGAATCGCCTTAAAGCTCCCAAACCAATACGGTAGCTGTCGGGGGTTTGTGCAACGAGGTTTGGGTTTGGGTTTGCTGATCAGAAACAGTGTTGCCAACGAAGGGGCGAGGATTTATCTACCCCGCTTTTCTACAAGTTCATGTAACTTGCGCCTGACAAACTCCAAATCAATCAACACATTGCTCACAACATTCACCGTGGTGAAAATTGAAAAATGTTGCGAGCTTTCGACAACAAGGGTAACTCCCCCACCAATGCCGATTACTCTTTCAATACTACAGGCTCTTTCAACAATAACGATAGCTGTTTCAACAATAACGATAGATCTTTCAACACAAACTCTTTCAACCGAACTATCGTTAGCTACACCACCGTCGATGATAGATCGGAAATACTAGCATGGCTATCTCCATTAGAACCACAGATACGGCATCGAGATATTGCATCGCGACGGGTGGACAATATAGGAGCCTGGGTGTTAGAAACTGAAGAATTCAAACGCTGGTACAAGGGTGGTGGGGAGGATGGATCTTATCATCAGACTTTATTTTGTGACGGAAATCCAGGAGTGGGAAAGAGTTATATCACGTAAGTGAGGGTGTATCATTCCTGGGATTCAAAGAATTCTATTGCTAATAGTTTGCGACGGCAGTTCACTGGTTATAGATAAGCTGTGCGACGAGGCCGGCGAGGGAGATGCTACTGTTGTGGGGTTTTACTTTGACTTTGCTGCTCGGGGTGAGCAGTCACCGGTAAATATGCTTGGCTCCTTGCTGAGACAGCTCGTTGGCGGAGAGGGGGAAATTCCTGAAACGATAGACCGCGATTTTCGGAAAGAGAAAGGAGCTATTGGGGGCAGAAGACCCCAAGTTCCGGGCATTTTGAAGATGTTCCAGACAATCGCAGCTACGAAGCGCGCATTTATATGTGTTGATGCACTTGATGAATGTGTTCCGGAGAATCGAATGGTGGTTCTTGGGTCATTAGGCGAGATTCTGCAGGGGTCTCCTAATACTCGGTTATTTATGACCGGAAGACCACATGTGAGGTGTGAAGTGGAGAGGGAGTTGGGTGGAGCGGCAACCTTTGTATTCATACAGGTTACAGAAGATGGAGTTCTTAGATTTCTGCGCGAGAAACTTAGGAAGGACACGATCCCTGATATGATGAGCAGCACATTGGAGGAGGATATTATGAAGAGCATTCCGGAAATAAGCTCAGAAACGTATGTAGGAAAAAAGTCAAGGGAAAAGCTACCCCAAATTGATGGCTGACATATTTGGACTTAGATTCCTACTAGCCTCTCTCCACATCGAGGCAATCTTGCGAGGTACCACTGTTGCTCAGCGGAAGAAAGTACTCAAGTCAATAAAAGGTGGGGCAGGGTTAGGAGATGTATATGGTGCCACGCTCCATATGATAAAGGCTCAGGATGAGGAAAAGGAGAAGCTTGCGATGGCCGCTCTCACATGGGTGTGTCATTCAGATCGGCCGTTACAGGTGGATGAGTTGTGCCATGCGCTCGCAGTGGAGATAGGAGAAACGGACTTCGATTCCGAAAATGCTCCTTCGATAGGGGCACTGCTAGACTACTGCCAAGGGCTGATCACAGTCGATGCGGAGGCTTCGACAGTGCGGTTAATCCACTATACGGTCCAAGAGTACCTTTGCAGTCACCGGGGTTCCTTCCGCAAACCTCACTCGATACTTGCGGAAACCTGCTTAACTTATCTTAACTCGCGACAAATAAAGAACCTCACACCCCATTCTCTCCCAGACTTTCAAAGCATCCCATTCCTTAAATATTCCTCTAGGTATTGGGGAGCACATGCGAACAAGGATCTCTCAGACCATGCGAAGACCCTTGCTCTAGAGCTCTTCAACAAGTACGAAGACCACATATCTGCTGTATCACTTTTGGAGCAGATAGTGGACCCCGGATTTATTGGAAGCATCGCGACTTCTCTGCTCTTCTCTGCACTACACTGCGCATCGTTTTTCGGGATTGTTGAGCTTGTGACTGTGTTGGTGAATTCCGGAGGCTACAACATCAACCAACAAGATGGTACAGGTAGCACACCACTCTCATGGGCGGCAAGAAATGGCCACGGAGGGGTAGTCAAATTATTGCTCGAATTGGAAAATATCGACCCCAATGGCCCGGATGAGTATGACCGAACAGCACTCGGATGGGCTGCTATTGTGGGGCACGAAGGAGTGGTCAAGTTATTGCTGGAGCGGGAAGATGTCGACAGCGATCATCCAGATATCAGTGGTAATGGGCCACTGGGGTGCGCTGCTATCTGCGGACACGAGGGAGTGGTGAAGATTCTGCTTGAACATCCGGATGTCGACCCCAATCTCCCCAACCAGAATGACCAAACACCACTCTTGGGTGCTGCTGTCAACGGGCACGAGGGAGTGGTCAGGTTGTTGCTGGAGTGGGAAAATGTCGACTGCAATCGCCCAGACAGGAGTGGCAATGGGCCACTTGGGTGCGCTGCAATCGAGGGCCACGAGGGAGTGGTGAAAATACTGCTGGAACAGCAAGATATCGACCCCAATCATACTAATATCAATGGTCGAACACCACTCGGATGTGCTGCGGTTGAGGGACACGAAGGAGTGGTCGGGTTATTGCTGGAGCGCGGAGATGTCGACCCCAATCGGCCAGATAAGAATGATCGAACACCACTCGGATGGGCTGCTGTTAAGGGGCACGAAGGAGTGGTCAGGTTATTGCTGGAGCGGGAAGATGTCGACCCCAACCGCCCTGACAAGAATCGTCGTAACGGGCCACTTGGGTCCGCTGCTACCGAGGGATACGAGGGAGTGGTGAAGATACTTCTGGAAAATCAAGGTGTCGACCCCAATCTCCCTAATAAGAATGGCCGAACACCACTCGGATGCGCTGCTGGCAATTCACACGAAGGAGTGGTCAAGTTATTGCTGGAGCGGGAAAGTGTTGACCGTAATCGCCCAGATGGGGGTGGCAATAGACCACTTGGGTGCGCTGTTCTTGAGGGACATGAGGGCGTTGTGAAGGTACCTCTGGGATATCAAGACGTCGACCCCAATCTCCCTGATAAGAATGATAAAACACCACTCAGATGTGCTACTGGCAATGGACACGAAGGAGTGGTCGAGTTATTGCATCCGGGAAATGTTGACCCCAATCGCCCTGATATAAATTATAATAGACCACTTGGGTGTGCTGTCATCGAGGGACACGAGGGCGTGATGAAGATGCCGCTAGAACCGCGAGATATCGACCCCGACCGCTCCGATAATGTTGATCGAACACCAGTCTTGAATCCTGCTGTCCACGGATATGAGGGAGTGGTCGAGCCACCCCAGCAACGCGGCCGCGTCGGCCCCAATCTCCGAGACACAGACACTGGCACACCGCTCCCTGACGCTGCCAGAGAGGGACCTCAAGTCCTGCAGACACAACAAGCCCCAAGTTCTGTTAAAGCCCCAGATGCTCACGCTAGGAAAGAAGGGAGGTGGCGTATATGGAAGAGACGCTTGTTGTGTTTTTTAAAAACGAAAGCCTAATTCGTCAGTTAACACATGTTGAAACAATCTCAACTGTGTGCTAGCGGAGCGGTGGTGTTCTTGGTGGTTTCAATTCTACAGAATAAACAGAAAGAAAGGGCCGAAGTTGGTGGCCGAATATGTAGGAAACGCCGGCGGCCCCATTCTGTGTGGGTATAGAATTGAGACTTAAAATAACGGCGAAAACGATACGCAGCGAGTGACGAGCAATGAATGAAACACCAAGGAAATCACAACGAAAACGATCGCACACTCACCGGCAGGGAAAATATTTTCACTAACAACCTCAGTCTCACACTCAACAACGGCCCCATCAACATCAACTAACTAACTTAAGCGCAAGACAGAAGTATATATCCATGAACTCCTCGTAGCCTCCCATAAACCTATCTCCTCCATGGTGTGCCCCCCTTTCCTTTTCCATATCCCTGTTATAATAAATGAAAGAACAAACACCACTGCCCACAACCTCCCCATATTTCCCCTTCAGGTGCGAACCCCTTTTACAACCTTTTCACTTTCTTTCCGGCTTTCCTTACAGCCTCTCAACTTCCCCGCCGACGGCTGCATTCCTGCACGGGAAATGCTTTCCACAATCACATGCCCGAATTCTAAGCGCATTTCCGAAGTCAAACCTGACAAAATTCAGAGTGGAGATGTGCCCAATTCGAATGCGGAACGTGTAGAAGAAGATGAGACAAGTATATCAAAGACAGATGTGTAATTCAGAGACCTAGCCCTCCAAAAACGTCCCCTGATGGGATCTTTAAATACAAGAACTATTGCACTACATTGATAAGTCTGCAAAAAATTCGCACTCCATCTCCAGCAGTTATCACGCAATCCCTATTGCCCTCTTTCCTCGCATTGCTTTCAGTACTTCTAGACCGCTCTCCGCTCTCCGCTCTCCGCACTCCTCACCGTGTCCCTGTGACCACGGTCAAGCCTCCGCTTTCTTTCTAGCCTATTCCATTTTGTGTCCTTGAGAGTCAATGGGAGAGATGTCCGATGGCCAGCCACGGACAGAGCGCCGACTATTCAACAACAAAACCAGTGCTTCCCCGACGGCTATCTAAACACCAAAGAAGGCATTGGGAGAGTATGGCGAGCAGCATCCTTTCCACCAATAAACTTGTTTTCTGCCCTCAGCTCGTAACTCGTTATCATTCCCGCGCACGCGTCCACTTCCAAGCTTGAAGTGTTAAAAGATATCCTACTTATAGAACATACCCGATGAATTATTTCGACTTAACCAAAACTGCCTCATCACTTAAAGGAATACAGCCCTGGACGGGACGGGACGGGACGGCAAAAATGCGGTCCACGCCCGTCCTGGAAACCTCAGGACGGCCGTCATTGTGGAGGACGGCGGGCCCTGCAAGGTAAGACAAATTAGGGAGGGGGATTGCCGGGGACTGCCGGGGACTGCCGGGGACTGCCGGGGACTGCCGGGGACTGCTGGGGACTATGTATGAATCTTATCGACCGTGTTTCCTTACACCCTCCCCGAGTAGATACAGAAATTCATCGAATAATATCTAAAGAAAGCGAGTGCTATCTGGTAGAGATAAATTGGCGCAGAACCTTTCCCATGATATACGGCAAGGGAAGGACATCAAGCAGAACCCTAGATATTGTCTATGGTGGGATTAAATCTGACGTGAATCGGATGGAAAGCACCTTGAAGGAACAGGAGCTCTATTCACTTGGTCTTCGTTCTTCCTCTGTTGCCTGAAAACGATGTCTACTTTTATTCTTTCGTTTTACATTCATTTTCTGCTCTGCTTTAGTGGTCAACCTTATAAAGCTATTCTTATCTTTTTCTGAATAACTACCGATCGTATATAAAGAAGCACAGGAGGGGATCAAAATGTTGTTAATCACCGGTACTCCCCCTGACCCAATACTCTTACCCCCACGGATTAGAAGATGTTCGAAGAATCGCGGCGTATTCACCGGAGTCTGCAACTCAGTGAAGTCTGCGAAGTGAGGGGTTAAGTATGCAGGAAAGCGGGGAAGCAAATGAGGTGTTTGAAGGGTATGAACATGGCGTGAGAATGAAAGGAAATGGCGTGATTATGTTCAAGAGACTCCCGGCAGAGCTCACATTGATTTATGTATTCAAAGATGGCATCACAGCCAGGTGATAGGAAAGATAGGTCTCCGAAATACAAGCTTGTCTTGGATATCTTTTCTCCAGTCGTGGGCTTCTTTGTGCTCAGGGTTCCGAATAGTCCGACCGGTCAAGTCTTGGAAGCAGGACCAGGCTGGCCAGTCCTGGTTGATGCTGATGACTGGACCCGACTAACTGGGGTGGTCCGGTCCGGTTTGGACTGGTCCCAGACCAGTCTTTATAAAAGATCGCATGAGAGTCGGAATGGCACCTGGGCCAACACCCGCTAAGAATAGAAGTATAGCTAGAGTAGGATCTTAAAGCCACGTTATAAATCAACAGCCCCTCAATAGAAGTTGAAAGAACATTCCGGACAGGATAGCATGTGGTGGAAATTCGATTCCCCGATGGATGAGTGGCATCAAATACTAGTATTGTGGCATCTGGTCATGTAATATCACTCACTTGTAGCACACAAAATAGTTTCGATACTTAAGAACCTATTTTCGCCACCCCTAATCTAAGCAAGGCACTATCCCCACCATATAATCCCTGGAAACAATAGATTTAATTAAGAAAAGCTTTATTTGAACGTAATATATTGTGATAAAAATAGCATATCCTATTGCTTGGAGGACCTGGTCGGACCAGTCCTGGTCGAGTCGGTTTCGATAATCCTGACTGTCCAGTCGGTCTAATTTCAACCATTAGACTAGACTTGACTTTCGACCAGACTAGCTAGTCCAGTCCAGTCTTCCGCCGACCATTCGGAACCCTGTTTGTGCTTCTTCATCTGAACTGTCCGTCCTTCTCGTATCCAGCACTCACAACATTACAAAAGACGTAGAAGAGGAACAAACTATTCGCTGACTTGTCTTCTACACTTGTGCGTGAACCGAACCCTTAAGTACAAAAGCCCAGATCTACTCGCCCTCGTAGCCTTCCCACTATCATCATAACATATCTAGTTCCAATAACGCTATCCTCATACCCCTCACTTCCTCGGTCAAGTTCTCACCGCTTTACCTCTCTGTTTCTCTACCGCTACCCAGCCTTTCTTCACCGCTACCCCGCCTTTCACACCATTCACCGAGTTGTATACCCTAGTGCGATAGTACCGGAGGGAGTGCCGGTGAATTACAATAGCTATGAGTTTCATGTGTTAAAACACGCCTGTGAGACATACATAATCGCATACCCAACTTGCAGTCTCCATATTGCTAGACTTTCGGGGTGTTGGGAATATGGGATTGCTTACTAATTCATGTTGGTTCCCGAGCAATGATGAAACATTTCCCAGCCAAACATGAAACATTTTTCACGGGGGACGGCGGGGTATAGTCCTTTGCGCCGGGCCACCGGGAAAGTTTCGAAAAAGACGGGACGGGACCGCCCCGTTGAGAACACTGGTACGGAGGGATGGGATGGGGAGAGAACATATGAGACGAAAGTCTTGTTGTAGAGAACAGAAAACAATATATGCAATGGTGCATACATTATTCCTTATCGAGTGAGATATTGTGAAGCTGAGGGATGGGATTAGGTGGCTCTAAAATGTGTTTAGTCCGTTTCAGGGGGGGGGGGGGCGCCTTTGGGTAATGGGATGTACAGAAAGCGGTTCCATCTGGGTTTCTGGAGTGTGGCAAGGGAGCCCGATCAGGATTGGTCTGTTTTAATTGTTGTGTTATTTAGATTCAAACACTAATTGATAATAGCATTATGCCCTCATGGTGAAACTATGTGATCTGACGTTCGATGATGGAGCTAGGAGTCCGAGGAGGATGTGGGAAGCTGGAATGGAGACTTCAAGTTTCAGGAGAAAAACTATGGTCTTTAGCTAGTTGTCCTGTACAGAGGAATCATCGCCAATTGAGAACGGATGGATGAGCTCACGATGGCTACTAGAGTTCGTTACGGGGCGGACGGGGCCTCAAAAAACGCGGGCCCCTGACCCTTTTCCCCGCCCCACCCTGCTCAACGGCCTGGGGTGGGGTGGCTTTTCCGGCATTCCCTGCCCCTCTCCCCGCTCAGGCACCCGCCCCACTCATACCCCGGACGGGGCCCCGTTAAAAATAGGTTGTAACCAACAGGGCCCCGTCCAGGGAATGAGTGTGGGTGGGCCCCGGACGGGGGCGGGGCGGGGATTACCCGAAAAATACCCCCCCGGCTCTGTGTAAGGGTGGGGCCTTGCGAGTGATAACCCGCCCCACCCCTTAACGAACACTAATGGCTACTTTTATTTCCTGTTTCTTATATATTGAATTATTGAAATATCAATAGAAAGTAATATCTTAATACTCACAAAAATAGGCTATGAGCAGCAAAGAGTCTTGCGGTCCATATTCTTTCTGTGCTGCCAGCAGCGTCCTATATATACACAAAACTCTCCTACGCGAAAACCTTTTCTTGTCCTTCACTCAAGCCCATTTATTCCATAACCGTCTCTTTCCGAACCACACCCTCAAATGTCCAACACTTCTCGTCTGTGAATCCCTGGACTTTGTTTCAACCACATGCCGAGTTCTTCCTTCCTGCACGTTCCTGATACCTGTGCCTGGTTCGCAAACATCATAGTGTGACACTCATTCGCTGCATCCTCTAACTAACCTTAGTCAATATAGTTCCTACTTAGAATCTGATCTTCTTGTTTTATCTGCACTCTCCATCGAGAAGCAGTCTAAGTGAATTGTATAAAACAAGAGAGGGTGACTGGGACAGTACATTCTGAAGGAAATATGATACAGAACATTCCGGGATAGGGAATCCTCATCCCGGCGTGTTTCCTGCAAGGTGGATACATGCTGCTGGATGCCTATATCCACTGGCAATATTGCAGCTGTAAGATAAAAACTACAGTGGGAGGGGAGGAAAGTGAGGGAGGAGAATATTCGCAGTTTCCCATATGTGGGGTTGTAACAGGTTTATTCCTGTCTAAGGAAAATACAATAGGACCGGCGATAGACCTGCTAGCGCTGGTGGTAAGGGAGGCTTCAAGGGACCGGAGGTAAGAGATAATAGTTGAAGGTCAAATAGAACTCAGGGATTGCCGTTCAACCAAGTGTATTCTTAGACTGAAGGTCTGTCGAAGTCTGCTGTCTCCTGCTAGCCAGGAGACTGGTTTAAATACAATAACCCAAGAGCGATAGCCTTCCTGCAATCACGATCATTACCAGTAGCTGCGCACATACCGGAATCCTTTAATGATCCTGCAAGACCAAAGAAAGAAACAAACAATGCTCAGCCCTCGCCAGTGTTACATGACCATTCCATACCCGGAATCCTAAATATAAACTTCCAACAAAGCAAACTAAACATAGCAATACAATAGCATAGCCTATCGGACTCAGAGGCAGTGGCGGAGCTGAAATCAAATCAAATAAACCAAATATAAATCAACTAAATATAGGAGATCCTGCACTGCCCGCTCCTGTGTACCGTTACCGGAACAT
>Ga0307509_10011071_pt1 | contig 10983 bp, 11 predicted proteins | sample 10_EM_MG_FD_202245 | JGI IMG/M metagenome (GOLD analysis project Ga0307509, IMG submission 202245) | Populus trichocarpa ectomycorrhiza microbial communities from riparian zone in the Pacific Northwest, United States - 10_EM | ecosystem: Host-associated > Plants > Roots > Unclassified | place... | reverse complement strand
ATGGGCGGCCAATAATTTGAGCAACAAGAGCAATGTTCCGGAGGCAGTGGAAAAATCCTATGATCATGCCTTTTTCAACATTGGACATTTCAGTTCGAGTAGTCTTTGGGTTTCGCTTTTTTTTTTTAATGTATATCCGGATCGGTTAACCATTGGAGATTATTAAAGAATAATTCAAATAGAGGAAGTGGCAGAAGCTTGGGGTATCGTTGTTTATGTAGAGGTACGGTCGCGATCTACTCGGTGGCATTTGGCAAGGTGGCATTTGGCGAGGTGGCATTTGGCAAGGTGGCATTTGGCAAGGTTGCTTTGTAAGCCGATCACGAACACTTCTGACGAGGGACTGTACAACCGGGCAGATGGATTGGATGTGACGAAGTGGCCGACAATGGAGGAAGAGCGATAGACCTGAAGTCAGAAGAATGGATGTCATGGCACATGGAACAGGGACATGATTACTATAAGCGCCGCCCGACGAAGCCCAATCATCTGAAAGGGCTGACAAGACTGAACGCGTACGTGCTTATAAGAATACGATTGGGAATGGACCAGGCTGGACATGAAGCGTGTGTGGGATAAAATGATGAAAGATTCCACATGACCGAATGCAGCATGTACAAAACCCGGAGACCACTGAAAATAACGCTATTCGACGATAAACACATCGACCAATGGAAGGGATGGTGGACACATCACGAATACCTGGGGATGGGGATACCAACGACTTTACCGGAACAGTTAGGGGTAAGGGTGATGTTTGGGAACCCATTTGACTTGACGATAACGGTTTCGAAGAACGGCGAAACTGTTACCGAACGGATAAAACAACTCCCATGTGAAGGATGTGATAAGGTCCATGTGGGTGCGTGTGTCAAAAAGATGACGGACATGAGAGGACGATGGTTTTTCGTTGAAGAAACGGAAACAAGATGCGGCCACTGTGGGGGAAACTACGGGGACGGGAGCAATGCCAGGCCTGTGGGATCGGGACTGAAAGGGCATTTGCAGAAAAGGAAGGACAGGTGCGGGAGAGCACTTGAAATTGAATACTGGGTGGGGGAAGTTGGCAACAAAAAGGACTGGGATGAAGAATTCCGGGTTGCCATGGTGAATAAATGGATAGTTTTAAATTGCGTGGGCATCAAGGAGTGCTGGGGATGCGATAGACTGTTTAAAGCGGTTAGCGGGTTGAGACAGCATATTAGGTCTCATGATATTTGTTTTGAGGTTGTGGAAAAGATGATGGTGGACGATCCGGCGGGTACAGGTCGTGATTAGTTTTATTGTATTTTGTTTTGTTTTGTTTTGGTTGTTGGGAAAGTTGTTTTTGTGTTGGGTCGGCTTGCCCCATGGGCCGCAATGCTGTAGGATAGAGGACCCGGATGGGTATGCTTCCTGGTAGTTAGTTACCGAAATTTTCAATAAATGTTAACCTGCCAAACTAAACCCATAGTGGACTGAGGCAGGGATTGACGGAGATAGCTTCGCATACGGAGATAGTGGATTATACGAGTAAATACGGTATTTTCTTAGGTAGGAGGCTGTGTATCATGTAACATTGGAAGGGTATATATGGAGGTGTTCCCCTAGTTTATTATATGGTTCGATATAAGCCAGTTGCACAAATTTTCCGTGAAAAAAACAGTCCGTCAAGCTCCTAGCTGAATAAGTAGAGCAAGCACTGTCCCCTGAGTAGTTTAGAAGGCCCTCGAGGAAACCAGCAGAAGTTCGGCAGACTCACCCTCCATACCCTGTACAATACAAAATTAAAGTCTGGTGATTTGAGCCGACTATCTACAGTAGTATCTTACTAACTCCTCTCTTCTTCCCACAGCTCTACCTGAGATTAACTAACACCGAAAATAGAAAAGAACCTGAAAAATAAAACAATTTCCGAAGTTGTAGGGGTTTCTCAATTGGTCAGAGAAAAGGGAATCCTTCTGTTCTACAGGCCCCATCTCTATTTTGCACTCCTCCTCAATACGCACTCAATGCGCTCCCTGCTCCCACTCCCACCCCCCCCCAACCTTCTCATTACAAGACCTCGCTCACTATACAAGATAGAGCTCTAATATTATATTATACAAACTATACAAAATTAACCATCGCTAAATATGAAGAATTCCCGGTTACCTATTCTAGTAGTACTAGCTTTGCACCCGCAGTGTGCTCCGTGCAACATTTGATTGGTACCAACCACCCTTATACTAAGCATATATCCGCAGGAGTCCCTGGGAAAGATGGCTTTAGATTGTAAATAGACCTCGATCCAGGGGAAATTCGACTTGAGCTCCTCGTGGTTAGCTACATCGAAGAGTAACTGGCAAGAGTTTGCGAACCTATCTGCCACATCATGGGAGTGAAGTCAAGTGACCAGCCCATCCGGCTTGGGGGCAGGACTGGACGGATGTCGGTACAGAGAAGAACACTTAGGACGGGCGGGTATCTTGGCGTCGGTCCGAATGACTACCTAGGAGGAACAGACGGGGGCTACAGGTGGCTCAAATTATGGAATCCGCTGGGGATTTCCAGCCGGCTGGTGCGCCGTGCATAGTGAGGGGCCTACGCTTCCTCCCGGAATTATTGATCGGTCGACGGCTGGGGCCTGGCTGCGCCGCATGCAACCCTTCTAACCTCCTCCGTTCATCTGCAACCTTCTCAAGCTTCTCCTGAGCTTTTTCTTGTTCCGACGCAAGGATCCGGTTCATTTCACCATCTTTTGCCCTTATAGCTTCCCGAAATTGCTTTTCCAAAGATTCTAGTTCCTTTCTAAATCTCTTCTCTTGAGCAGCCAATCCCTCGTTAAGGAATTTTCCTGCATCGGTATCGGATAGAGCCATATGTTGCTTGACAAGCTGATGCTGGATACGGAGGGGTTTCCGTGTGTTTGATATCGACTTTTGGATAAGCTCTATTCCGGATTCTCTGGTGCCGTCGAATCTCTGGAGAGTGGAGCCCTTACTAATAAGCTGGCCCCACAAACGCTCATCTCGGAGGCTATCTTCGCGAGCCTGCCCCTCTACCGGGTCAACGTTCGACCATTGTGTTGTTGTAAGAAGCACGTTCTCCAGTACTTCCTGGCCGCACAAACTTTCGAACATCTTAAGATTCCTCATGGCGGAACCATCCATGCGGGTATGGGTGATGGGGTGGAGGTAGATGATGCCGGAGAGGAGTCGTTGCTTCCTGTAGGTCTTCTCAGCCCACTCAGCGATCTCCTGCAGGACCTCCGTATCACTTCTCTCCGTAGCGCTGAAGCTAGGAGTGTCGACCAGTGTGATTTTCACGCCATCATGCTCGAAAGAGTAAGGTTGGACCTTGCTAGTATCTTCTTCCCATCAAAATTCGAGCCCAACTACAGCGGGGGTTATCTTACAGGAATGAATACCAGCGCTCACTTTGACCTCCGGGTTACCAGTGACCTCCCTGATGAAGTAGCTTTTACCTGCGCCTATCACTTATCTTAGCCAACCAATGCAGATTTTGAATAGGTTTTGGATTTTACCCTTGATCCCCATTACGGCGATGATGACTCTGTCTGATTGGTAAAGTACTGATTGTCTTTTAGACGCTCGCTGCGGGCCGGATTCTGGGGGCTGGCGGGATTCCCTGGGGTTGAGTTGAGACGTGCTGCGCGCCCGACGCGGGCGGCGCTGTCGGGGTGGCTGTGGGCCGTCTCCAGTCACGTTCCCAGGAAGTGCTGGCAGCTTGCCTATGTCTTGATGAGTGGGATTATATACTGATTGCCTTCTAGACGCTGGCCGTTGACTGGATGCTTGGGACTGAGGCTTGCTAGGCGCCTGACGTGGGTCGGGCTCTTCCTGCGGGTTGGCCTTCGGCTGGGGTTTCTCTATCTTCCCGAAGCACATTGGTGTAAATTTTCAATTGGACGCTCACTCCCTTTCTCCTACCAAGTACCCTCCAGGCCTCCTATTTGGATCGTAGGAGAGTCGTGGACATTATGTCGGCTAATAAGAATTTATCTCGAGATAATCTGGCTGTTTAAGTGTTGAATACCGGTATTAGGCTTTTGCGGATCACGATCTGCTTTGGTGCAATGGCAGGAGAGTTTGGAATCTTTAGTATCCCAGAGTGCGGTTGTAGTAATTATCTCAGCAGTAAGGAGGGGCCTTATATTAGTACCCGAGTGGTTAGGCTTTTAAGTTTGCTACGACCTAGGAAGACTCGCTCGTGACTGAATGACGTTCGTGAACATAACTGATTCTGCATAGCGCCAAGATTAAGCCTTTTTGCCCGGATCTTCGTATCATGCAACAGTTGTCATGTTCACAAACGTCGTTCAATCGCGAGTAGGGCCGCCACTACAGGTACGGCTCCGGCAATGCCGTTATTCCCCTAGCCGTGCCACGACCCACAGGCATAATAGTGTGGTGTTTGAAAGCAAAAAAATTTCGCCATATCAGAGCAAGAGTGTAATCGGAAGCGTCAGATTGAAAGCCACTATGCTTTCTCCACGCTCTTTTGCGTCTGTTATTTGTTTTTCTTTATCCCCTAGTTAACCCTGATGAGTTGGAGCTCTCCCTGATCTGATCAACTATAAAAATAAATAATTGGACCTCATGCTAAGTCAGCCAGAGTTCCCCATCCTCTCTGGATCACAAGTATTAGGGGAAGCCTTGCTCAAAACTGTCTCTCAACTCTCAACTGAAACAAATTAAAAATCAGGGGTCGCCTGCTTTGTGAGAAGAGTCAGCGTGTCCTACTAGTTGCCCGGCGTCAAGAGTTAGACTTTTTTCCTCCACTCAGGAAAAGCGGATGTTGCCCGTTCCGCTGCTTAATTCGCGTTACACACACCTAATATTGACCAACCAGACCAGACTTTGACTGATTTTTTTTTTCCCCACCCCAGCACTCTACAAGTACCGAATGGCTCTCCAAGAGTTCCAACTTCCAAGTTCTAACCCAACACTCACTTCTGTATGGGCCCCGTCACTATTAGCCGTACGTGTAGGAATGAACGTGTCAAAGGCTTCTATGACAGACATTCTACAGATATGTGCTGTAGGTCAACCCCTGTGTTCGGTGGGTTTGAATTAAAAATACCCTTCCATTAGTGACATGCGAGTTTCAAATCTAGGCTTTGCACCTCTCTGATACAAGTACCGGTACTGGGGGGGATGTTTTCGTACTATCGTGGAAAAGGAAAATATACACCCCAAGCATTTATACAGCCCCCATTGATTAACTCATAGGTCCGACCAATCAGCAGCGAACTGTGTATTTGTTAGGGGTGTATATTTTCCTGTTCCGCGATTGTACTCGTGCACGTACTGTACCCTACAAGCCGCGATAGTTAACCAGAAAAGTAATCTGTCTTGTGCGAAATACCTCCCCTCGGACTTGTACTGTACTACCGGTACTGCTATATTGCAGGGCCCAACCACAGATTTAGGAACGAAAATGAAGCTAGATTCCAATATACTATTTTCTTAACAGCCGATAATAGGACTATATATATTTCTTTATCATAACTTACTACGTATTGGGTAAGGGAATGTCTTTAACATTGACACTTTCAGGCCAATCAGTCTGGCTACGGGTGGGGCTGGGTAATCTAACATCTGGGTACCGTATATCCAAGACTTTAGGTGTATAATCAAACGATTTCAAAGGGGGTGAAAGGCTGGTGCTTGGGTAGGGACGAGAAAATTGGAAAACATTACCCTTGTCTCCATGGAAGTTTGTTTGGGGCCGGGAGAAACAGTTTTCCTATTTTTTTGGCCCCAAACCGAGTAGAGGTATTCAAAGTTAAAAAGACAAAAATTAGGTTAAATTGCCTTGGCGTTTGACGTATGATAAGCTTACTACACCTGGAAAAAGTTAATTTCCCATTACCGGCACTTTACCTTGCGATACAATATTCCCATTGCGAAGGTCTTGAGGTTAGTAACAGGTAAGGGTAAAAGATGAAATTTGGGTAAGTTAATAGGGGTTTTGGAAGCTCATTACCAAAGGGCTACCTGCAGCATTCTTCAATGGGCCTCTCAAATATAGTACATATGGGTGTCGATATGCGAAAATTGGTCAGACGTCTTAAACCTGGTTTTGAGTTATTCCACTTTCAAGTTTGCATAGCAACCGTCGTCACCTGAACAAATCTGAAAATTATCTTTCAATAATTCAAGTGCCACCAAAAAAGTGAGTGCACATGTGGGATTTTACACCAAAAACGGCCATTTTCACCCACTTTGTAACCACTTCCCGTGGGGTAGCGGTCTTGCAAAGGGATAACGGTATTGACTCTAACCAAACTGGTGGTATATACGAGATCAAGTACCGGAGACGCCAACAAGTAATTGAATAGACTCTATTACTTTTATCGAAACTACTAAGAGAAGGCCTAGTGCTTTAGGCCTGTGCGAAGCTCAAAGATTCTCGAATTGAACGGAATAGAAGATAACTGTTCAACCAAGTATATTGAAAACTCTCTCTGTCGAAGTCTGATCTCTCTAAGTCCGGAGAGATACAGTTCTTTAAATACACTTGCAAGAATCCATCTCATATCAATCAAAATACAAATCCTAAGATATCAAATGATACCTAACCCATAAACAATCAAACAATAAACAAGGCTTACAAACTTCCGGAGTTCATATCCTGAAACAATACAAGTAACAATAAACAAGGCTTACAAACTTCCAGAGTTGGTATCCTAAAACAATACAAGTAACAAATAACAAGGCTTACAAGTCTCCTGAACTCGTATCCTAAAACAAAACATAATACAAACTAACAAGGCATACAAGTTCTCTGAACTTGTATCCTGAAACAATACATAAAACAAATCCCTACCTAAACTGGTAGCCTGTACTGGTTACATACTTATTCCACCATCAATAACTGAATTAAAAATAAGATAACTTTATAGAATGCTCGGAGAGCTATACACTACCCAACCTCTTTTGAAATATCAAATGAATTAAAATTCTCTGAGGAGTAGTACGCAGTTGAACTTTCAAATTCCGCCAAGACACAGTGTTGGGACAGCACTACAACAGCAGACGCTACCGTAGTTGTATCCCCTCACCAAAGACATGATCATTACAACCCTTCTCGTAACCGCGTATACGTCGCGGCCGTCCGTCCGACCATATCCCATTCGCAGAATATATGAGGGAAGACCTTTGGCGAGCGTATGCAAGTAATTAGAGCCAAATCGGTCAACGTCGCATAAGGTTACTAAGCACTAAAGACAAGAGTCGCTAAGGTTGTAACTTGGTAACCGGACGTTTTTATGGACAATGGTTAAGCAACACATTCTATACTCCATGCTTCCGCGATGTAAGTCGCAGAAGTGAATGGTGTTGTTGGATGAGGGAATTTGAGGAATCAAACATACCCGCAGTCACATACGTCACTAGTATTATTCGAATACTGACGGAACCGTATGATTATGATATAACTATGGAGAGATAATGGCCATTGGTGCAATTATTGGGACAAGTCTATCTTATGCCTCGCAGCTGTCGAGTGCAGAATACATCTGCAATGCTGAGAGGTTTAATAACAAAGCTGGCCCCTTTGTTGGTTCAATCATGGAGACCATTCTGCTTATGCAATGGTAAACAAGACTCCATGCCAACGAAGATAAATTGTGACCAATGGACTGATGGGTAGGAGCACCGTCAGGAATATTCATGGTGTTGCGATTCGGAAGTCAAGTGAGATAACAGAATTGTCAGGGTCAAATGGTGTTCGCACTCTTAGGCCGACTGGGAGTTTGTTGGCAGGTACTTAGTTAGTATGAGAACTAGATGTAGCCCGCGACCACCCAGACGCGGCATATAAATATTGAGGTGCCTTTCAAGCTATTTGAACATCATCAAGCAATGGAGAAGAGATCTTATCAATATAAAATTGTTTATGCTAGAAAATCTTTTATCACTCTATCTACCTCTACTTTAGACATTGAGCCTTCCTAGACAATCTCCTCTATGATTAAGATTATCAGCCTGAGTTATCTCGCAAGACCTTGAGATAGGCTCCTGCCTAACAGGAAGGCCAGTAGCCTAGATCTTTTCTGAACATTCTATGAAGTTATCTTATTTTTAATCCAGATATTGGTGGTAGAATAAGTAGGTGAAATTGGCTGTTTTTGGTGTAAAACCCCATGTGTGCACTCACTTTTCTGGTGGCACTTGTATCAGTTTAAGATGCTTGTTGCACTATAAAACTCTTTATAATGATTAATTCACTTCCTAGAACATCTTTATACATATTTTTCTGATAGATTGGGATACTGGCTACACAACTATGTAATAATAATAAAAACAGATATTTACATAATTTGAATTTGAAAGCCTATAAAAGCTTCAATTATCTCATTAAATATTTTCTGAGGCTTTCAGATCATAGTCTACAGGATCAAGAAGTATGGAATGCATTGAGTCAGATTTGTTGCATCCGAACAGCGGACCAGTTTTCCCATATCGACACCCATATGTTACCTAGTTTCTGTCAACAGTATTGGCCAATTCTCAAAGTACCCTAATGCAAATTCTTTACCTTACTTCACCGAAAATTCCGGTTTTTAACTCTGAATACCCTTAGTATTAGCAATTATAGATCTAGCTGAACCCTTTAACACGATCGCGCCTTGTGCAGGGTACCACTTAAGGTAGAACCCACACACTTGTCTTAACTACTCGAGTATGATATTGGACTCAAGTAGATAGCTGTGTTGTAAAGTCATACTCAAAATGCCTCAGTGACGACCAGCCGTGTCTACGAACTTGTGGACTATAGCAAAAACGGGAATGGTTCGAATTTGCACAGGGGAGCTGGAGTTTCTTCCCAAGCATGGTCTGTGATATTTTCTTTTTGGTTGTCTCGGTGAAGGGCTGGAAAGCTTTCTTTCAGTGTGTTTTCCCAGCAACCAAAAGGGGAAGAATTCCTGGCTTCCTATTGGTACGATGCTATGCTTACTCGTAATTGAATTGAATGACGTTTGTGAGCACAACTGCAGTTGCGTGCCGCCAGGGACCCGAAATCATGCTGCAGCGGTCGTGTCCACAAACGTCCTTCAACTACTGGTAGTGCCCTTGGTCTGTCGAACTCTTGGCACAATGGCTGGAGCAAACGTTCTTCTCTGCGTTGTTGTGAAGGCACCCGAGGCAACGACAGAAATTTTGACCGACTTACCCTCATGACCTTGTACGAGTACTGTACAGTACTGTACAAGGGGAACAGTTAATCTGAACGAGCAGGGATATATTCGGCTGGTTCACCCTAAATAACCCTTTAGCCACTTACCGCATGCAAGCTTGGTGCGTGCAGGTTTTCTCCAGCAATACCGTCTTGCCGTGCCATTATTTCCGGATCAACCCCCACGGGAAGGGCAAGCTGCGCTTGTGCAATTCTAGCGGCCAAATAGAGATAGTCACACTACTTGCGCGGTGCAGAAGTTTCCGGAAATGTGGACTTTGGCTTGGCGCTAACTTAGTTGCTGCCGCCTCCAGAGTCCCATGCCAAGTCTCCTCCACATTTCCGGAAACTTCTGAACCGCGCAAGTACTCGAGCAGTCCTCGAACATTTTGTTTGTTTTTTTTTGTTAAATCCTTGGTATGATTTTAGGTACATGACTAGCACTCCCAAGGGTCCAACCACTGCATTCGGGAAAAATCCCATGGCAAATGAAAACCCAAAACAAAACATAACAAAAGAAATAAAATCATAAACAAAACCAAAAATACCCAACGGTATGAAATCAATGTGAACATTTCCTGTAATCAGGGTTCCTCGAATAATGTCCTCCTTCAATCAGGACTGTATTTGTGAAGCTCTTGTAAAAGGAAAAACATCCATATTACTGGGAAAATTTAACTTATTCAATGAAATAAAAGAAACCAAACATTTCATCAAATCCCATCCTTTTTTATTTTCAACCGAAATCAAAGATTCTGGCGAAATGTCAAAGATTTCATCAGGTTGCCCAGCCCTGGTACTAGTGAGGGCTTGGCAATCGGCTATAATGTGTTTACAGGTTTTGGGTTCATTCTCATATCTAGGACATAACAAGCTAGCTTCTGGATTCCTCCAGTCCTTCTGTGCCTTCAGGTAGCTCTTGCCAGCCCTCATCTGATGAAGACGGGAGGCGGCAAACTTATTGATCGTCATAAAGGGCCAGCATGTCCTGAACGCAGGCCTATAGCCATAGTATTGTAACGACCCTACGATAGGTAGCTACAATCACTATCACCTTAGCCAAAATGGTATACCAAGTGGTAACCAGAGGTGGTATGGTCTTGTATACCTAGTATATAAACAGCTGGTTAGCCATGGGCTAATTGGTAAGGGTCACGTGCCTTTGTAGAAGGTCACGTGTTCAACTCTCCAAGGCGGCAGAGTTATTTTATGCGTAACACGAATGTTTATTATATGAAAGATTCAAGAGGAATCGAGTAGGCGCTAAACATCGTTACACGGCATAAAGGATTCCTTAGTAGGAAATGTCCAAGTTACCCTACCTTCACCAGCAAAGTCATCCTAGAACTTAGAGGTCGTTTGCCTTACATTCTATGGGCTCTTAGATGTTCATGGGCGCACACGCATCTGTGCGGACAAGCCCCATGCCTGAGTAATGGTGGTCCGAACATGCTATTGAACTTGGGAGAGTTTAGCTAACACCCCCCTCTGGCCCCAGCGTTGGAACGGCGCGTCATAGGCAGACAGCTGTGTAGTTGCTCGTTTGCTAGTTAAAAGAGATCATTGGAGCAGCTGCGGTAACACCGTTTAAGTCGTCGCCGTCCGTCCGACCGAATGTTGTTCGCAGGCTATATAAGGGGAGTACGGGTAACCGCCAAAATGCACGAACCATCTCCCCTACACCTCCGGCTATTGAAATCTCAACACCAGGGAAATCATCGTGGGATTCCACCACCACCCCCTCTCCTCCCCCTTGATGGCCTCTGCCTAGGGGAGCGATGCTACAACCCCTCCTCTCCCTCTGGGGTCTACCCCCTC
>Ga0307509_10011070_pt1 | contig 10984 bp, 7 predicted proteins | sample 10_EM_MG_FD_202245 | JGI IMG/M metagenome (GOLD analysis project Ga0307509, IMG submission 202245) | Populus trichocarpa ectomycorrhiza microbial communities from riparian zone in the Pacific Northwest, United States - 10_EM | ecosystem: Host-associated > Plants > Roots > Unclassified | place... | reverse complement strand
CGGCGAAGGCCGCCAACGTCAAGATCACCTTCGAAGGCCCGGAGACCGAGGCCATGGTCGACAAGCAGATCGACATGCTCTCGGCCGCGCTCGCCAAGAAGCCGCAGGCGCTCGGCTTCGCGGCACTGGACTCCAAGGCGGCAATCCCGCTCCTGAAAAAGGCGGAGGCGGCGAAGATCCCGGTCATCGCCTTCGATTCCGGCGTCGACAGCGACATCCCGCTGACGACCTGCACCACCGACAACCTCGCCGCGGCGGGCCTCGCCGCCGACAAGATGGCGGATCTGGTCGGCGACGCCGGCGACATCGCCGTGGTCGTGCATGACCAGACCAGCCGGACCGGCATCGACCGCCGCGACGGCTTCCTGAAACGGATGAAGGAGAAACATCCGAACATCAAGATCGTCAGCGTACAGTATGGCGGCGGCGATCAGCTGAAGTCGACGGAAATCACCAAATCGATCCTGCAGGCCAATCCGAACCTGAAGGGCGTCTTCGGCGCCAATGAGGGCTCCGCGATCGGCGTGCTGAACGGCGTCAAGGAAATGAAGAAGAAGGTCGTCGTGATCGGCTACGACTCGGGCAAGCAACAGAAGACGGCGATCGCCTCGGGCGAGATGGCCGGCGCTATCACGCAGAACCCGGTCGGCATCGGCGCCTGCACCGTCGACTCGGCGGTGAAGGCGTTGAAGGGCGAGAAGTTGCCGAAGGTCACCGATACCGGCTTCTACTGGTATGACAAGTCAAACATCACGGACCCGAAGATCGCGGCGGTTCTCTACGATTGAGGTTGGTGCGGCCCGGCGGCTCGCCGCCGCCGGGCCGATCTTCGATGATGCCCACGCGATGCATGCCCGCTCCGAGGTGAGCCCACTCTTTGGCCTCGTCGGTGATGATCGATCCGATGCTCTGGAAGCCGTGTTCCGGTTCTGACCTCACGACGTCAGGGCGGTCTGAATCATCCGCGCCAGATCGGAGCTGAGGTAGGGCTTCGGCAGCAGCAGCACGCCGGCGTCGAGCCGGCCATGGTGCACGATGGCGTTTTCGGTATAGCCCGACGTGTACAGGATCTTGAGCTCGGGTCGTCGCTTCAGCGCCTCGGTCGCGAGCTGACGGCCGTTCAGGCCCCCGGGAATGATCACATCGGTGAACAGGAGATCGATGCGATCAGGCCCGTTGATGATCGCCAGCGCCCCGGCGGCATTGCTGGCGGCCAGCGTAATGTAGCCGAGACTGTTGATTTGCGTCACGACGTATTCGCGCACCAGCGCGTCGTCCTCGACAATCAGGATGGATTTGTCGCCGCGTTCGAACCCGGAGATGCCGGGCTCGGCGGCCAGCACGTCCGCGATGCTCGCGATGCCCGCGGCCTGCGGCAGATAAAGCTTCACAGTGGTGCCGTGCCCCTCCTCGCTGTAGATCTTGATATGTCCGTTGGACTGTTTGACGAAGCCGTAGACCATGCTGAGACCGAGGCCCGATCCCTTGCCGACGTCCTTGGTGGTGAAGAATGGTTCGAACACCTTTTCGAGCAGGCTGGCGGGGATTCCGGTCCCGGAGTCGCTCACCGCGATCATGACGTAGTTGCCCGGCTTCACGTCGTTGTTCATGGCGGCGTAGTCGTCGTCGAGCACGACATTCCTGGTTTCCAGCGTCAGCTTGCCGCCGTTCGGCATGGCGTCGCGCGCATTCAAGGCAAGGTTGAGGATCGCGGTCGAGAGCTGGCTGGGATCGATCAGTGCCGGCGCGGAATCCGGCGACAGCATCGACTCGATTTCGATCTGTGCGCCGAGGGTCGGCCGCAGCAGCTGCGCGGCATCGATGACCAGGCCGTTGATGTCGATGCTGCGCGGCTGCAGCGGCTGACGGCGGGCGAAGGCCAGCAGATGCTGGGTGAGGTCGGCGCCGCGTGCCGCCGCGGCGCTGATCAAATTGGTGATCTGGGCGAGATGCGGACGGTCCTTGACCGCGTCGCCGAGGATTTCGATGGTCCCGGTGATCACGGTCAGAATGTTGTTGAAGTCGTGGGCGACGCCGCCGGTAAGCTGGCCGACGGCTTCCATCTTCTGCGCCTGCCGGACCTGGGACTCGGTGGCCTCGATCTCCTGAAACCGTTGCACCATCGCCTCGGCGCTGCGGCGCTGCTTGGTCTCCTCCGCGAGTGCCGCATAGGCCTGCTGGAGCTGGGCGCGTCCCGGCAGCACGAGAAATCGCGGCAGCACCACCAGCAGCAGCGCCGCACCAACCCCTACCGACATGACTGCGACGACGCTCTTGACCATGCTCTCGATGCCGTAGACCGGCACCCACAGGGTCAACACCGACAGCAGATGGCTCACCCCGCCGAGCATGATGTAGATCCCGAATGACCACCAAGCCCAGGGAAACTGGAAATCGCGGCGGCGCCATACCGAGAACATCACAAAGAACGCGGTCGCAAAGAAACCGCCGGCGATCAGGATGTCGGAAACGGCATTCAGCCAGATCAATTCAGGCTGCCACAGCAGGCACGCGCCATGCGGACTCAGCGTCGACATATCCAGGCTATCTCCAAAAACCGTCAGCACGGGGTCTCCACCGCGATCCAACCCGTCCGCCGGGACGACGGTCCAAATCATTCAGGTTTCCGCCAACCGTGCAAGCGCGCCGCTGGCCGGCGCGCGTTTCAGCGTCAGAGCGCACCCGCTGACGACCGATCACCGATAAAACGAGCGGGTCTCCCGGGCATTGAATGGCCGGGTCTGGAGCCCGGATCGACGATCCAGGGATGTCAAATCTCTTGAATGTACCTTACGCTAGAAAAACATTGAGAAAGACCATCGGAGCGGTTTGGCGCGCCACCCGACGACGGGCTCCGCGTCGTCCGGAGACGCTTCGCCCGTGCATCGCTCTCGGGAGGAGTGGATAAAGCCGGCTATGCCGCAGTCGGACAAGCCAGCTCCACGTCTCGACATGACATTCGACTTTGCCGGCTCACTCCCAGGCCCATTCCGAAAAGTCGTTTTCAAACTGCGGCACCTGGGTCCACACGCCTTTCAGCTTCTTGTTGGCGACCGTAGCCCACTGCGGCTGGAACAGGAAGCCCGCCGCGGCATCGGTCGCGAGCATGCGCTGGGCGTCCCCGAGAAGTTTGGCGCGATCGGCTTCGTTGGCGGCTTCCGTGATCGACTTGTACAGTGCGTTGAAGGCGTCCGACTTGTAGCCGAAGTAGTAGTTCTCCTCGGTGAATCTGGCGAGGTCGAACGGCTCGACATGGGAGACGATGGTGAGATCGTAATTGTGCTGGCCGGTGAAGACCGATGACAGCCACTGCGCCCATTCCACGTTCTCGATCTTGGCGTTGATGCCGATCTTGGCGAGCTGTGCCGCCAGCACCTCGCCGCCCTGCCGCGCATAAGGCGGCGGCGGAAGCTTGAGGCTGACTTCCAGCGGCGTCGTGACACCGGCCTCGGCGAGCAGCTTCTTCGCCTTCTCGATATCGAATGGATTGATATCCGTGGTGTCGATGTAGCCGAGTGAGCCCGGGGTGTAGAAGCTGCCGATCGGCACGCCGAGACCGTCGACCGACCCTTCGATCATGGCCTTTCGGTCGATCGCAGCAAGGATCGCGCGCCGGACACGCACATCATCGAACGGCTTCTTCCTGTTGTTGATGGTGACGATGGTCTTGGCCCGCGAGCCGCCGATCAGCACGTTGAACCTTGGATCGGCCTTGAACTGCGGCACGCTGCGCGTGACCACGCGGGGGAAGGCATCGATGTCACCTGACAGCAGCGCGGCCACCTGCGCGGACGGATCGCTGATGAAGCGGATCACCACCTTGTTGAGCTTGATCGCCGCCGCATCGCGATGGTCCGGCCATTTGGTCAGCGTGATCGACGAGCCCTTGGTCCAGGACGCAAGCACGTACGGCCCGGTGCCGACAGGTTTGGTAGCATTTGTGGGTGCGCTCTTCGGCTCGACGATCGAGGCCGAGGCCTGCCCGAGCAGGAACGGCAGGTTCGGCTCGGGGTTCTTCATGTTGATCACGACCGTATCGCTGTCCGGCAAGGTGATCGCCGCGATACTCTGGAACAGGCTCTTGTCCTTGTTGGTGCTGGTCGGTTCCGTCGCCCGTTCATAGGAGAACTTGACCGCCTGCGCGTTGAACGGTTCGCCGTTCTGGAACGCCACGCCCTTGCGCAGCTTGAAGGTGTAGGTCTTCAGATCAGGCGTGGTTTCCCAGCTCTCCGCCAGCAGCGGCGCGACCGATCCGTCCTCCTTGATCTTGGTCAGAGTCTCGTAGACATTGTAGAGCGTGACCTCGGCAATCGCCGCGGCAGCGCCGCTGGTCGGGTCGAGGCCGGGCGGCTCCAGCGTCATGCCCATCACGACACTGTCTTTCTTGCCCTGCGCCGAAACGGTCTGCGGCAGCAGGGAAAGCGCGGTCAGCGCTGCGACGGCGAGCAGAACGAGCTTCTTGGACATACAAACGCTCCTGAAACGGGACAAATCGATCGACATACCAATCTCACCTCAGCGGCATCAGGCTATCACGCCTCGCTTGCCAGGGGAGGCAGCGCCATGATGGCCTCGGCGTGGTGACAGGCGGCAATATGGCCGGTTCCGACGCTACGCGCCAGCGGCGCGACCGCGCGGCAATGCGCGTCGGCGAACGGGCATCGCCCGGCATAGGCGCAACCCGTTGCCCCCACCGATTGCGACGCGATCACCTGCGCGCCCCGGCGTCGCCGCTCGCGGCCCGGACGGGTCCGCGGCACGGCTTCGAGCAGGGCGCGCGTGTAGGGATGCGCACAGCGGCCGAACAGATCCTCCGGCCTGCCCTGCTCGACGATGCGGCCGAGGTAGATCACCGCGATCTCGTCGCAGAGATATTCAACCACGGCCAGGTCATGGCTGATCAGCACGTAGCTCAATCCGAACTCGTCCTGCAGGTCTTCCAGCAGGTTGAGCACCTGGGCCTGCACCGAGACGTCGAGCGCGCTGACCGGTTCGTCGGCGACGATCAGTTTGGGCTGGGTGATCAGGGCCCGCGCGATGGCGATGCGCTGGCGCTGGCCGCCGGAGAATTCGTGCGGGAATTTATCCATGTCGGCGTCACGCAGGCCGACCTGCTTCAGGACCGCGGCGACACGGGCGCGCTGCTCGGCGGCGGCGATGCGGCCGAGCGCGGTCAGCGGCTCGGCGACGATGCGCGCGACCGTCTGACGCGGATCGAGCGAGCCATAGGGGTCCTGAAACACCATCTGGATATCGCGCCTTGCGCGGCGAAGCTCGTCGGCCGGCAGACGATGCAGATCGCGCCCGAGCAATCTCACCGAGCCTGACGTCGGCGTCTCCAGCGCCATCACCGCGCGCGCAAGCGTGGATTTTCCCGAACCGGATTCGCCGACCACGCCGAGGCTCTTGCCCGCCGCCAGCTGCAGGCTGACGCCGTTGAGCGCCAGCACCTGCGGCGCAGCCCGGAACAGGTTTTCCCGCGGCAGCGTATAGCGCTGCACGAGGTCATCGACCTCGAGCAGTATCGGTTCGGGTGCGGCGCCGGCCTGTGCCGCTATCGGCGTCGCGCTCATGCGGTCACGGCTCCGACCCGGCGCGCCATCGAGACGTCGGTGCGCAGGCAGCGCACGGCGTGGCCGGCATTGACCATGACCGGCGGAGGAAAGACGGCCCGGCAGCGCGCTTCGGCGATGTCGCAGCGGTCCGCGAAAGCGCAGCCGGACGGCAGGTCGGCGAGTTCGGGCACGGTGCCGGGAATGGTTCGCAGCCGGGTCCCTTTCGGCGCACCGAGCCGCGGGCGGGCGCGGAACAGGCCCTGGCTGTAGGGATGGCCGAGGCCCGACAGCAGCGCCTCGATCGTCCCACTCTCCACCACGGTGCCACCATACATCACCATCATGCGCTGGACGTTTTCGGCGATGACACCAAGGTCGTGCGAAATCAGGATCATCGCCATTCCGCGCTCGGCCACCAGATCGGCGATCAGGTCGAGGATCTGACCTTGGATGGTGACATCGAGCGCGGTGGTCGGCTCGTCTGCAATCAGAACATCCGGCTCACAGGCGAGCGCCATCGCGATGGTGATACGCTGGCGCTGCCCGCCGGAAAACTGGTGCGGATAGGCATCGGCCCGCTTTGCCGCGTCGGGAAGCCCGACCCGGTCAAGCAGTGCAATCGCCTCCCTGGTGGCCTGCGCGCGCGAGAAGCCCCTGTGCCGGCGCAGCGGCTCGGCGACCTGGCGGCCGACGGTATGCATCGGATTGAGCGCCGTCATCGGCTCCTGGAAGATCATGCTCACACGGTTGCCGCGCAGTCTGCAGTAATCGGCCTCCGCCAGGCCGACCAGTTCCTGCCCTTCAAGCCGGATACTGCCGCTGATCACGGCGCTCTCCGGCAACAACCCCATCAGCGCCAGCGCGGTGACCGACTTGCCGCAACCGGATTCTCCGATCAGACCAAGCGTCTCGCCGCGTGCCAGCGCAAAGCTCACTCCCCGGACCGCATCCGCCGGGCCGCGGCTGGTATTGAGCCGGACGCGCAAATTATTGACTTCGATCAGCGGCGCTCGCACAGTCATCAGCGCTGCCGCGACAGGCGCGGATCGAACAGGTCCCGCAATCCGTCGCCCAACAGATTCAGCCCCAACACGGCCGTTGCGATCGCAATACCGGGATAGACGGCGAGCAACGGCGACTGGAACAGAAGGCTCTGCGCGTCATTGAGCATCCGGCCCCAGGACGGCTGCGGCGGCTGGGTGCCGAGACCCAGATACGACAGCGCGGCCTCCGCCAGGATCGCCAGCGCGAACTGGATCGTCGCCTGCACGATCAGGATCGAGAGGATATTGGGCAGCACATGCTCGAGCGTGATGCGAAATTTGCCCTTGCCGGAGGCACGCGCCGCCAGCACGAACTCCCGCGCCCAGATCGCGTTGGCGGAGGCCCGCGTGATCCGCACGAAAACCGGGATCTGGAAGATGCCGATCGCCGCGATCGACGTCACCATGCCCGGCCCCGCCACGGCGGTCAGCATGATGGCCGAGAGCAGCGCCGGAAAGGCAAAGGTGAAGTCGCTCAGCCGCATGATCACCTCTTCGATCCAGCCCCGGCGCGCCGCCGCGATCAGCCCGAGCGAGGTCCCGAACGACAAACCTATGCCCACCGCGATGACGCCGACCGCGATCGAACTCCGGGCCCCCACCAGCAGCAGCGAGACGATGTCGCGGCCCAGCGCATCGGTGCCAAGCCAGTGCAGCGACGAAGGCGGGTTGAGCTTGTGCGTCATGTCGATCTCGTAGGCCGGCCACGGTGTCCAGACCAATGACAGCAGCGCGGCCGAGATCATCAACAAAGTGAGCACGCCGCCTGCGACGAAGCTGCGGTGGCGAAGCGCGCGGCGCCAGAAACCGCCGGGTCGGCGCGGCTGCGACGAACCCGCGGCGTCCGGAGGAACGACCCCTGGCGGCAGCACTGCTACGGGTCGAAGGCCACTCATAAGTCGCTGGCCTTGATGCGGGGATCGATCGCCGCATACAGCACATCGACGACGAAATTGACGGTGACGACCATCGCCGCCAGCAGCATCACGCAATCGCGGACCACGATGAGGTCGCGGTTCGAGATCGACTGGAAAATCAGGCGTCCAAGCCCGGGCAGATAGAACACGTTCTCGATCACGATGGCCCCGGCGAGCAGGTTGGCGAATTGCAGCCCCATCAGCGTCATCACCGGGATCATCGCGTTGCGCAGCACGTGCCCCCACAGCACCTGGCGGCGGGTCAGCCCCTTGGCGCGCGCCGTGCGCACGAAATCCTCGCGCAACACCTCGAGCACCGCGGAGCGCGTGACCCTCGCCAGGATCGCGGCCTGCACCACCGCGAGAGAAATCGCCGGCAGCAGCAGCGAGCGGATGCCGGGAAGAATGCCCTCCCCCCATCCCGCGAAGCCACCGGCCGAAAGCCATTGCAGCTTGACCGAGAACAGCAGGATCAGGAGGATGGCGAACCAGAAATTCGGAATCGCGATGCCGAACTGGGTCGCCGCCATCACGCCGACGTCGCCGATCCTGTTGTGATTGGCGGCGGTGTAGACGCCGGCGGCGAGCGCCAGCACGACCGTGAGCAGCATCGCCATGACCGCCAGCGGGATGGTCAGCGCCAGCCGCTCGGCGATCAGATCCACAACCGGCGTGCCATAGGAATAGCTGTTGCCGAGATCGCCAACCAGAAGCCCGCCGACCCAGTGCAGGTAACGAACGACCAGCGGCTGGTCGAGCCCGAGCTTGACGGTCATCGCCCGGACCGCGTCGGGTGACGAGTCCGCGCCCATCAGCATCTCGGCGGCGTTCCCCGGCAGCGCATCAAGGACAAGAAAGATGATCAGCGAGGCGCCCGCAAGCGTCGCGAACAGCGTCAAAAGGCGGCGAAGAATGAATACGCTCACGCGCAGGGTCCCTTGGCGTCGACCGGTTCGGCCTGACAGCTTCGCATCGTTGCATCATCCGATCTTTGCGCACGGCATTCAATAGACCATGCGGACCCCATGCGCGTCATTGTCGTGTCCATCACGCGGTCAGCGACGGGTGCGACACCGGGTCCGGCCAGCGATCGAGTGAATTCTGCGCCGCCTCGAACAGCGCGCAGACATGCAGCAACTCGGCGTCGCCGCGAAACCGTCCCACCAGTTGCAGGCCGATCGGAAGCCCGTCGGCGGCGAAGCCGCAGGGCATGCTCACCGCCGGATGTCCGGTCATGTTGAACGGCATGGTCCAGGGAAACCAGTTGGGGCGGACCTCGTCGAAGACCTCGCCGTCGATGTCAATGGTCCCGAACAGATCCTGGTCGATCGGCAACGCGGTGCGCGTGATCGTCGGCATCACCAGCAGATCGGCACGCTGGAGAGCCGATTGCACGCGCCGGAACAGACTGGTGCGGCCGAACATCGCCTGCAGGTAGTCGACACCGCTGACATTCCCGGCGAGCGCGAGCTGCCTGAGGAAGGTTTCGCTCAATTCGTCGCGATGCGTAACGGCGAGCTTGTCAAACCGGGCGCGCCAGGCGGTATGATTGATTGCGCGCCAGATCGGCTCGACGTCAAAACCATCGCCGGGCATTTCCTCGATCTCGCCGCCCAGCGCTTCGAGCGTTTTCAGGCTGGTGCCGAAGGCCGCCGCAACGTCGGCGGACACCTTGCGGCCCGGAGGGCTGAGGCAAAACAGAATCCTCTTTCCGCTGATGTCGCCATGCGGCGCGGCGCCGCCGATGAAATCGGTGGCCGGAAGCCCGATCGACCATGGATCGGACCCGTCCTCCCCCGCCATGGCCTGCATCATCAGCGCGGTGTCGCCGACCGTGCGCGTCGTTGGCGTGACATAGGTCTGGTTGCCGAAGGCGTCCTGCACCTGGCTGTGCGGAATGACGCCGTTGCTCTGCTTGAGCCCGACCACGCCGTTGCACGCAGCCGGTATGCGGGTCGAGCCGCCGCCGTCGGTTGCGACCGCGAGCGGCGCAATGCCGCTGGCAACCGCCACCGCCGCGCCGCCGCTCGAGCCGCCGCTGGACCGCTCGCGGCTCCAGGCGTTGCGGGTACGCCCGAACAGGGGCGAATCGGTCAGACATTTGGTGCCGAACTCCGGCGTCGTGGTCTTGCCGATGAGAATGGCGCCCGCCGCGCGCAGCCGCGCTACACCGACAGCGTCATGGTCGGGAACGTTATCCCTGTACGGAATCGCGCCAAAGGTCGTGCGCAGATCCTTCGTATTGACGATGTCCTTCACCGTGAAAGGGACGCCGTCCAGCATCCGAAGCGGTTCCCCCGCCATGATCCTGCGTTCGGTATCCTTTGCTTGCGCCAAGGCCTGGTCAGCGCAGATCGTAATGAAGCAATTCAATTCGGGCTGCAGCCGCTCCGCCCGCGCAAGCACGGCACGTGTCACTTCGAGCGGCGAAATCTCCTTGCGGCCAATACGCCGTCGAAGGTCGGCGGCGGGGAGAAGGCAGAGATCGTCGCTCATCGATCATTCAATCCCAAATTCGTCCCTCGCCTCGCTGCGAACTGGATGGCCGGACCCGATCTGGCAGGCTGGATTGCAACATGGCGGCCTCGTCATCCCGTCTCGACATGCACCCAACCGCGCCGGCCTGCCTGTTGACAGGCAAAACCTAGCAATATGCGTGCCACTCCAAGATGGGTTCGGCGGCCCGATCGCACCGGCCGCAACAATGACACTCCCGTCGACGTGCCGTCCAATACGATTTTCGCACCAACCCCATGCGGCTTCGATATGCCCATGGCTCTGCGCCACCTTCGCGACCGGCTGGCGCTTCAGCGACATCCTGTCGAAATCATGACATGTGCTGGTGAGACCCAGATCGACCCAGATCGTCCATGACGCCTACGACGTAGCAGTGGCGTATCATCGCCCGGTTTGGCCCGATCCGGATCGAGGCGCTGCAATACGAGCGTACGCGCTGATGCCCCCTCACATCTGCCCGGAAGTCGAATGCCGCGCCGCGCCAGCGCAACATCCAACGAACCTGCTTCGGTTTGAACAAGACGCTTGCGAGCGGAAAGCCGGGCTGGAACTAGGCGGGCCGTGAAAGCCTTGCCACATTCGCGGCGACGTGCTGCCGATACCGATCGATGACCGTTTCCGCCGTGGCACCTGCCATCAAATTGGCACCCGATTCGAATGCTGCATCGACCTTCTCCCCGATCATCAGACGCATTTCATGGAGAGCGTCGCTCCCGCCGCCAGCGATCTTGAGCATCCGAAGTCCAACCACGGTGCCGGATTCAAGACCTAACATCATAGTGGAATAAAGCGGGAAAAACACGTGACCTCTCTCTCATCCGGCGGCATGCCGCATAGTATCTGATCGAGCCTGGAGCTGCGATGCTTGGTGGAATCGAAATTAGAGCCAGGCCCCTTAAGGTCTGGCTCTAGGCTCGAATGCAGATGCCTTCGCATTGTAAGGCACCAGTCA
>Ga0307509_10011069_pt1 | contig 10985 bp, 8 predicted proteins | sample 10_EM_MG_FD_202245 | JGI IMG/M metagenome (GOLD analysis project Ga0307509, IMG submission 202245) | Populus trichocarpa ectomycorrhiza microbial communities from riparian zone in the Pacific Northwest, United States - 10_EM | ecosystem: Host-associated > Plants > Roots > Unclassified | place... | reverse complement strand
TCAAAAGCTTGAAGAAAAATAAATGCTTAGGTTTACCAAGCCTCAAGGCTTCTCAGTATTATTGGCCTCTCTCTCCCTCTATAAATACATAGAGGGAAGAAGGGAGAGAGATCAGAAGCCCCATATATATATAATGTGTGGCCTCTTCCTTTACAGTGTGCTTTTGTGTGGTGTGATAATTGAAGGAGTTAAACTCGCTCGGTGGTTTCAGAGGTCAAGTTGATATCTGATTAATTTAGTTCTGTACTTTTGATTATTCTCTATTAAAGCCATTTTCTACGATGCCTTTGGAATGATTTCAAAATACTTGAATTTCCTCTCTTTTTTAATCAAATTCATGCAGTACTGTTTTGCAAAACAGCTTATCACTAAATCTATCTATCTATATATATATATATATATGGATTTTTTTTGCTAATTATTTAGTGATAAAATAAATTATCAATTCCCATACGTATTCAATCTAATTATTTAAAAACATGTGTTTTTGTTCACATTATTTAGTGATAGAAAATTTATTATAGTACAATTATGTTGTAAGACAATTACGGTAATAAAGATTATGTTGTGTTGGTAAAACAGTTTTTATATGTTTTTTTAATTGAGTTTCACCAAACATTTTATACATGTTTTTTGCTACATATAAATCTCAATCATAATTTTTACCAATTAAGCATGTATCTAAATCCAACTAACCATATTTTTTTAAAACTACAACCATAAAAATTACCTAACAAAACAAACACACTTTAATCATAGATGTGCTAGAAATAAGATACACACACAAAGTATAATTTTCAAAAACTTCTTTATGAAGTTAAAAAATAATCAAATTATAGAATTCTTAGAGTAATTAAAAAGAAAGAAGTATAAGAAAATTCAATCCACATGAATAACAAGCTAGTAATAAAAGAAATTGAGCTATAGTTATTTTATTTTTTTATTTTATAATCAAGTTTTTAAAAATTATACTTGGCAACCTTAATTTTGAAAGATGTAACGCTTTGCATCCTAAGAGTTAGTGCAAAACAAAAGAAAATATATATTTATTTATAAGATTATCATTATATTTGAAATAATTAAAGAGCTCATAAAACTTAAAAATAATAAAAATACCAATAAAGAGTCAGTTGGGTTTTTGTTTGGAAAACAATAATTTCTTTTTTATTAAGAATAGTAGTTGGTCAAAGATGATGTAATTACAAAAATACCATAAATTACAGCAAGCACATTCATGCATGCTTTACCAAGCAAAAATTCCAGCAACCTCCACATCAACTTAACCCAAATATCCTCATTTCTTTTTCTTTTTCACCATAATTCCATTAAATAAACCTGTCGAAATTAATTCCACAAGCAACCCGATAAATTTCACCATAACTCATCAACAACCCATTAAAAAAACCTGGCAAAATCCCACTTTCATCACCTTCATTCATTCATTCATCAAGCATTTCATTTCCCATTTTCACTATAACTCCATCAAACAAACCTCTCAAAATCTCACAATGCACACAACCACAATACAAACTTAGCGTCGAAATGGCATCATCTACGTCAAATGCTAATAACATACAAAGCTACTACAACTTGGATAGACTAAAATTCAAGAATAGAAAGTACATAAAATGTGGGAAAATAGTTGCAGTTAGAATAGCAGAAACAAAAGCTAGTAAAAACAAGCTATTTTAACGATGAAAAGTCATGCAAAAATACTTGCATTGATTGGTGTAAACCTATACTAGAACCACCACCACCACCACCACCACCAACACCCATTTCAAAACTCATTTCATCACCAATTTCATACTTATTAGGACTCAAATCATTAAAAAAAAACCGTAGCACATTTTCAACTTCATCATAATGAGCAGTAAAATATTTGGTTCCAGATGGTTTGTCATCTTTAGATTTACCTAAATAATGTATCGATAATTTTTATCATTAGAGGATCAGTAGCTGGATCAACATCAACATATAAATACACCTCCTTTTCACCTTAATTCATACTCAATACCTTTAAGGTCAAAGTATCATCAAATATTTTGTTGTTTTTGTCATTCCTTATGTGAAATCCAAGCAAGTCCACATTAAAGACTTATTTGCGTATGAATCGTGTGTTTATGTAAGATATATATTAAGAACTCTAATTTTTCTCGACTAATGATGAACTCTCATTATATACAAATATAACTGGCATTTTTTTTCTTGCATGGTTGATAAAAGTTATATATATAAAGGTTATTGAATAATTATTATAAAAGAATACCTTATTTGAGCAGCGATTAAAAATTAGGATTGTGTGAACAGTAACCTTATTTTTTTTAATTTGGGGTTTTTCATAAAAATTCAAATAACAATTTTTCCAATATTCAAAACATGTTTAGGAGTCTGAAATTTATTGATTGAAAATATAAATATAGTACTAAAATCTAATTGTTTAGGGCTGGTGTACCTTCAGGATTCCCATTTTCAATTTTAAAGCACTGATTTTTTAGTTTTTTGTTAGATTGAGGAGGAAAAACGTATATTCTAATAATTTAACAAGAATAAAACGCACTAACAGAGTTTAAAATCTCGATTGAAGAAAAGAATTTACCTTGTATTGTTGAGTTTCAAACGAGAAATACCCTGCCAACACCAAAACAAGAGAAGAGAAGGTGAATTTCTGTTTGATTTTGTCTTAATCAGTGGATTTATGGATTTGTGTTTGGGTTGATTTCTATTTGAGAGAGAGAGAGAAGAGAACGTTAGTAGAAGAGAAAAGGAGTTGTAATGCCTTCCATGCTTTAATATATATGAGAGCATTATTGTTTTTTTGTTAATTTTTAAAATTTACTTTGATTAAGATTACAAAGAGTAATTTTCAAAAACTTAACTACAAAATCAAAAAATAATTAAACCATATGTTTAGAGCAATTTTTTTTTTTAAAAAAACAAGTGAATAAGTAGGATTTTTGATAAAAAAAAACTTATGCATATATATAATTAAATAAATTGAAAATTATTAGTGTCAATAAATACTAAAAAAATTGTTATTGTTTACTAAAGACTAAACAGAAAAATCGCTACATATTAAAATTGTCTCCTTTTTGCCCTTTTCATTTACAAAACTCCTTTTATTGTTTGAATGAAAACAATCCGAGTTTTTGCTAAATAACTAATGATATTTACTGATAGAGCATGCCTGTCTTCCATGTATTATAATGGAGGAATTTAAGTAGGAGAAATTTCATATTAATTCATACGTTATTTAAAAGTTTATTTTGGATCAATACATTTGTATATCGCCCTCCTCCAAAACTAAATTACAAAAGTGTTCTTGTGTTCTGTAATTTAACCTAGAAAAAATTACAGTGAAAACGCATGCATTTCACGATGCAAGAGTCCTGGAATTATTTGATCGAAGAACTCGCATCCTTGACCGGATCAACAGCTTTCCAGACATCTCAAATCTCATGTGAATTTTTAAACAGAAATTGTCCAAGCAATATTGAACCTTGACATCAATAATAATAATAGTAATAAAAAACAGCTTTAAAACCTAATGAATGCTCGAGCCATCATCCTATTTTCAGCTATCTGATTTATATATGATGAATGGGGGAATGCTTTTAGTCTGCTCATCCAAGAGGAAAACATGCTTAGAGGGTGGCCTCATCGTCCTCCCACAAGCCCATGGCTCGAACCACCCAGGCTGAGACAGCAACCACTAGCGCTGCAAAGAGGAGAGAAACAATGGAATCAGTCACAGGAGACCTTTTGAAGAGGTGAGCGGGCAAGCACATGACCTCTCCTGGCACGTCTAGTGGAACTCTAACAGTCCCCTCCTGTTCACACCCTTGCGAAAACGAAGATATTGTCAATACAAATGCAAACTCGGGGGAGAACGAGGCCACTGCCACTGTCAGCGTTAGGAGAGACGTCCATGTAGCAGAATAGAGTATCAGAGGCCATGAAAGCCGATGGCGGAGAGATGTGAAGGGGAGAGACATCATCAATAAAGGGTTTGAAAATACTGCAGCTGCGAGATACTGTTAATATATAATTGGTGGGGGGAGAATTAGATTGACCTAACCTCAACCACTTCTATCATCTGGAGGCGATATTGTCGTTTAAGCAAGTGACCTAATGCAGGTGACATTAATAAATTAAGAAGATGAGACGTGAGTCAGTTATATTGACTTCCGAGATGGAGCTGATGAGCTCGGATTTGACAGGAGAACCACTCTATCTATGGCAGAGAGTGTCACCTGTCCATACGTGAAGAGCTGGTGTCAAGTTCGTCTGTAAAGACGTCATCAAGTGGATACATTAACCGTGTTCTAATTGCCCAGGAAAGCGCAATAAACACTTCCCTTCTCATTATCTGGGATCGTAGGATCAAATTTTTGTTTTCCACAGAAATGTGCAACAGAGAGCCTGATGGACTTGTTCCCTATTCTCAGATACGATTAATGCCATTGCAATAACCAGCCTATTGATTCAAGATGGGAGCTGAATCAGCTATTGAAATGTTGTTGTTTTTCATGACCCTCGTCGTTATATTGCAGTTTGAAGCAAACTACCATTTTACCAAGTGGTAAAATGTATGTTTTACAGAAAAATGCCACGGCTAAAGAAATCACCAAAGCATGACATGAAAAATTCAAAAGAGAAGAAAAGCATAATGGCCGCCATCAACTCGGGGAGGAGAAAGCTTTCTCTATCCGGAGACTCAATACCAAGAATCCACCTGCTGCTACAAACAGTGCTGCAAGCATAATTTCCACCATCACCTGCAGCGAGATGTATGGGTTGATAAAGAACACAACTGCAATGGAAGCACTTTGCCAGACCTTGAGTTGTGCAAATGCTCCTTCCTGTCACAGAAAAAATCAATACCAAAAGTTGGATTGCAAAACTGCTTAGAACATTGAATGAATTACAGTATTTACAGGGGATTGCACTTCATAGAAGCTCTATTTATTTCATGGAAGATAAAGTTAGGTTTACAGGTGTGACTGACATTGTATAACCATCAAAGTAACAAGGGTAGAATTGTATGAGCATATGAAAGGATAATCAAAGTGTAAAGAAACCAAGTTCTGGGCAGAATACACAACAGAAACAAAAGTTATTTAACAAATTGATATCTTCTCCCCTGGAATTTGTGTAGAACACCAAATCTTTTACTAATCCAGAGACATTAAGAAGAGGCTATGACTCTTGCAGAGCAAAACTCACAACAAAAGGAAGAGATGATCTATTAAATAAATAGAGTTAATGGATACCGTATCATGCTTGAAAAGTATTCCAAGCAAAGCACTAAGTTGTGTATTGATTGCTCCATCACCAATGCCCAACATGGCTGCCATGAGAAGTGGGTATACAATGCCAAGTACCCCACTAGTTAAACTGCAATATGGCAAGGTTGAATTGTAAATTGGAAAGATGATCTTCAAATTAAATAGTAGAGAACTTCATGTTCCCCAAACCTTTAGTACAGCAATACTACAAAAGCAGATATCAAAATACCTGTATTTAAGCAGAATCCAGAGAAATACAACAGCCTGAAGAAAAAGTCCAGCAGAGACAATCCACGTGATTGAAAAAATACCAGAGGTGAGTCTTCCAGCAGTGAAGGAACACTGAGACAAGTTCCAATAACAAGTTGAGACTAAATATCTTCATCACTCAGTCAAATAATTAAAAGCAGCATCAGTTTGCACGGGATTCTGCCTTTTTTTAGCAAGCATAGAATATTATAATTTGATCCCTATAACAGACCCAATTCAATTATCAGCACATCATAGTAGTTATTAAGAGAAGTTCCAATTCAATCTCAAAAGAATATGATTATTGATTATTCAATTAGTACAGAGAAGCAAAGGAAGAAATTCTTTTCGCATCTATGATGCGCATTATGGTCCAAGGGAGAGCACATATTTGGTTATTCTACAATTTTTGCAGGAACAAGGACAGGTGGAAAGACTTGCGGATCTGATGCATAGGAATCAACCAAGGCACTACAGCAAGCTGTTGCAACTGAAATAAGAGAAACAATAAAATAAAACATTCCTATGGAACTTACTATTGTATCAAAAGCACCGTATACTGCCATCGAACCCCCAACACCAGACACACCAAGTGCTGGAGTTGCAATTTTCTCGGTGAATTCAGCCCTAAAATGAAAACATGCTCCAGGATTAACAAAAGAATACAAAGTTAAAGGGAAAAGGAAGGAAGAATACTAGTTCGGCCATCCCAATCTAGTAGTTGCTTCTCTTTCAGATTGTCACCAGGATAGCCATAAGAAAATCTCTAGTTCAATGTATATTTACCATACAAATGCTTGTTGTAATCCTGAATATGCAATCAAGGGGATGATCAATAGCATGCGTACATCAAGCAAAGGAGTGATAACTGACTTCGACAGTGATGTTAGAGAAGAATATAAACTGACAGAAGAATCTTTAGGGCCCTCCTCTCCTCCATCAACCCTTTTACTTAAGAAGCACACTAATATGGTACCTAAGGTCATACTACAAAGAAACACAGTGAACAATAAAGTTGTACCGCTGGTACTTCCCTCCTGCAATATGTGCAAGAAAATGAGATCAGAAGAAATGTATTAAGTCCACATCTGCATGACATGAAATGACAACAGAATTACAGACTAATGTAACTTATTATCACTACTTACCAGAGCCTGCTTAAGCTAAGCGTCACTTGGACAATGACCCAAGATCTCCACTTAACAAAAGATCTCAAGAATAAATAAAGTATATTTATCACTTATATTTTATGAAATGAAGATTACCATTACTTAACAAAAGACCCCAAGTACAAAATGAAGATTGTCCAAGATTCTACTTGTCATATATACATAAAAAATAAAAAATAAATATATTTTTTAAATATTTTGAAAAATCTAATTTATAGTTTTGTCCAAAACCACTATTCATCTTCAACCTGCTCTGGTACTTACCAGCACAGAGCAATTTTCCATGTGCACCTTATTAACTTATTTTATTCTATAAAAAGTAAAGATTCTCTTAGATATGCAAAATTAACTTTTTTGTAAACCAAATGAAAGAAAACAATCAATCGTCAAAGCTTCGCAATGGTAAAAAGTCCAGTCTTTTGTTCTTTTAACTGCCATTAATGAGGAAAAAACAAAAAATAAACAAATAAGGTTCTGACTTATACTATCTCCCTTTAAAAGTGTTGTTTTGGGATTTTTTTTTTTTTTTTTTACCAAACATACCTCTAACTTGATTTATTTTTGTCGAAAGTTGTTAATGAAAAACAAGTTTTGAATCATGACTCAAAGGAAAAGTTACTTTTCATAAGCCATGCCAAAGGCACTCTAAATAAATAGTGAACCCAGAAGAACAGCACTTGCAGTTCCATTTCCCAGAGAAGAGCAAAACCAAACAAGTAAATAAACAGTGAACCAGAAGAACAGCACATACGGTTCCATTTCTCAGAATAGCAAGAGAGATTAGATTTCCAACAAACTGCAAAATCAAAAGAAAAAGGGCGAATATCAGATCTTTACAAGCTTAGCAAATTAGAATTCACCATTAAACTCAATCATTCTGGCTAAAAAGCAAGCAACCAAATTTGTCAAAAAGTTGTTGAAAAGAGGGAAGAGGCACCTGGTGGCTGGCAAACATTCCCCAAAATTCTCCATTGAAGTTGCCAATTACAGTTCCTTCATGTAAGTGGTAATCTCTCGCTTGACTGCGTGCCGTGGAAGTGAGATATGTACCCTGGTGGACCATAATATTACGGTGAGGAAACATACACAAGCATAATGATAAGAGAATAATGATCCTGAAAAATCAACTAGCACCTGTCCAACCCATATTATTGAAGCAGCAAAGCCAAGGTACAAAGAAGCCGGTACCATCGTATACCTGTAACGGAAACAATTAGACAATATGTAAGCAAATTCAATCAAAATTCAGTCATTAGGCCATGCCCATCACACACACACACACATACACACACACACACACACACACACACACACACACACACACACACACACACACACATATATATATAAAGTTGATCAAAATTAAAAGAAAAGCGGTGATTACCAAGTGGGCTTCAAATTAGCAGCAATGAACAGCCAATAACCAGAAGTACCGAGAAGCACAGCATTCTTTGACCCCATAAATCGAACCACCGAAGAAGCAATTAAAGAGAAGAATGTGAAAGACACATACAGTATCCCTAGGGAAATGGTGCCCATATCATCCTTCTGAAAAAAGAAAAAAAAATTAAAAAAATGATGAAATTCAAGCCAAAGGAAATCTATATATAATATATAAGGTCCTCACAGTATTGAGAGTGGTCTCTAAGTTCTGAGCAGCACCATAGGCAAGGAAGATCAACAAAAAAGCAGAGCTCAAGATATGAACATCTTTCGTGTGGTTCCTAAGAGTCTCCGAATTATCAACAGAAGCAGCAGCAGCAACAAAGGGTTCCTCTTCGTCTCTATTATTATCCATAGAGGCCATTTTTCTTTCTTTCTTTTGACTTGTGTGATTAAATGAGTCTCTTCTTCTCCTCCTCCTCCTCCTCCTCCTCCTCCTCCTACAAATATATATATAAATAAATATAAAGAGAGAGAAGAAAGGAGTGATAAGAGTACAAGAGAGTGAAGTCAAATACTGGAAGGAGGAGCGCCGGCTGGAATCTTGTGAGCTAGAAGAAGACGACAAGTGAAAGAGTTGGGAGATTTGGATTTAATTTTATTTATGGCTATGTATATATTTATATTTACATATGATTTGATTTGATCGCCGATGAGATGTCGGAGGAGGAGGAGGAGGAGGAGAAAAAAGAAGAAGAAAGAATCAGACAGAAAGTGTGTACATTTGTTTTTGTAAAAAATATATATTTTTGTTTTTAATATTAATTTTTAAATAAAAATAATAAATTAAAAATACTTTTAAAAAACAATAAAAAAACAAACAAATCATGACCTCATTCATCCAATTTTTTCCACAAAGATAATCTCAGTTTTATATTCAATTTTTTTTTAATCAATTTTACCATTAAATTTTAATAAATCTTAATTAAAAATTATTATTTATTTATATTTAAAATTTTCCATTTAAATTATTTTTTTTCTATGAAAAAAGCTTCATTTTATAGAAAATTCATGAGTTGTTCAAGAAAATAATACTCTCATTTTCAAAAAACAAATTACCAAACACATTATTTATCTTATTTGGTAAGTACACCTTCAAAAAAAAATTCTTTTGATAAAAATAAAACATGTCAAATATGGTTTTATGAAGAAAATGGGTACAGCCCAACCATATGGGTTGGGCTTCCCAACCCTAGCATAAATTAAAATCTAACAATTAAAAACCATTAATTTGCTACATTTTTAGGTTTCAAAAACATAACTCAGCTAAAAGAACAAAAATACAGACTTAAAACTAAACTCTCTAAATGATTCAACAATCAAAGCAAGTAACCAAATTAGTTAAAAAAAATAATAAAAGATCGCTTAAGCTAAAAAAATATCATTGAATTAACATTTATAACACATCAAACTATGTATAAATTATCATAAACTTATATATACATATTAATTGATGAAATAATGATATCTTAAACATGAAACCCTTTATTACATCTAATGATGACAACAACAACAACAATAACAGCATGCGCACGCGTGCGCGCGCGCGTGTGTAATGATCTAAACATTGACTTATAAGCTAAATGAGCACGCACAAAAAATACCCTTATTGAGCTACACCCCCTGTCAAAGCTTGAGGGTATACCTTGTGAATAAGATATACCATTTGGATCCTTGGTTTATTTCATTTTGATCTTCAACTCTTATTCACCTTTAACTAGTCTAGATTTTGTTTTTCTCTCGGTTTGGTAAACATTTTCTCTGGTTTATCTCTTAAATTAGTTATAAGATTTCTTTTTCGATTCTTTTGGTATTTCATTTGTTTTTTCCCTACATTTTCTTTTCAAAAACCTTTTTTTTTTCTTAAAGAACAGTTGCTCTCTTATAACAAAAATCCAAAAAAGTCACTGTTAATACTAGGATGGTTTAGAAGAAAAAAAATGGCTCAGGGAAAATTCTTACCCATCCTTTTTTAACATCTATAGAAAAAAGGATTCTGGTTCATTTTATCATCTTGTGGGTTCAATTTGATCAAAAGAAGACAACCACAAAGTTAGTCAATCAAGGGAGTTTTTCTTCTTCAGTCATGGCTGATTGAGTGTGCTACTTTGACGAAGTCATCGTGAAAGTTAGGATATAATTATATCACTGGTCTACCTAAACCATGTAGAATGGATGTATCTCTACCTATAGAAACAAGGTACACTTGATTTGGAGGTCCATAACTCTACATTCATTGCTTAGAAGATTGACCCTTGATCAGTTTCAATCTGTCAGTGCAGAGTAACTGATTATGGATAAGATGTTGTTTGATTCGTTGAAACAAATAGATTGTAAATGTTTGATGGAAGTGTCTCATCCTTGTAAATAAGATGTTTCTTAGTTTATTGGTGGTGATTAAAACCCCTGATATGGTCAGAGATGTCACATTCATTCGCCTGAAGGTTAAATCCTGGTCAGTCTTCTTAGTTAGAGAATACAACAAAACAGGGATACACGACGTGCCATTAAATCTTTTTATTAAAAATGAATGACAAGTCATTTGCTTAAACCCTAAAAAATAGGTTTTTCTAATTAGGACATGAAAAATTCTAATTGGATCTCTACTGTTTCAATTTAAGTTCAAACATCCTTGATTAGAACAAAACTGATTAGTTTTGTGCAATGAGACCTATGTTGGAAATTAATTGAGATCCTTCTAGTCTAGTACCTTTTACAAAGTAGTCATTGGTTTCCAATTTGTTCAATTTAGTCACCAGTTAAGCCTTAAACTTTGATTTTCTTTAATACAATCTTTGGAAAAGGTTTAGTATAGCCTCCAATATTGAGCACTCAT
>Ga0307509_10011068_pt1 | contig 10985 bp, 12 predicted proteins | sample 10_EM_MG_FD_202245 | JGI IMG/M metagenome (GOLD analysis project Ga0307509, IMG submission 202245) | Populus trichocarpa ectomycorrhiza microbial communities from riparian zone in the Pacific Northwest, United States - 10_EM | ecosystem: Host-associated > Plants > Roots > Unclassified | place... | reverse complement strand
AACGATCCTCCAAGTGCTGCCGGATACCAAAACGGTAGCAATTGTGAACGGAGTATCTCCCAACGAAGTATTCTGGCACGAGGAGATACAACGGCAACTGGCTCCTTTTGCGAATAGGGTCATCTTGAAATGGTACGATGAGCTGCCTTTTGTCGACATTCTCAAGGACGCGGCCAAACTGCCGCCGCATAGCGCGATTCTCTGGCATTTGATGAATGTAGACGCTGCAGGAGTCTCTCACGAAGAGAACGAGTCGTTAAACGCATTGGCTTCCATAGCCTCTGCTCCCATCTTCTCTTATGATGGGTCCTTTTTTGAAGGCGCCCTCGTTGGGGGGCCGATGTTTTCCGTGATGGAGAGCAGCGCAGTCACGGCCAATGTCGCGAACCGAATCCTTTCCGGGGAAAGGCCGGGAGACATAAAGACCCGGCCCATTGAGTTCGCAGCTCCAAGGTTCGATTGGCGGCAAATGCAGCACTGGGGAATTAGCGAGAGCACTCTTCCTCCTGGCAGCACCGTTGACTTCCGAGAACCGACGGTGTGGAAGCGGTATTCGTGGCAGATCGCTCTGATCACCACGATTATTCTCCTGCAAGCCGCACTAATCATTGCCCTGATACGCGAGCATCGTCGGCGTCAATTCGCGGAGGTGCAGTCGCGGCAGCGCATGGCGGAACTTGCCCATGTCAACCGCTTCTCGACGGCTGGCGAGTTGACCGCGTCGATCGCGCACGAAATCAACCAGCCGCTCGGCTCTATTCTGACGAACGCCGAAACCGCAAAAGAAATCCTGAAATCTCCGAGCCCTGACATAGCGGAGCTGAACGAGATCGTGGACGATATTTTGTCGGATGACCGGCGCGCCAACGAGGTCATCCGGAGGATGCGCAGTCTTCTGAAAAAGGCACCGTTCGAACGGAGAAAAGTCGACCTCAATGAAGTTGTAGCTGAAACGATCAGATTTTTTTCGGCGCTAACCGTTAGCCGAAAATTCAAAATGGCTAACGTGATAACACCGGATGCGCTTCCGATCCTCGGCGACCGCATCCAACTTCAGCAAGTTATTCTGAACCTTGTCATGAACGGGATCGAGGCGATGAAGGACGCGCCTACCGAAAACCGTATCATCAGCATCCGAACTTTGCGCGTCGAGAACTTTGCCGAGCTATCCGTGTCGGATCGCGGTCCGGGCATTCCCGAAGACAAACTTAAAGAGGTCTTCGAACCATTTTTCACCAGCAAGGCCGAAGGCATGGGCATGGGCCTATCCATCGCTCGCACCATCATGGATGCCCATCAGGGGCTGATATCCGGCAAAAATCGGGATCATGGCGGCGCGTCGTTCCGGATCAGGCTTCCTCTTGACTCATAGTTGTTGATCCATAGGGGGACCCATCCGAGGCAGATCCGGCTTCCGAGTTTGGCACGAAACGTAAGTGCTGGGAACGCACGGATATTTCCGGAGCTGGGTGGACCGGCTGTGTCACCGCCTGCCGGCCACAGCCGCCCTTGACCCACTTGAGACATCGGGCCTAGTTGTACGGAGCGCATATAGGTCCCGTTGACTGCACTCAAATCCGAAAGCACTCTTTGCAAATGGAATGGCAGGATTTAGAGACATTTACGTTTGGCGACGGTCCCGATCTGGCGAACAGCCTCCTTGAGCTCGTTCTCTCGGGAAGAAAGCGTGCGACCTGCTGGGCAGAAAGTCAGGGACTTCTCTCAGCGGAGGTCGCCAAGCTGATGGTAGTTCTTGATGGGCAAGGTGTTCCGAAAGCCGTCCTAAAGACGATTGAATTGACGAAGCGACGTTTCGATGAAGTCGATGAGGCGTTCGCTTATGACGAGGGTGAAGGTGATCGCTCCCTGCAATACTGGCGCGAGGCACATACGCGATACTTCACGCGTCTTGGAAGATATGCGCCGGATATGATGCTCTGGTGTGAACGGTTTGAGCTTGTCGAGCGCATTGGCTAGTCCGCATCCTCAGCCTACTCACTTCCGCTTGTGGCACTCTACGATTTTTGGTTGCACCGCAGAAATCGGTCGCAATCGGGCCAATGCGGACCTCGCGCCCAGCTCAGCGGCTAATGACCTGTAGCGATTGACCCGTTGCTGCCTTACGGCAGCTTTCGCGATTGACGGACGGTCGTCCCCCAGGAAGCGGACGACTACGCATGCTGATGGCGGTCGAGCCAGTCACGCTCTTCTGTCGCGCGTGATCTCAACCAGTTCATGATCTTTCTGCTCTGGTTCGTCGGCTTCCGTTTGGACGGGCGTGCAATCCAATAGCTCTGCTCGACATTGAGGGTCTGGAACGAGAGCCGTCGCAGATGCCCTAGCTTCAATTCACGTGCAACGAGTGCGGGATGTACCAAGGCCGCCCCCGCGCCATTGACGGCTGCTTCAACGGCAATGTGGGCGTGACTGACGAGGATGTCAGCGCGTTGATCCCCGAGGCTTGCACCAGAACTTTCAAGCCATGCGGACCAGTCAGTGGTGCTCTCAACATGGATGAGGGGGAGCCCCTTTTTGACTGTCCCGGCACTTGCTCGGTAGCGAGTCAGTAGTGGTCCGCTGCCAACCGCGATGAGATCGCCACCAAACAAGGGTTCTGCTTCGGCTCCATCCCAATATCCGTTGCCAAATCGTATGACGAAATCGACCTCACCAGCAGAGAGGTCCGACAACTCTGGTGACGCGTCGATCACGAGGCGCAGTGACGGAAACTCGGCTTTCAATTCGTGAAGCCGAGAACTCAGCCATCGAACGGCAAAATTCGGTGATAGCCCGATCCGCACGACGTTTTTGTCGGTCTCTATTCGGCGCGTTTCCTGCTCGATTGAATTGATGGCATCTTGCACCGTTCGCAATAGCATTTCGCCTGTTCGAGTAATCTCAAGTCGCTGAGGATGCCTATGGAACAGCGCAACACCGAGGCTCTCTTCAAGCACCTTGACCTGCCGGCTTACGGCACCTGCGGTTATGCAAAGTTCTGCAGCCGCGCGCGCGAAACTTCCATGGCGGGCCGCCGCTTCGAAGAAGCGCAACGTGTTGAGAGGCGGCAACCTATGCCGTGCCGGTCTGAGCATGAGAATTCCTACGGGTAGGCCAACGACATATGGTTTGCTGGTGTCTCAACAAGAATGCACTGTCGTAGCTCAGAACTCAATCGCTGAGGCTGACGAACATGGACACCGTCGAGGAGCGCCTTCGGGCTGCGGGTTACGTTTTGCCTCCCGCCATCGTGCCGGCCGGCAACTACGTTCCCTTCACGCGTAGTGGAAGCCAGCTCTTCATTGCCGGTCAACTTTGCTACGGCCCAGAAGGGAAAGTCGCGGACGAGCATATCGGACAAGTCGGGCAGCAAATCTCGATCGAGGTCGCCACGGTGGCTGCGAGGTGGTGCGCGCTCAACATCTTGGCGCAAGCGAAGTCTGCGCTCGGAAGTTTGGAACGGATCGATCGTTGTCTCAGAGTGTTCGGCAGCGTCAACGCGGCGTCACCGTTCCCGTCTGTGTCCCTGGTAATGAACGGCGCGTCTGACCTTCTTGTCCTCGCTCTCGGCGACAAAGGGCGCCATGCCCGCATGACCATCGGCTGTTTGCTGCCGCGCAACGCCGCGGCTGAAGTGGAAGCCGTATTTGAGGTTCACTGAGACCGCGGTCGCTTTGGTTCTGGGACCGGACACGTGAATTCAAGTGTGGGCGGCTTCGCTGACGGCAGCTTCTGGCACAAAGCGTAAGTGCCGGAACGCACCGGGTATTTCTGAAGCTGGGGATAGACCGGCAGTGCCATCAGCCTGCCGGCTACGGCCGCCCTTGACCCAAACAGGACATCGCGCCGCGCCACTATTCAGCTTGTCAAGGGCGTAATAGCCTATACTGGAATCCAGCCGCGCCAATCGCGACCAACGCATTACGCGCGGCTAACAAGCCCAACCTTGGTTTGGGAGGACCGCCAGATGAAGCATTGGATCCACTGGCTGCCCGGGCTCGACGCTCTCCGTCGATATGAAGCAGCGTGGCTTCCGCACGATATCTTCGCCGGGATCGTCCTGGCGACAATGCTGGTCCCGGTTGGGATTGCCTACGCGGTGGCATCGGGTTTGCCTGGAATCTATGGTTTGTACGCCACAATTGTGCCGTTGCTGGTTTACGCGCTCTTCGGCCCAAGCCGCATCCTCGTCCTGGGTCCGGACTCGGCGCTGGCAGGGGTGATCCTGGGCGTTGTCACTCCGTTGTCTGGCGGTGATCCCCTACGGGCCGCAACCCTGGCCGGCATGATGGCGATCGTCTCGGGGATGGTATGCATCCTGGCGGGTATCGTGCGCCTGGGTTTTGTGACCGAGCTTCTCTCCAAGCCGATACGCTACGGTTATATGAACGGAATTGCGTTGACCGTATTGATCAGCCAACTGCCAAAGCTCTTCGGTTTCTCTATTGAGAGCGAAGGACCCTTACGGAGCCTATGGGCGATCGCCAGCGCGATCCTTGAAGGGCGGACAAATTGGATAGCGTTTGGGATTGGGCTCGCCACGTTGATAGTTATCCTGCTTCTCAGAAACAGCAAGCGATTGCCAGGCATTCTGATTGCGGTCGTTGGGGCGACGGTCGTCGTCGGCGCGCTGGATCTCGGGGCGCTTTACGGCGTGAAGGTCCTGGGTCCTCTTCCTCAGGGTCTGCCGGGTTTCCTTGTTCCCTGGATCGGCTACGGCGATATATCCCCGGTGTTGATCGGCGGTTGTGCAATAGCGCTGGTATCATTTGCCGATACCAGCGTGCTTTCACGTGCCTATGCCGCGCGATTGGGGTCTCGGGTCGATCCCAACCAGGAGATGGTGGGGCTCGGCGCCGCCAATCTGGCGACGGGCTTTCTTCAAGGTTTCCCGATCAGCAGCAGCAGTTCGCGTACGCCCGTTGCGGAAGCCGCCGGCGCCCGCACTCAACTCACCAGCGTCGTTGGCGCGCTTGCCATCGCCTTGCTTTTGCTGGCCGCACCAAATCTCCTTCGGCATTTGCCCACCGCAGCATTGGCCGCGGTGGTCATCGCCGCGTCGATCGGCTTGATTGAGGTCGCCGACCTCAAACGAATCTATCGCATTCAGCGGTGGGAGTTCTGGCTGGCGATCGTCTGCCTTGTCGGCGTAGCAGTGCTCGGAGTGATTCCAGGAATAGGTCTCGCAATCGCCATCGCCATCGCCGAGTTTCTATGGGACGGTTGGCGTCCACACTCCGCCGTATTGGGTCGCGCCTACGGCGTCAAAGGTTATCACGACATCACCAGATATCCTGATGCACGGCGGATCCCCGGGCTGGTCCTGTTTCGGTGGGATGCGCCTCTGTTCTTCGCCAATGCTGAATTCTTCAAGGAAAGTGTCCTGGATGCCGTGGCGGCATCGCCGACACCCGTACGCTGGCTGGTCGTTGCAGCGGAGCCGGTCACCAGCGTAGACGTCACGGCCTGCGACATGGTTGCAGAATTGGATCAGGCGTTGCACGCGCGGGGCATCGAGTTGTGTTTTGCCGAACTCAAAGATCCCGTAAAGGACAAGCTGAAAAGATTTGGCTTGTTCGCGCAGCTTGGCGAGAATTACTTCTTCCCAACCATCGGCGTAGCCGTTTCTCGTTATCTCGAAACCAACAATGTGGAGTGGGAGGACTGGGAGGACCAAACCAAAGGCTAGAGGTCATATGCCGGGTCTAAAATGCAATCGCGGATTGACTTCCGCTTTTGGCACATTACGATTTTTGGTTGCACCGCAGAAATCGGTCGCTATCGGGGCATGACGGACTTGGCCAGACGTGCTGTCGGCTAAGCCCTGTAGCGATTGACCCAAGGCGGACTTTAGGAAGGACTACACTCAACTTCGATTGCTGGAAACAAGGCAATTTCTTCCCGATTAATCATCACCAAAAGGCTGAAAACGTTTGAAAACCGGAAAGCGTGATCGGTGTGGTAGTCGATCCGCATTAGCGGTGAATAAATTGCACCAACTGGTCAATGACGAATTCTTGTTTACTGATTATGCTTTTTACCAGGTCTCCAATCGATACAATTCCGATCAATTTGCCCTGATCAATAACGGGAAGGTGGCGAACTCTCTTCTCAGTCATAACGGCCATGCATTCTTCCACAGTTTGATCAAGGTGAGCGTATAAAACCTTCGCCTCCATAATGTCACGGACACGAGTTGTAGGGGATGCACGTCCCTTCAAAAACACGTTCCGTGCGTAGTGTCGTTCAGTAATGATGCCAATGGGGTTTCCGTCCTCGATTACAACCAAAGAACCAGCGTTTTGGTCAGCCATCTTTTGTATGGCCTCAAAGACGGTGTTGTCGGGGCCAATTGTAAAAACATCATGCCCTTTTTCATTGAGCAACTGGCGGACCGTCATCGAAATTCTCCACCCTTCGAAAACCGTCGTTTCCCAGCATGCCGCCTATTGGTTTGACTCGCACAGACGCTTGGACATGCCGCGTTCAAACTATGCGCGCCATGCAAAAACTAAATTACTACCATTGGCTAAGTCTGATTTGATCTACGTCAAAGCGCGGGCAAATCGCCGGTCTACGGCCAAACCGACGCGACCGACCCGCACCAGACGTTGGCGATACGATGTTGCCGCGCGGACAAAAAATCGATTTCCGAGAGCGGATAATTTACGTGATATTGACGCGGATCAATGCACGAACGAAAGGTTGTAAAAAAACTCATCAAACTCCTCAGGGAGTGACGATCATGCACACGTACAACACGTATGAAAAGGCGCCCCGCCAAAGTCCAAAATACACTGGTCTGTTCGCCATCATATGCCTGTTCGCATCGATGCTCTTGGCATGGGCAGTGATGAGAACAAGCCTTGTGAAAACAAGCCTTGAAATGATGAGTTCGCCACCTGTAACAACCGGAATGGCTTTGAACGTATCGGCCAATTCCGTCGCGAGGCCGTAAGCGGGACCGCCTACTCTGGCGAGTAAGTTGTGTGGCCTAAGCTGCCCTCACGCGGACGCGTCGTTCATAACGACCTTGGTGCTCGTAAGCGTTACCGCCGAATATCACCGCGCTGTCGGTTTAGCTTGCGCTCGCCGACGAGGTGAACGCGCGCGCATTTCCGTTGTTGGCACGTTTGCGATATGCCTGTGACCGCGACTTCCGGTCTAGCCCAACGAACAGACGCTCTCGCCACCCGTCGTGTGCTGGACCAAAAACGCGACGAAAATCTTTGGCGAGAAACTTGCCCAACTTGTTGGCTGCTATTGCAGTGATCGTCTTCACTGACCCTCTCCAAGACGGCGAGATGGTATCATTCTGCAAAGGAACTGGAAGGCGAAAGACGCCGGTCAGTACGCGCGCGCCTACTTTCGTTCGGCTTCAGCCTCTTGCTCCAGCCGCAAAATATGTGCGCGTAGCGCATCGAACCGCTCTTCGGTGACATCGCTGAACAGCGGATCCTTATGACCGGTTACGGCCGAAGCGATCTCCGTCCAATCTTGAGGCTTAAGGGCCTTAAGTGCGGCAGGAAAGAAATCTCGATCTTCCATCATCATGTGGTGGCGCTCGTGCACGATGAAATCGCGAACAATGGTATCGACAGTTTGCCGAAGAACTTCGATACCCGCGAGTACGTTATCGACCGCGTGAGCGACGCAGCCCAAGCGTTCAGCCCCTTTTTGGTGTTCGCGAGCGAGATCACCAACCTTCGCAGCCGCAGCCGGGTCGCGCGCTTTTAGCTTGGCAAAGACCAGGTCTTCCTGGGGATGGTGATACACTTCCGGGTAGACTTCGAAATAGCTGATAACCGCGCGAATAACCTCGTAGTCAGGGCGGTCTCCCCGGTCGAAAACCTCAAGTTCCCGCTCCAGGACGGCAAGCAGCCTCTCGATATTGCGATGCTCTTGGGATAAGCGCTCAATGATCATGGCAGCGCTCCGAACAGTCAACCGCAAATTATCCCTTACGTGGCATCGGCGTTTGCGGCAGATCAAATCCGGGACGGAATAAGGTGCGGCGATTTCACTCGGGCCTGCCGATATGAGACTGCGGCGAAGTCCCGACGTCGTGAATAAGCGTTGCTACTCCAAACCTAACGACTTCCGCTTTTGTGAAGGGTTTCGGATGACGGCCGATCGCGACCACTCGGCTTGCACGGGGCCGTCGTCCGAAAGCCTCCAGGGAAGGAACCCACAGGAGATGGGGAGCCGGCGGTGACGGGCGCGCTATGGCGATTTGATCGCGGCATAGACGGTGGACGCGGGGGGCGAGAGCGTGGCGGTCAGGTGATGCCGGGCGCTGGTGGGTCTCGGGTTCGCTTGGGCGCCGATGAGAATGGCTTTCGGGGCCAATTGCGCTGTGGACAGCGCTGACGGGGATCGGTCCGGTCGAGCATTGCACGGTGCCGGGTTTTTTGAGTACACGCCCTCGTCGGGCTGCAACTCCGCCGAACGGCCCGTTGCGGAGCAGGGCAATGGCCGACTTACATTGCGCGACCATGTATTTGTGCCCCTGATTTGCCCGACGTGTCAAACTATGTCTTGCGACATCGCTCAAAGCACACCCGCCGGCGACCATCCGCTACTTTGCATGGGGTTGTTTTCGATATTTTGGTTGCAACGGGGTCTGAAGGGCCCGGCCGAGGCGCTTAAAGCGCCGGGACACGCTGGCCGGAGACGTCGAAGACGTGCACGTCCTGAGCCGCCGCAATAAGCGTCATCCTCTCGCCTGGCGTCGGAGCTTCGCGACCGCGGACCTCGGCAACGAACAGCCGGTCGTCGACGCGACGCACATGGGCGAAGGAGGATTCGCCGAGACGTTCGACCAGTTCGACGACGCCCTCGGCGGCGAAGGGACCGTTTGTGTCTCGGGCAAGATGCTCGGGGCGGACACCGACCGTCAGCGCGTCGCCGACCGAAAGTGACGTCGCCGGCAGGTCGAGGCTGCGGAAGCCGGCGCCGGCCACGCGCGCATGTCCGCCCTCGACGCTTTCGACCCGCGCCTCGAAGAAATTCATCGCAGGCGAGCCGATGAAGCCGGCGACGAACAGGTTGGCGGGCGAATAATAGAGGTCGAGCGGCTTGCCGACCTGCTCGATGCGGCCCTTGTTCATCACGACGATACGGTCGGCCAGCGTCATTGCCTCGACCTGATCGTGGGTCACATAGACGATCGTCGCCTTCAGCAGTCGATGCAGGCGCGCGATCTCGACGCGGGTCGAGACACGCAAGGCCGCGTCGAGATTGGAGAGTGGCTCGTCGAACAGGAAAACGGCGGGCTCGCGCACGATCGCGCGGCCGATCGCCACGCGCTGACGCTGGCCGCCGGAGAGATCGCGCGGATAGCGCTCGAGCAATTCCTCGAGCCGCAGCATGCGTGCGGCTTCCGCGACGCGCCGCTTGCGTTCCTCCGGCGGCACGCCGGTAAATCTCAGGCCGAACGTCATGTTCTTGCGCACGTCCATGTGCGGATAGAGCGCGTAGGACTGGAACACCATTGCGATGCCGCGCTCGGCGGGGGCAAGCGTGTTGACGAGCCTGTCTGCGATATGGATGTCGCCGCTCGACGCGCCGTCGAGGCCTGCGATCATACGCAGCAGCGTCGACTTGCCGCAGCCCGAAGGGCCGACGAGCACGACGAATTCGCCGGCCTCGATGCTCAGGTTCACGTCGTTGAGCACCGTCGCCGCACCATAGCGCTTGTTGAGGTGCTCGATGTGCAGATTGGCCATCCTGAAAACCTACTTGACCGCGCCGGAGGTGAGGCCGGCGATGAGTTGGCGCGAGAGAATCACGTAGATCACGACGACCGGCAGGATCGCCATCGACAGCGCGGCGAGCACGGAATTCCAGTCGGTGATGTATTGGCCGAGAAACTGCTGCACGCCGAGCGTGACCGTATGCGTCTTGTCGCTGGAGGTCAGGATCAGCGGAAACCAGAGGTCGTTCCAGATCGGCACGATGGTGAAGACGGCGACGGTGGCGATGGCGGGGCGCAGCAACGGCGCGATCACTTCGAGGAAGATGCGGGTTTCCGGCACGCCGTCGCAGCGCGCGGCGTCGCGCAGGTCCGTCGGGATTTGCTGGATGAACTCGCTCAATATGAAGATCGACATCGGCAGGCCCTGCGCGACATAGATGAGGATCAGGGCCGTCAAGGTGTCGTTCAGGCCGGCAGACCGCATCATGTTGAGGATCGCGACGGAGCCGAGCCGTATCGGCACCATGATGCCGATCGATAGAAAGAGCGCGAGCGCCGTCGAGCCACGAAAGCGGTATTCGGTCAGCGCCCAGGCCGCCATCGCGCCAAACAGCAGCACGAGCACCATGCTGACCAGGGTCACGATCAGAGAATTCGAGAAATAGGTCAGGATGTTGGATGCGCGAAACACCTTCTCATAGCCGATCAGGCTGAACGTCGAGGCGTCCGGCGGGGCGAGCGGCGCGCCGAAGATGGCGCTGCGCGCCTTGAACGAATTCATCACGACGAGCAGGAGCGGCCCGACTGCGACCGCGCTATAGGCGATCAGGACGAGATGGACGCCGAGGCTCCTGGCGCGCTGTTCGGCCGTCATGTCGACCCCGTCATAAGGCGTAACGGCGGATGCGCCGCTGCACGAGAAAAAGATAAAGGCAGACGCCGACGAGAATGATGAAGAACATCACGGTCGCGACCGCCGCGCCCATCGTCGGATTGCCGAGTTGAAGCTGGTTGCCGAAGAAGGTGCGGTAGAAGAACGTGCCGAGAATGTCGGTCGCGAAATTGGGACCCGCGAGCGCGCCCTTGACCGAATAGATCAGATCGAAGGCGTTGAAATTGGCAACGAAGGTCAGCACCGAGACCAGACCGATCGTCGGCAGGACCAGGGGAAGCTTGATGTGGAAGAAGATGCGGAAATGCCCGAGCCCGTCGACGCGCGCCGCATCGATCAGTTCTTCGGGGATGTTGAGCAGCGCGGCATAGATCAGCATCATCGGAATGCCGACGAATT
>Ga0307509_10011067_pt1 | contig 10985 bp, 16 predicted proteins | sample 10_EM_MG_FD_202245 | JGI IMG/M metagenome (GOLD analysis project Ga0307509, IMG submission 202245) | Populus trichocarpa ectomycorrhiza microbial communities from riparian zone in the Pacific Northwest, United States - 10_EM | ecosystem: Host-associated > Plants > Roots > Unclassified | place... | reverse complement strand
GACATGGGGGCACGCTGCCCAAATTACAAAACATGAAAAGCCGTAACGTAGTTTTCTAAGGTCATTCAATGCTGTATCGCCGTGTCCCCGCATTACCACTGTGACTCAACGGGGATAGTAGTACTCCTCCTAGCGACTCTGAAAGAGACTTCAACATTATCCCCTGCTACCCAGGACTTACAGTGCTGCGCCAAAAAATACAGGTTTCATGTCAGAGGTCTGGGATAGGTCGCTGCCAGCCTGAGTGACCCTCACCATCGTCACTGTCAGGCCCACTGGTATACTCCTACGGAGCCACTGGCAGAAACCGCATCGTTGGTCCCATACCGTATGATCCCCTGAATGTTTGGAGCCTTGGAGGGGTCGGATTTTTCCTTGACACCTCCATTCCATTCTTTCTAAACTTTTTCCACGCACAACTATTTTGCTTCATGTTTTCAACCCGGAGCAAGCCTTCGATCATATCCAGGCTATGAGATCGGTGACATGCTGTGACAATTTAACATATCCAATTCTATTCTGAAACCCCCAGAATTTCCAGCTGGAGGTCGCAGAGTGACGTGATTGCTGAATCAATTCAAAAGGGTGATGGCAAGGCCGTTAGCTCAGCTTTTGATAACCCAAAGGACTTGGATTCTGGACGGGGGGAACCCCGTATCCTATGCATTCGGGAATCGGGCCAAAATAAGCATAGTAGGAGAAGCCTCCGAGAAGGTGGCGCACCATAGTAAAAATAAATGCGACACGTCCCTCCGGAAGTACATTTTGGGATACTTGGTTTTGTGTAAATTTAATCTATCTGTGAGCTCGGTAAAGAAATTCAATTGGTATCCCGATTCTTCTGATAACGGTCTGTTATTTCAGCGCCTTGTCAGCGCCCAGGATTTGAAAAAAAAAACGTTGCCTTAATTATATATTTGTTATATATAATAGGGTCATGTGGTTATCATGAGTGGAACACGTTTGTTGGTGGTTCTTATTATCGGACAGCCGATTACACTAGGATTTTCTTGTAAGGGCCAACGTTTGGCGAATTGCTTTGATCGTGAAGTCGGAGTGGCGGCCCGATGCCTTTCATCGACCACCCTCCACCCTAACCAATTGACTGCCAAACACTTCTTGAAATCGCGATCGTGACCATCTCTTTTAGTGTAAGATTGTGGAGTGAGTAGTGAGGAAACCATTATTATTTTTGAACTACCTGATTGGGGACTGAATTGTCTTGGAATTGGAGTCAGATCATCAAACTGCCAGGTGGAGGCTGTCCGATAATAAGCTTTGCACACCCTTTTTTTTCAATTTCAGACGTTCTACTACCGGCAGTCAGTTACTAGTAGCGATATCTCGACGCCAAAAATCAGGGTTCCTGACGGAACCGTCCGGACTATCGGGAACGGACACCATACCGTCATTTTTTAATTCTGATTCCACCTCCCCCAAAAGACATGGTCCTTGCTCAGGTTTGCTACGCTCTTCTCCTTTTATTTATAGTGTACCTGCTTGGCTTCTCGTCAGATCTATGGGTCCACGAGGTGCACCCGTATGGCTCCTTTACGAGTCCTCTCATGACCCCATCGTACTTGCGAATCTGACCCAGATTGAATTGCTCGATTATCCTTGTGGCAGTTAGTGTGGTTGTCTTCCCTATCTTCTTGGCAGTTGAACAGCCCTTTTTTTTATCGGACCATGTCCCTTTTATTGTTTCATTTGCAATTTTCCTGGACAGGATTTAGAATCTTGGCTGCAGTGTATCATCATCAAGTCTGGTGAACATCCCGAAGAGTCCTCTCATACCTGCTGTCGTTCTTTAGCTGTGGTAACACAGTACTATCATCTCTGATCTCGTCAACTACATATTCTACCAACACCAATTTATCCACCCAATCTACTTAACTTTTGATGAGAGACCAAACAAGCACTGTCGTTAGCCTGCCGTTCACTTTGCCGTGTATAAGAATAAAAGAAAATGTCTCTCCTGCCAGGAACATACACGGATGTGGCACCCACACGTCGCGGAACTGACAATAAGCGTTCGGATTGTCGCCTAACCTTGTAACGAAAATGTGGCTGTGCCCATACCGAAGAGGATAAGTACACCTTCCAAGTTTAATGATGTAAATGTAATTTGAGAAAAATTTTCTGAGCTGGTTAGGTGTCACAATACTGCCAGATATGGACATATAGACCCTTGTTTGCACAATTTTGCTTTGGTCATTGCCATTCTTTATCTTTAGCGACTGTTGGGTAAGGTACTCAGCAAAAAAAACAAACAAAGTCCTTACAAATAATGCAAAAAAAACGGGAAAGGATTTCCAATAGTAAACGGTTATTAAAAATGGTAAAAAAAAAGGAGTGTGTGCTCTAGAGTTGGGGACAGCAAAGATGCAGATAACAATATGACGAAATAAAGGAAAAAAGAAAAAAAGAAGAAAAAAACCAAAAGTAAGGACAGTGGTCTCCTTTTCAACAGGAGTGATTGATGATAAGAAACAAAGGAAAGGGTCAATAGGTAGTTAGTGGTAACGTCAAGTAGGTAATACGATGAAGCGACGATATCAATGATGTATAGGATGCTAAATTGGAGATTGCAGAGATGAAGGTTTACGTACTGTATGGGACGAGTTCAGTTGGTTGCGTAGCCAAAAGGGAATGGTCCTAAAGCTGATTTTGACGGGGCGAAGAGAACAAAGAAAGCACTTTCTCAGCATTATTCTTATACTTCTTCAACTTCATCTTCCTCAGTGGTTTGTTATTATTCCCCTGAGGCGAACTCTGAACCGCATCAGAAACTTCAACAAACACCGCCGACTGCCCATTCGACTGATCCGAGGATTGACTCTGACGACCGACCGACAAAGCAGATTCCTTGCTTTTCAGAGACGGCGTGTAGGAGGCCGCAAAGGTGTTACTTGACATGGACTGCGAGGGTGTAAGGATTCCTGCGATCGAAGACGTAGCCGATACGGTATTCGAATTTGACGCCGTTCTCGACGAGCCAGCTGACTTGTCATCCTTCTTCTTTGTAAACGACCGAGGCGACTTGGCACGCAAGAACTCCCGAGGATGCTTACGAAACGTAAGCGGAGTCCTTCCACGCCGCTGCGAAGGTGACGGCGAATCCACACTTGTCGTAGCCTGCGACGCAACCGACATTCCAGACGCAACCCTTTGTCCATGCCTCGAAGGCGTCGAATTCTTTCCAAACACTTTAAGCCTATACTTGTCCACAACCCCACGAGCGAAAAGACTCGTCCCCTTCGCTCCATTTCTGTCTTCACCATCAACAGCTTCGATAAAGTCCCAATCGTCGTCCTCATCACGCTCAGCCTCCGTCACCTCCGTGTCTTCTTCAATGTACCGATCCAGAGCAGGCACACCAGATCTTTCCTTTCTTGGACGTCCTGGACGAGCAGTGATTGGTTGACGTGACGTAGTCGGCTTCGGCGGTAAAGGCGGGGCCACGGCATCTGCCTGCCCAGGACTCGGCACATCTTTACTCTTCTGCCGTGTCCCTTCCTTGCCTTCTTCTTCTTCATCCGTCCGCACATCTGCATTCGCTTCTGGAACTTCTTCTGATGCACGAATCGGCTCTGTCTGCACAACAGGCTCCGAAACGGGAGGTAAAGCCGCAGGCCTGGCTTCAGGCGTCTTAGGCCCAAGTCCTTCATCTTCTTCGACCTGCAACCCCTCCATACTCTCAGAGGGCTGATCGACGTTCTTCTTCTCATCCAACAAATTATCCACATCAAACACCGAGCCCTCCTCTGAGCCCTCTCCCGAACCTTCCTCCGAGCCTTCCTCTTCCTCATCATCCATAAGAACAGAATGCCGACCCTTGAAGGAATATCCATCAAACACATCCACATCTTCCTCCATGGGCTTGTGCTGCAGAGGCCGAATCGATGAACTTCGAGATTGTGAAGGCGTTGTATTCGAGTCCTCTCCATCTGTGCGCTCAGCGTCCGTCTGGGGCTCCTGGTCTGTATCCATCGCCTCGTCGTTGTATTCGTCTAGGACGGGTTCCATATCAAGGAATGTGTCATCGAAGTTTTGGGTATCACTTGCGTTCAAAGGATCAATTGGGGGGATATATGGGGCTATAGATGGAATAGAGAAAGAATGCTTATTAGTTTATCATTTGTAGCAATCGAGATCGGGAAACGTACGGATATAACGTTTATAGTAGACATGAGACCAATCACTGGAGATGGAATAAGTGAGTGGTGGAGTTAGAATGAGGATTTCGACTCACATCATTGAGAAATAGGGATGTTTCTTGATTCTAGGTTCGCATATCCGAAGGGAGGGAACCCGTTGGAGAAGCTGCGTATATTGGGTCAGGGTATATGCTTTTTGAACAAGCATGATGATAACATACACCACGAATTAAACTCTTGGTATCTTGATCGATCGCTCGATCATCCGGGAAGTGTAACTCGTCTTGCAATACTCGAACATACATATCCGAATGATTATTCGCCCAAAAAGGTGTCTATAACAAAAGAAAAAAGGGAAAAAAGGAAGCATCAGTCATCAATGAAAACAACTTTAAGGAAAGAGAAACACTCACGATCCCGGTCAACATCTCATACAACATCGTTCCAAAACTCCACCAATCCACTTCATAACTATACGGTAACCCTTGAATAACCTCGGGTGCAAGATATTCCGCTGTCCCACAGAACGTCGACGTCACGTCCGAATGTCCAATCGGCTGTCCAGGCCAACCAAATGCCATATCCCCATTCCGATCGGGCTTCATCCATGGTGGTGTAACAGGCTGAGGCGTCCCAGGCACAGAAGAATAAAACCCATGTGCATGTCCGTGTGCATGTCCGTGTGCACCTCCCGAAGCAGTATGAACACTGCTGCTGCTCCCAATGTTGCTTCCACTATTAGGAGAAGCAGGCGTGTTATTCCTGTTGTAGTGACGAGGAAACTCTTTGGAGAGTCCAAAATCGGTTAAGACGATATGGCCGTCTCCGCCTATGAGGATGTTTTCGGGTTTGAGGTCTCGGTAGATGACGCCAGCGGCATGGAGTCCTTCGACGCCCTCAACGATTTCAGCAGCGTAGAAACGGGCGCGATCCCTTCCCAAACGGCCCCATCTTGCGAGTTGGGTGGCTAGGTCACCTCCAGGGTGGAAGTCCTGCAAAAGTTAAGCATGTGGCTTCTCTCTAAGTAGGAAAGAAAGAAAGACGAACCATGACCAAAAACAAATTATCCTTGTCATGAAAACTCCACCAAAGCTTAACAACGAACGGATCCCTATTCTCCGCCGCCATCCTCTTCAACACAGCTTGTTCCGTAAGCGTATGCTGAAGCTCCTGATGAGCCAACACATGTCTTTTCGTAATGGCCTTCAAAGCGAACAAATCAGCCGTGGATCTTTGTTTCACGAGCAACACCTTCCCAGCACAACCTTTGCCCAACACACGCATCATGTCAAAGTCATCTATGCAAACTTTTCTTTGAGATTTCTTCAAGGTGCCTTCTTTGGGTTCTTTCGTCCCTGTGGTGCGGGAGTGGGATCGTCGGACTTTGCGCCCGTTCGGGCCACGACGTTTGCCTGAGCCCGTCAGCGCTGCAATGGCAGATGAGGACGACTCTTCGTCCCCAGTTTGAGATTCAGCACCGCTTTGGCTTGGGACGGAGGAGGTAAACGAGCGAGAGATGCGATGGGATTTATCAGGTTCTGCAGATTGAGAACGGGGGATACGAGACGGGGTGTCGGCCAATGGAGTGGCCGGCAAACCTGCGTCATCTTCTGTAATTTCCTCGGCTTGGTGGTGGTGGTAGTCTGCGGCGCTGCTGCTTTCAGCAACGATGGAAGCATCGATGTTTTTTTGAGTCAACGTTGAATCGGTAGCGTTCGCAAATTTGGTCGGATGACCTGGTTCTTCTTGATCGATGTCCATCTTAGCTTCGCCTATCGTCCGCCTCTCAGCATCTTCCCAAACCACATGATTATGCCCGTGCTCGTGCTCTGCCCCCACCTCCCCTTTCTCCCTCTCAGGCGTCTCCAAAGACTCACGCATTGCCATTCCAGAAGTCTTCACATTTTCTTTTTCCTTCGAAGAAGAAGCAATGCCCACATGAGCCGCCAAATCGGACCTCACACGCTTAATCGCCCTTTCCACGCGGACGCTCTCTAAATCGTCCGTGCGGACCCTGACGAACCTCTTCCAGACGCGATCTGTCCGCACTTGGGGCAGATTGGATATCGTCGTCAGGTACGCGGCGAGTGCCGTACTCGTCGCGGAAGGTGTAGGAGGGGCCGGGCTGGGAATTGCACCAGCGGTATCAGGGGCAATCGCATTAACACTCTCATTTGGAGTGCTGGTGGCGTTGGTGGCGCTGCAAGTAGCAGCTGTCATGATTGAGCTATTCAGATTTCCCTGACTGTCGCTCATAGTTGAACTTTGTGTTGATACGTCTGAAAATAGATCCTGTTTCGAAGGAGAGGTAAGCGGCGTCGTAGGCGGAATGGGCGGCAAGCCTGGAATGCCGGCTGAAAGGGGGCTAATAACCAATGGTGTGGCGGTAGGAGAAACATTGACATTGATCGCACTAGCGTTGGTTGCTCTCCGTTGGTGCTTTGTAGATGCTGGAGAAGCGAGGCGGGAAAGTGTATTTAAGAATGTCGATTTACGTTTTGGAGGGGTTGGTAAGGTTTCTGGTGATATTGGGAGAATGGGTATCTTGATAGTTGGATGGGATTGGCGGAGCTTGAGGCCAAGTTCGACGAGCTCCATCGCCGTTCTGGTGAGCGTTAGGTTGTGGGTTGGTGCTAGATGAAGGCGTTTAGATTAGCGCTGGGTTCGAAAGATGTAAAATGTGACCAAGTCAAAAGTATCACAAATTGACTAGCCAAAGAGTAGGTGACAGACTTACTTTTGATGTATAGACTGTAGGAATAAGCATCATAGGGCGTTTCGGCAACACTGACGCTCCAAGGGCCATCCTGGTCGACACGGGCGGCGCCTTTTCGCAGTGCAGTCGGAAGATTTGTATCGAGGGCCTTCATGAGTGCTTTAAATCAATGTGATTGTCGGGTAAAGCGGATCTGTGAACCGTTGGGGCGGATGTGAGGCGGGAAAGCTAGAGTGGGGATGGAGTGTGAAAATGGACAGCGACTTCGAGTCTGCGATTGGCGCCTGATAGGTTGATTACTACACTAATAGCACGGTGTTCACCAGCGCCTGTGACCTTGCAACCCTGCACCCCAAAGGAAGTTGAGGGTGAGTTGTAGGGTCTCCGCTTCTTCTCCGTCACCTGGGTGAGTCTCCTGCGGGCGGCAACTGGGTACACAAAGTTGTATACGAATGTTTTGAAGTGGAATCGGACGGTTGTCGACGGGCAAAACCGCAGTCAGAATGAGAGTGTGGTGAATGCAAGAAAAAAAAGGAGGCACGGACGTGCAAAGTCACGTTCAGGAGTGTTGTGATTGGCCTGCCACGCACGAGCGCCTCGAGGCTCCAGCAACGCAGCACACAACCGTAAAAAAAATTGAAATCGATAAGAGAGAGTTGGTTTTAGCAGATTGAAACTTGAAACGGGGTATTTGTTAAGAATCCAACTTGTTCAAATGGACTTTTTTCTCAGCCTTCGGCACTTTGCAGGATCAACTGGGCCCTCGGCCTTACCATCATCGATAAATGACCATTACTTATAATTATGATACACTGATTCTACTTGACAAGCGACATTCCAGAACAGCCGAAAAGATGATTAATATTCCCTGTGTTTGACAAATCTGTCATCTGCCTCTAATCTCCTATCCTATCGTCTATAGGAGTTCTGCTGGAACAAATTGTATATGCCCCTTCGTTGTCCAAGCGTCCTGCTCATGCTGTTAGAGAGCGCCTTTCGAATCCGCTCTGCCAAGCCACCGGAGGGACCTTAATCATTCAACGAACTAGCCAGTTAGGTAATTATGCTGGCCACTCATTCATCTTCTAAAGCCTCTGCCTCTAAATCGAGTCTTCCTATGTAGACCAGCATTCGTCATCACCGAGTCTGTGCGCTCTGCAACAATTCAGAACAATGTATGCCGTACGTTCATTATACCTGTCCATTAAACAAGAGCCTTTTGTTTCATTCACGGCATTCTAGTCTGTCCACAACAAATAGAGCTCTCTTATGTAGCCTTAATGGTTCATGCTCAGCGGAACAAGCAGGAACCTCAATCAAGTCTAGCCTCCCTCGGCAACCGAGGGAGGGGCCGTACTTCCCAATCCCAGACATTCAAGACCAAGCGCTCTCTATTGACCAGAAGCAATTCGAAAGCAAGTTGGATGGGCGGAGGCCGGTATAGTCGTCGTCTCCGACGATTCAGCGCGTCAAGGCCTATTTCTCCATCAAGTTTATTAGACATTCCGTCACCCTTGTTTATGGGCATTGCACACCATGTCAAACGCTGCGGTGAAATATAGATTAGCAAACGTGTTTCTGGACAGTGTGTGATCAAGAAGCTCAATTATTACGAAACGACAGGGGCACTTACGCCGATCTGCCCAAAATCAATTATGTTTGTTGCTATGGATGGAAATGTGAGCCATCCAAGCCAGTACGCGGCTCGGAGTGATCGACGACTAGCGTCCCTCCGAAGACTGTGGGCGCTTATTTGAGAACCAACAAAAAGAAGAGGAAGAATAAACTGTGGTTGATATATATACATTACATCAACTCATTGTGGCATGTTCTTGTCAAACGCTGGATTAAATGAACGCGCGAAAGCAGATCTGAATGGACGTATCGCACGTGACGAACAGCGCGTTTTTTCGACACCGCGTGGTTTAATTTGTTGGGTTGGTTCGCATAAATACTCTCAAACCCGTTTTGCTTTTCTGCTTTGTTGTCCCCACCATGAATCCCCCTAATCCTATAGGGGCTTTGTCTAGGACTAGCTCGGCTTTGAGTTTCTCTTCTACCTCGGAGGACGACGCGTCGCTCCATGCTTCACAGCTGAATCCAAACACTGTCACCGTCATGAATTCTACACGGCGGACAAGGAAAAGGTTCACCAATGTCCAACTCACAATGCTAGAGAATCTCTTCCACCAGAACTCCCACCCCTCCAGGGAGGACCGTGAGGCTGTTGCCAAGGCAGGTGGAATGTGAGTTCTGCACAGCACATTTATACGCGTCGTTGACCATGCTACAGGGAAATAAAGTCCGTCACTATCTGGTTCCAGAACAAGCGCCAGACGGAGCGCAAGTCCGCCGCGTCGAACAGTGGTCAAGCGAACACGTTCAACGAGGCGAATGTGCAGCCCAACATAACCAGCACCATTCACACCTTCAGCCTGCACAACGATTCGCACAGCACATCACGCACAGCGTCCCCTTCTTACACAACACCCTTCTCAGCCAGTAGGAACGGCAGTGCGGCTGCAGCCGCCGTTGGCGGATACTCATTAGTATCGTCAACTCATCATCACCACCATCAAACAGGCCATCACCTTCATCACCATCACCACAATAATAATAATAACAGTCACACGTCAACCACGAACGCGTCTTCGTCCTCTCGTCCCTCTCTCGACCGCGTCGCTTCTCGTTCGGAACTTCGGAATGTAGCCCCACGTACCCCTTCTTCGAGGAGGTCCAATAATCCCTCCGGGCAGATTTACGACAACATGCCTTCGTCCCCGCTCGCACCGCCTGTGAGCCCACCTTCAAGAGATTATATCGATTTCAGCAAGCACGCCAAGTCAAGGCGAACCCTTGAGTGGGCTTGTGCAGCTGCCCGGCTTGTCGATGGCCCAGTGAGTGGGAGCAGTGTCCACGGCCATGGACACGGAGGACATCATCACAACCCCCACCACCAATACCGCCACCATCAGCAACATCAGCATACCGGCCATGCCGTGTCTGCTTCCGCGGAAGCAACTCCACATGGTCATGTTGTCATGACCAAGAATAATGGCAACCATGGCAGCCGAGGCCGGTCCGCCCATCGAGAAAGAAGCCACAGTGGTGGCGGCAGCAGCGGCGGCAACGCAGCCATGCGGGAATGTCAGCAACATCATGGTCAGAATCACCGATATTCCTCCTCATCTTCACACCATCAGCACAGGTCGTCATCGACGAGAAGAGATAGGTTGTCCCGCTCTTCGTCGTCTATGACGTTGCGCGGGGAGAATTCTATCAACAGCGTTTCATCTTCAACGTCTGCCTCAAATAGCTATCGAGGTCCAACGGGTCACAGCCACACCCATCACGGCCACGGCTACGACCATTATAACAGCAACTACTACAGCATGATGGACGTGGACGTCACCGACTCTGAGGAGGATGACCAGGACCACGAAGCTATCACCCCGCCTAGTACATGGGGAAGGAGCGACGTACGTTGGTCGGCCACGAGGTCGTCCTCGTCGTCAATGGCTACCTCACCTGCTTTATCTTCCACTTCGAGAGAAGGGAGCGGCTGTATGATGTCTTTGACTTCTGCTGCTGCTGCTGCTACTGCTGCGGAAGGCAAAGCGCTCCCGAGAGTGGCGGACGATGATGCGATGTTCAAGGCTGCGCTTGCGCTTTGTGGACTTGGAGGGAGGAGGGTTTGAATTTGAATGAATTAGATTCATGAGCGGCCAATCGGCGTTCTGCAACCACGTTTTTTTTTCTTTATCTTTTATTTTATTTCTTTACTTTTTCTGGTTTTCCCGAAAATTTGGGACATGCATGTGATCTTGGTATTTGATTTTACCTCGGGTTGGGGTGGGGTGTGTATACACCCTTGAATTCCCATGACATGCTGCACACTCAGGCTATCTGGACAAGGGATATCCTTCCAGCTTCTATCCATGCTTCCTTTCTCCCTCCCCTCTTCGTTTCAAGTTTGCTGCCTCACTTGCTCGTGTTTTTCATACTTTGCTAGATTCATTCTAACCCAAACTCACTCTTTCATGACGAACTCCTTCACGATTCACGACTCACATTCTATCTTTTATCCCTTTATACCAAAAGCAACCAACCGA
>Ga0307509_10011066_pt1 | contig 10985 bp, 10 predicted proteins | sample 10_EM_MG_FD_202245 | JGI IMG/M metagenome (GOLD analysis project Ga0307509, IMG submission 202245) | Populus trichocarpa ectomycorrhiza microbial communities from riparian zone in the Pacific Northwest, United States - 10_EM | ecosystem: Host-associated > Plants > Roots > Unclassified | place... | reverse complement strand
GCCCAGCTGTAGTAGCTCGAGGCCGGGTCGAGGTCGTCGCGGCCGGCGTACTTGAGCGCGACCAGGTTGGCGTTGAGCTGCTTGACGTCCGGCCCCTTGGTGCCGACTGACAGGTCCCGGTAGGCCGGTGTGGACACGCCTTTCAGGAAGATGATCGGCACGCCGCTGACCCGGTAGAGGGCCTCCCCCGGCTTGATGACCCGGCCCACCGGCGGCACTCGGGTGAAGGTGCCGCCGGTACGGTTGGTCACGGTGTAGCCGCCCAGGTAGCCGAGTGTGCCGTCGACCAACGTGCGGGCGGTGAGCTTGCCCTTGGTGACGGTGGCGTAGTGGACGGGCGTGCCGTTGTCGATCCCGGACGCCGCTTTGGGGGTCTCCCACGGCCGGATGACCGCCGCCGCCGCGCCGGCGCCGGCGAGCAGGACGATCACGATCGCGATCACCACGCCGCGGCGTCGGCGGCGCGGCCGACGCGCGGTCTGGTTCGAGCTGTCAGGCGACTCGGTCTCGATCGCCGGGGGCGCGCTCATGCCGCACCGCCGGTGCGCCTCGTCACGCCTCGATGCAGTGCTCTGCCGACCATCGTCCACTCCCTCGTCGAATCGACCGTTGATGGATTCGTTATACGGCGGCAAGGGTTTCGGGACGGTATCGCCCGATGCCTGGGCGGCCGTCCCCGCCGTGACGGATTAGCTTGGGCGCACGGGCGGCCGCGGTGGGCGAAACCGGCACGAAACCCCGGACCAGACATCCTGTCACGATCGGTGAAGTGCGCCTCGAGGGGATTTGTGCGGTGCGGGTATTGGTGATCGAGGATGACGAAGAGATGGCCGACGTGGTCGCCGTGGGCCTGCGCCGGGCGCGGATGGCGGTGGACGTCGCCCTGGACGGCGCGTCCGGCCTGGAGCGCGCGCTGGTCAACGACTACGACGTGATCGTGCTCGACCGTGACCTGCCCGGCCTGCACGGCGACGACGTGTGCGCGGCGCTCATCAAGCACGAGTGCCGCAGCCGGTTGCTGATGCTGACCGCCGCCGCCACCTCCGAGGACCTGGTCGACGGCCTCAACCTCGGCGCCGACGACTACCTGGCCAAGCCGTTCGACTTCCCGGTGCTGGTGGCGCGGATCGGCGCGCTGGCGCGGCGAGCGCACCCGGCCGCGCCGCCGATCCTGCGGCACGGTGATCTCGTGGTCGACACGGCGCAGCGCCGCGCCTGGCAGGGCGACCGGCTGCTCAATCTCGCGCCGAAGGAGTTCGGCGTGCTGGAGCTGCTGCTGGCGGCGCAGGGCCGGGCGGTGTCCAGTGAGGAGTTGCTCGAGCGGGTGTGGGACGAGGCGTCCGATCCGTTCACCACCGCGGTCAAGATCACGATGAGCCGGCTGCGGGCAAAGCTCCGGGACCCCTCGATCATCGCGACGGTGGCCAAGTCCGGTTACCGGATCTGAAAGGCGGCCCGGCATGCACGCTCCTCGGTGGCCGCGCCTGCTGCGGCCGGTCTGGCGCACCGTCCGGTTCCGCCTCACCCTGCTCTACGGCGGTCTCTTCCTGGCTTCCGGCGCGGTGCTGCTCGCCATCACGTACGGCTTGGTCAGTCAGGCCGGCAACGGGTCGTACAACTATCAAGGCCCGGAGGGTGCGGCCGGCCAGATCGTCGGCAACGGCAGCGACGGCGGTAGCAGCTCAGCGCCGGCGTCCACGGACGCGCAGTCGGGCAGCGCGCGAGACGCGGCCCTGTTGCGGGCCGCCGCCGCGCAGCAGCGCGACAAGCAGATGCGCGATCTGCTCGTCCAATCCGGCACCGCCCTGGCGATCATGGCGGTGGTCTCGGTCATCCTGGGCTGGATCGTGGCCGGGCGAGTCCTCAGCCGGCTGCGGACGATCACCTCGGCGGCCCGCAGCATCTCGGCCACCAACCTGCACGAGCGGCTGGCCCTGCCCGGCCCGGGCGACGAGCTCAAGGAGCTCGGTGACACCATCGACGACCTGCTGGCCCGGCTGGAGACGTCATTTCAGTCGCAGCGCCAGTTCATCGCGAACGCCTCGCACGAGTTGCGCACCCCGCTCGCCCGGCAGCGGGCGCTGTCCCAGGTCGCGCTCGACGACCCGGACGGGACGATGGCCTCGCTGCGCGCCGCGCACGAGCGGGTGCTGGTCGCCGGCGCGCAGCAGGAACGGCTCATCGCCGCGCTGCTCACGCTCGCCCGGGGGCAGGCCGGCATCGAGGCGTGGGAGCCGTTCGACTTCGCCCGGGTGGTCCACAACGTCGTGGAGAGCCGCCGGGTCGAGGCCGAGCGGCAGTCGGTGGCGATGCGGGCCTCGCTCGACACGGCGTGGACCACGGGCGACCCCCGGCTCGCCGAGCAGCTCGCGGTAAATCTCATCGACAACGCGATCCGGCACAACATGCCCGGCGGCTGGGTGGAGGTCAGCACCGCCACCCGGGACGGCAGCGCGGTGCTGACGGTGGCGAATGCCGGGCCGGTGGTGCCGGCGTCGGAGATCGAGCGGCTGTTCCGCCCGTTCCAGCGGCTGAGCGTGGAACGCACCAGCCGCCGGGCCGGCCTCGGACTCGGTCTGTCCATCGTGCAGGCCATCGCCGCCGCCCATGACGCCGTCATCGACGTCACGCCCCGGCTGGGCGGCGGGCTCAGCGTCGAGGTGCGTTTCGGCGCCGGGCCCGCCGCGGCCGGACACTGATCACCGGGCGGCCGCCACCTCGGGCTCCGCAGTGCGGGTGTCGGCCCGGATGCGGCCGTCCAGCACCTCGATGCACCTGGGCAGCCGGGCGGCGAGGTCCTTGTCGTGCGTGATCATCACGATCGTCGTGCCCTCGGCGTTCAGCTCGCACAGCAGCTCGAAGATGGCCGTGCCGGAGGCGCTGTCCAGGTTGCCGGTGGGCTCGTCGGCCAGCACGATCGCCGGCTGGCCGATCAGCGCGCGGGCGATCGCCACCCGCTGCCGCTCGCCGCCGGAAAGCTGCGGCGGGCGGTGGTCCAGCCGGTGGCCGAGCCCCACCCGGCGCAGCGCCTCCGTGGCGGCCCGCGCCCTCTCGCGGTTGCGCACACCGGCGTAGAGCAGGCCGTCGGCGACGTTCTGCACGGCGGTCGCGTGCTCGGAAAGGAAGAACTGCTGGAAGACGAAGCCGATCTCGGTGGCCCGCAGGCCGGCCAGCTCGCGGTCGGACAGGCGGGCCACGTCCTCGCCGACGATCCGCATCGTGCCGGAGGTCGGCCGGTCGAGCGTGCCCATCACGTGCAGCAGCGTCGACTTGCCGGAACCGGACGGCCCGACGATCGCGACCAGCTCGCCGCGCCGGATCGTGAACGTCACGCCGTCCAGCGCGCGCACCGGAGGGCTGGACGGATAAAGCTTGGTCACCTCGTCGAGCTCGAGGACCGGCTCCATTATCGACTCCTGGGAATGGGGTGTGGTGTCGGGTTCATACCGTGCGCAGCGCCTCCGTAGGTTGCATCCGCGCGGCCCGGATGGCCGGGAGCAGGCCCGCGATCGCGCCGATCGCGCCCGCCGCGAGCAGCCCGCCCGCCCAGGCCTCGACCGGGATGACGATCGCCCAGTTCTTGATCTGGGCGTAGGCGGCGGTCGCCAGCACCCCACAGAGGACGCCGACCGAGCCTCCGAACCCGGCCAGCAGGATCGCCTCGGAGAGGAACTGGATCCTGATGTGTCCCCGGGTGGCACCGAGCGCCCGGCGCAGGCCGATCTCGGACCGGCGCTCCAACACCGAGATGACCATGGTGTTTGCCACGCCGACACCGCCGACCAGCAACGCCACCGCGCCGAGCGCCAGGAACAGCCCGTTGAGCGCCGACTGGACCGCGGCCCGCGCGACCAGTGCCGCGGACGGCTGGCTGACGTCGACCTGGCTAGGGTTCTGCGGGTTGGCGGTGGCGGCCAGCACCGAGTGCACGACGTCGACCTGATCCGTACGGGCCCGGACGTAGATCTTCGACGGGTGGCCGTCGAAGCCCAGATATTTCTGGGCGGCGGGGAAGCCGATCAGCACCGACGAGTCGAGCTCGGGTGCCAGCGCCGCCGGCTTGAGGATGCCCACCACGAAGAACCAGGTGTGGCCGACCCAGATGCGCTCGCCCACGAAGAGGTTGTCGACGCCGAGCCGGTTGGCGGCATCGGCACCGAGCACCGCCGCGGGCAGCGACTGGGTGGCGGCGTTGAGGTAGGTGCCCTGCGCCACCGCGGTGCGCACCGCGTCCGGCAGCGCGAGGCTGGCCGCGTTCACCCCGAGCGCGTTGGTCTGGTTGCTCGGGATGAGCGGGTTTCGGTACGCCTTGGCCTCGGTCGCGCCGATGGACTGAACCTGCTCCACCGGCCCGATCCGGGCGATCATCCCAGGCGCGTTCAACGGCAACTCGGCGGCGTCGCCGGTGAGGCTCGTGCCGTTGGCCACGGTCAACAGGTTGGTGCCGAGGCGGTCGATCTCGGCCAGCAGGCCGGCCTGTGACGACGCCGACAGCCCGAGCACGGCCACGATCGAGGCGACCCCGATGGCGATTCCCAGTGCGGAGAGCGCGGAACGCATGCGCCGGGTCCGCAGGCCGAGGCTGGCCGTACGGGCCAGGTCGGTCGGTTGCAAGCGGTGCGCAGAGGTCGTGGTCATGATCGTAGGGTCAGCTCGTGATGTTCTTCTGGTCGACCGACGCACCACCCGGTTGCAGGTTTTTGCACGCCTCCAGGGCCTTCTTGAACGCGGGCGAGTTGGGGTCGCCGATGTCGTTGCCGTTCATCTGCAGGCCGCCCTGCGCGTTCGGGTCCGGGAACTTCGGGACGCCGTTGGCGCGCATGCAGGCCGCGTACTTGAGCGCGTTCGCCTTGTCCTTGGCCAACTGGCTGGAGTCGCCGCCGGGCTGGTACGCCCGGCAGGCCTGCTCGGCGCTCTGGAACGTCTGCGAGGCCGGGTCGATGCCGTCCTTGCCGGCTTGGACGTCGACCTGGCCGTCGGGGCCGGGGTCGGGGAATTTGGCGACCCCGTGCGAACGCATGCACTTCGAGAAGTTGAGCATGCTGACGTCCTTAGGATCGACCGACGCCGGGCTCGAGGCGCTGGGCTCCTGCGCGACCGGAACGGTGGGGCCGCTCGTCTTGTCACCGCAGCCGGCGGCGAAGAACGTCGCGGCCACCAGGACCGTCGACAGTGCCGCGACCCGCCGAATCGTGTGCCTCATGGGTTCTCCTAGAAAGAGGGCGGAATCCGTGCACGGTCAGTTGTACTGACGGGGCGGTTTCGGGGCGGTTTCATCGCCGGTCGCCCCGTAAACACGTCGCGCACCTCGGCGGCGCCGAGGCGGCCCTCGACTGCGTCGAGCATCGCGGTGTGCCCGGCGGCCAGGTCGCCGTCCGCGGCGACGGCTCGCAGCCACGCGTCGAAGGCCAGCGGCGCCAGGGCCGGCTTCCCGTACACGCCGTCGAACTCGTTCAGCGCGGGCATGACGGCGGGCGGCGCTCCCGGCGGCGCCGGCCTGCCGTCCGGCGCCTCCGGCGGTCCCGGGGGAGCGGGCGGTCCTGGGGGAGCCGGCGGTCCGGGCGGATCGACCGACACGACCACGTACCAGACGGTCGAGGAGTACATCGCGCACCTCAACAGCGGCGGCCACTGGGTCACCTACGACGCCTCGTCGAACACGGCGAAGGTCGCCGGCCTGGACGGCTTCGTCAAGAGCCAGAAGACGCCGTCCAAGACCGTCGGCGCGTTCGACGGACCGGAACCCACCGTCGGCGAGAACATCGTGCTGGGCAGCGGCACGGCCGGGCTGCACTTCTCCCCGGTGTCCGAGCAGGTCCTCGCGGCCAACGAGAGCGGCTACGCGAAGGTCTCCGGCTGGAAGAGCACGTACGCCTCGTCGGAGTACACCGCCGACTTCAAGAAGACCGACACGGTCGGCAAGGACGTCGGCCGGCGGCTGAACGCGTACAGCCCGCTCTACTACCTGACCGGCGCGTACGAGGGCTACCGGAAGAGCACGGTCGCCAAGCACTGGCGGATCCGCACCGGCATCATGCAGGGCGACACCGCCAACACGACCGAGGTCAACCTCGCGCTGGCGTTGCAGAACTACGGCGTCGGCGTCGACTTCGCCACCGTCTGGGGACTGGGCCACACCGTGGCCGAGCGCACCGGCGACGGCCCGACCAACTTCATCGCCTGGGTGAAGGAGGTCGTCGGCCGTTGAGCGCGGGCCGTCGATCGGCGTTGCCGTGTCTTTCGGCTCGGGGGATTGGTCGATCGGCAGACTCGGCGGGGCCGGGCGGCGTCCTAGCTTGGGCCGCATGTTGGTCTTCGAGCATGTCAGCAAGCGTTTCGGCGCCACCGAGGCGCTGCGTGGGGTGTCCCTGCGGGTGGAGCCCGGAGTGGTGGTGGGACTGGTCGGCCACAACGGCGCCGGCAAATCCACCCTGATGCGGATGGCCGTGGGGCTGGTCCGGCCGGATGCCGGCCGGGTCGTGCTCGGCGGCGAGCCGGTCGAGCGGCTCGGCCGCCTCGGCGGACTGGTCGCGGCGTCGTTCGACGCGTCCGCGCTGCCGGCGCACTGGAGCGCGATCACCGCGGTCCGGGTGACCGCCGACCTGTCCGGTGTGCCGGCCGGCCGGGTCGCGACGGTGCTGGACCTGGTCGGGCTGGCCGACGCCGCCGGCAAGCGGATCGGGCAGTTCTCGATGGGTATGCGGCAGCGGCTCGCGATCGCGCTGGCCCTGGTCGCCGAGCCGCGCGTGCTGATCCTGGACGAGCCGACGAACGCGCTGGATCCGGTGATCTCCCACGACCTGCGCGGCTGGGTCGCCGAGCACGCCGCCCGGGGCAACTGCGTGCTGATCTCCAGTCACAACCTGCCGGAGGTCGAGCAGGTGGCCGACCGGATCGTGGTGATGCACAAGGGCGAGGTGGTCCGGAGTGCCGCCACCACCGAGCTGCTGGTCAGCGACACCGTGCTGGTCCGGGTCGATCGGCCCGAGATGCTGCGGCGCCGGCTGGACCAGCTCGGCCGCCCGGTGGAGAGCCTGCCGGGCGAGACGCTGCGGGTCGGCGGGGCGAGCACCGACGAGATCGGCGAGATCGCCTTCGGATCGGGCCTGGTCGTGCGGGAGCTCGTCGAGGAACGCCGCCGGCTGTCCGACGTCTACCAGATGATCACTGCGGAAGGAACGAACCGATGAACGACTGGTACCGGCCGATTCCCTTCGGCCGGCTGATCCTGGTGCACCGGCAGATCTGGCGCGCCCAGCGCGGCGTGCTCGCGGGCTGCCTGCTGGCCCTGGTCGCGGGCCTGCTGAGCGTCGCCGCCGGGATGGCGACGCTGTCCGGAACGGTCACCACGGCCATGGTCGGCGCCCGCTTCGCCGCCTTCCCGGTCCTCACGTTCACCCTGCTGTGGACGGCGGTGGGCGCCATCGCCGCGGCTTCGCCCTTCAAATCCGGCTGGGCCGCCGTCGTGCTGACGGTGGCACCCCGCCGGGGGCGCTGGCTCGCCGCGTGCATGGCGTCGTTCCTGCTGCTCACGGTCGCCGTCACCGCGCTCTTCGCGGTGTCCGCCGCGGTGCTGACCGCCGCCGTCCTGGCGGCGAGGGGCCACGGCCTCGCCCCGGCCGCGGGCATCGCCCGGCCGATGGGGGTGCTGCTGGTCATGTCGGTGGTCGAGGCGGGCATCGGCTTCCTGCTGGGGGCCGCCACCCGTAGCGTCCCGGCGTCGATCATCATCGGCTACGTGGTGGCGCCGGTCCTGCCGATGGCCCGGTTCGGCTCGGCCGACCTCGGCCGATGGCTCGACCTGAACGGCGCGCTGACCGCCCTGTCGTCGGCGCACGTCGGTGGCCTCACGCTGCTGTCGGCGGTGACCGCGGTGGCGCTGTGGGCCGGGGTGCCGACGCTGGTGGCGTGGTCCCGGCTGCGCTCGTCGTTAACCTGATCTACCTGCCCGTTCCCGGAGGCCTTCGTGAGCACCCGCACCGCCCTGGTACGACGCGCCCGCGCGGAGCTTTCGGCCGCGCGGCGGGTCGTCGCCGCCATGAGCCGGTGGCAGCTGGCCCGGTGGCTGGTCCTCCCGGCGCTGTACCTCTGGGGCACGGTGGCCGACATCCTGTCCCACCCCTGGCACACCGGACCGGTGCTGCTCACCGCCGGGGCGCTGGTGGCGCGCTACCGCCGGCCCGCGACGGCGCTGCTGGTGGTGGCGCTGATCTCGGCGGTGCCGCCGGTGATTCCGGCATTACCCTTCCTGGCGTACGGCGCGGGCCGTCGCCTTGATCCGACCCGGCGCGTGGCGGCGGCGTTCGTCGTGGCCGCCGCCGCGGCCGGGGTCAGCGCCGTCGTCCGGTTCGGGGACTCCCCGGGCGTGCCGATGACCGGCGTCGTGGTCGCCGGGTACGTGGCGATCGCGATCCTGCTGCCGGCCGCGTTCGGGGTGATCCGCGGGGAGCGCCGGCGGCGGGTGGAAGCCCTGCGGGAACGCAACGCGACCCTCGAGCGGGCGCAGCGGCTGGGCGATCTGCGGGCCCGCATGCAGGAACGGGCGCGCATCGCCGGGGAGATGCACGATCTGCTCGGCCACCGGCTCAGCCTGATCTCCCTCTATGCCGGGGCGCTCGAGGTGCGTACCCGTGAACAGCAGCCGGAGGCGAACAGCCAGGCCGACCTGATCCGCCGCACCGCCGCCACCGCTCTCGACGAGCTGCGCGGGGTGCTCGGCATCCTGCGCCTGGACACCGGCCGGCTGGACGACGAGGCGCCGGCCGAGGCCGTCGGGACGCGCGCGGACATCGAGGCGCCGGCCGAGGCCGTCGGGACGCGCGCGGACATCGAGGCGCCGGCCGAGGCCGTCGGGACGCGCGCGGACATCGAGGCGCTGGTCGAGGCCTCGCACGCGACGGGACAGCCGGTCGATCTCGCCTGGGCGGGCGACGACCTGACCGGCGTCGACGTCCTGGTGCGCCGCGCCGTGCATCGGGTCGTCCGGGAGTCACTCACCAACGTGCACAAACACACCCCGTGGGCGTCCGCCCGGATCTCGGTGCGGCACGACGCCGTCCGGATCGTCGTCGAGGTGCGCAACCCGTTGCCCGCGACGGGCACGCCGGCGGCGCGCGGCACCGGCCTGGGCCTGGTCGGCCTGCAGGAGCGCGCCCGGCTGGTCGGCGGGACGGTCACGGCCGGCCGGCAAGGCGGCGAGTTCGTGGTGACCGCCGCCCTGCCGTCGAGCTCCCTGCCGTCGAGTTCCGGGCCGTCGAGCTCCCTGCGGTCGAGTTCCGGGCCGTCGAGCTCCCGGCCGTCGAGTGGAACCGGGAAGATCACGGGCGGATCGGACCGCGACGACTCGCACATCGACCACGATGTTCTGATCGATGGGCAGACGCCCGGGACCGGGCCGGGGGCCGACGCTGAGCGCACCAACGAAGCGTCGTCCCCAAGGAGTCAGGACACCATGTCCAAGCTGGCAAAGATCATCCTCATCGGCCTCGTCGGCACCGTCCTCGTCGCCTGCGGCGGCGGCCTGATCGGCGCCTACGTCCTGGCGGACAAGGCCAAGGACGCCGCGATCTCCCCGGCCCAGTACGCCGCGGTCGAGATCGGCCAGACCCGGGCCCAGGTCAAGGTGACCATCGGCGACGTGGGCACGATCGCCAAGACCGCCGTCGACAAGAGCAAGGAGCCGCCGGCGCCCGCGGGTGCGACCTGCGACTACGCGCTGTCCAGGGAGAACGCCGACAACGGCCCCACGCACGTGTACCGCTTCTGCTTCAAGGCCGACAAGCTCGTGGAGAAGAAGGAAATGATCTTTCCGAACAGCTCCACCAACTGACGCACATGCGGAACGGCCGGCCGCGCCCGCGGCCGGCCGGCCGATCGAGGGATGGTGCCCAAGTGATCCGAGTCCTGCTGGCCGACGACGAAGCCCTGATCCGCACCGGGATCCGGCTCGTGCTCGAGACCGCCGGCGACCTCGAGATCGTCGCCGAGGCGAGCAACGGCTCCGAGGCGGTCGAGCTGGCCCGGCGGCATCAGATCGACGTGGCCCTGCTGGACATCAGAATGCCGAAGCTCGACGGGCTCGCCGCCGCCGAGCAGCTCGGCCGGCTCGTCCCGCACACCCGGGTGGTCATGCTCACCACCTTCGGCGAGGACGAGTACGTGGCCCGGGCCCTGCGCGCCGGCGCCGCCGGCTTCCTGCTCAAGGACACCCCGCCGGACGGGCTCATCCAGGCCGTACGGGTGGCGGCCGGCGGCGAGGCCATCCTTTCTCCCAAGATCACCCGGCACCTCATCGACCGGTACGTCGGGCCGGAGGACCTGCGCGGCGACGCCGCCCGCCGGCGCCTCGAGGTCCTCACCGAACGCGAGATCGACGTCCTGATCCTGATCAGCGACGGCTCGTCGAACGCCGAGATCGCCAAGAGCCTGCTGCTGAGCGAGGGCACCGCGAAGGCGCACGTCAGCCGCATCCTCACCAAGCTGGGCTGCACCAACCGGGTTCAGGCAGCCATCCTGGCGCACGACGCCGGCCTGCTCCCGCCGGTGTGAACCCCGGCGGCTGCCGCGAGGGGCGCGGCGGTCAGCGGGACGGGCGGGCTGAGCCCCGGGCCAGCACGGCGCGTTTCGCGGTGGCCAGGAGCGGGGTGGTCTCGATGGCGGTGATGCCGCTCAGCGGGCCGACCGTGTCGACCAGGAAGGCGTAGACCGCGTCCAGGTCGGCGGCGGCCAGGGCGACCAGGAGGTTCGACGCCCCGGTGGTCGCGGCGGTGAACCAGACCTGCGGGTGGGCGGTGAAGGTCTCGGCGGCCGCCTCGAGGGCGCCGGGCCGCACGGTGATCCACAGCAGGGCCTCGGCGTGGGCGCCGAGCAGGGCGAGGTCCACCTCGGTGGCCAGGCGTACGGCCCAGCCGTCCACCAGCGCGTCGAGGCGCCGGCGGGCGGTGCGGGGCGTGACGCCGAGGCTGCGGGCGAGGTCGGTGCAGGTG
>Ga0307509_10011065_pt1 | contig 10986 bp, 13 predicted proteins | sample 10_EM_MG_FD_202245 | JGI IMG/M metagenome (GOLD analysis project Ga0307509, IMG submission 202245) | Populus trichocarpa ectomycorrhiza microbial communities from riparian zone in the Pacific Northwest, United States - 10_EM | ecosystem: Host-associated > Plants > Roots > Unclassified | place... | reverse complement strand
CACCATACTTGATTCCCCTCCTCTGCCCGGACAGGACACCCGAGATGAAGACCGCCGCACTCACCGTCACCCTGCTCTCCACCCTGGTCACCGCGTGTGCGGTCGCACCCGGCGACGCGAAGAAGCCGACCGGCCTCGATGCCATCGAGACCGTGGTCGTGATCTACGCCGAGAACCGCAGCTTCGACAACATGTACGGCCTGTTCCCGGGCGCGAACGGCGTCCCCGGCCGCAACGCGTCGTCCGATGGCCTCTACTACCCGCAGCGCGATTTCGACGGCAAGGTGCTGAGCGTGTTGCCGCCGGCATGGGGCGGCCTCACCGCCAATGGCCAGCCGGTGACGCTGACGCAAGCGCAATCGACCGGCATGCCGAACAAGCCGTTCCAGATCGACGACGACACGGGCCTGAACGGCAGCGGCGTGGTCGTCGGCCAGCACATCATCACGCGCGACCTGGTGCACCGCTACTACAACAACATGCTGCAGATCAACGGTGGGCGCAACGACGGCTTCGCGGCGTACTCCGATGCCGGCGGCCTGACCATGGGCTACTACGACGGCAGCCGCATGCAGCTGTGGAAGCTGGCGCAGCAGAACACGCTGGCCGACAACTTCTTCATGGGTGCGTTCGGCGGCTCGTTCCTGAACCACCAGTACCTGATCTGCGCCTGCGCACCCACGTATCCGAACGCCGACGCCGCCGACTCGCCGGCGAAGGACTCGATCAGCCAGATCGAGGTCGATGCGCAAGGCCGCTTCACGCGCTTCGTCCCGGCCGCCAACATGCCCGCCAGCGTACTCGCCGGCGCACCGCGCTACCAGCGCGACAGCACCTTGACGCCGAAGGACGCGAGCGGCATGTTCTACGCGGTCAACACGATGCAGCCGGCCTACCAGCCGAGCTACGTGCCGGTCGCGCCGAACGGCGACGCGCGCTACGCGGACCCAAGCAAGCCGACCGCGCTGCCGCCGCAGACGCAGGCCACGATCGGCGACACGCTCGACGCGAAGGGCGTGAGCTGGGCCTGGTATGCCGGCGGCTGGAACGTCGTCACCGCGGGCACACCCGAGGCACGCAAGCAGCTCTACGGCGGCAGCGTGAACTTCCAGACGCATCACCAGCCGTTCAACTACTACGCCGCGTTCGACCCGACCACGCACGCCGCCGCGCGGGCCCAGCACCTGAAAGACTTCGACAGCGAGTTCCTCGCCGACGCGGCCGCCGGCAAGCTGCCGGCCGTCACGTTCTACAAGCCGCAAGGCAACCTGAACCAGCACCCCGGCTACGCCAACGTGGCCGATGGCGACGCGCACATCGCCGACGTGATCGCGAAGCTGCAGCAGAGCCCGCAGTGGGCGCACATGCTGATCGTCGTCACCTACGACGAGAACGGCGGCTTCTACGACCACGCCGCGGTGCCCGCCGGCGACCGCTGGGGGCCGGGCACGCGTATCCCGGCGATCATCGTGTCGCCGTTTGCGAAGAAGGGCTTCGTCGACAAGACGCCGTACGACACCGGCTCGGTGCTGCGCTTCATCACGCGGCGCTGGTCGCTGGCACCGCTGCCCGGTATACAGATGCGCGATCAGGCCCTGGTGCGCAATGGCGGCAAGCCGATGGGCGACCTGAGCAACGCGCTGGATCTCAGCCATTGAAACGAGGAGGCCGCCCCATGGCTCGCGCACTCAGTCTGTTCGTTGTGCTGGCCTTGGTCGGCCTGTTCGCGCTGATCAACTGGGGCGCCTTCACCGCGCTCACGCCGATCTCGCTCGGCTTCACCACGGTGCAGGCGCCGCTCGGCCTGATCATGCTCGGGCTGAGCGCATTCTTGTGCGTGTTATTCGCCGTGTGGGTGATCGTGCTGCAGGCCTCGTCGCTGCGCGATGCCCGCCGCCAGACCAAGGAGCTGCAAGCGCAACGCGACCTCGCCGACCGCGCCGAGGCCTCTCGCTTCACCGAGCTGCGCGCCGATCTGCTGAAGCGCATCGACGAAAGCAGCAACGCCACCGCGGCGCACATCGCGCAGCTCGAAGATCGGCTCGAGCGTGCGCGCGTGCTGTCGATCGCGCCGAGCGATCAGGGGCGCGGGTAGCGGCCGCCGATCACACGTCGAAGAACACCGTTTCGGCTTCGCCTTGCAGGCGGATGTCGAAGCGGTAGACGATGGCGCCGTCTTTCCCGGTGCGCTGCGCGACGAGCGTGGCGCGGCGCGCTTCCCACTCGATGATGTTGAGCACGGCGTCTTTCTTGTTCGCCTCGGCCTCGTCGCTGAAATACATCCGCGTGTTCAAGCCGAGGTTGATGCCGCGCGCGACCACCCAGACGTTGATGTGCGGCGCCATGAAGCGGCCGTTGCGGCCGGTCACGACGCCGGGCTTGATCGTGTCGAACGTGTAGACACCGGTCTCGAAATCGGTGCAGCTGCGGCCCCAGCCGCGGAAGTTCGGGTCGACCTCCTTGCCGGGCTGCTGATCAGCGGGGTGCGCGTACTTGCCGTCGGCGTTGGCCTGCCAGATCTCGATCAGCACGTCCTTCAGCACCGTGCCGATGCCGTCGAACACGCGGCCTTCGATGCGGATGCGCTCGCCCTGGGTCTTCGCGTTCGTCAGCACGCTGCCGAAGTTGTTCTCGAAGATGTCGAAGCCGGCCTGCTGCGGCGCGAGGCCGATGTGCACGTACGGGCCGGCGGTCTGCGACGCTGTTTCTCGCATCAGCGGTTTCATCTGCTGTTGAGTCATTGCTTCGCTCCCTGGACGGCGTTCTCGAACAGCGTCGCGCGCTGGCCGCGCAGCACGATATCGAAGCGGTAGGCGCGGCTGTCGAGCTGCACGAAGGCGCTGCGGTCCTGCAGCGCGATCAGGCCGCGGATCTGCTCCTCGCTCGGCACGATGCCGAGGATCGGGCAATCCTTGATCAGCGGGTCGCCCTCGAAGTACATCTGTGTGACCAGGCGCTGCACCCAGCCGTTGCCCGAGATCGCGTAGTGGATGTGCGCGGGCCGCCAGTCGTTGACGCGGTTGCGCCACGGGTACGGGCCGGGGCGGATCGTGCGAAAGGCGTAGTAGCCGTTCTCGTCGGTCAGCATGCGGCCGCAACCGCCGAAGTTGGGGTCGAGCGCGCCGATGTATTGGTCCTTCTTGTGGCGGTAGCGACCGCTGGCGTTGCACTGCCAGACCTCGACCAGCGCGTTCTTCACCGGCCGGCCGAGCTGGTCCTGCACATAGCCGTGCACGACGATGCGTTCGCCGATCGGCAGGCCGTCTTTCGCGGCGTTCATGATCAGATCGTTGTCGAGCGGGCCGAACTCTTCGGGCCGGAACACCGGCGCCGTCACCTCGGACAGCGACTGCTGCAGCGAGATCAGCGCCAGCCGCGGGCTGCGCAGCACGCTGGTCTTGTAGGCCGGCGCGAGCGCGCTCGGGTGCGACGTGGTGTCGCGCATCAGGTATTCGGCATCGGCGGCGGGTGCTCGTCCCATCGGGGTCTCCAGTGATCTATCGCGAAGGCGCCACTCTAGGCGCGGGCGGCGTACCGGGCAATTGATTTGTCGTCGGTCGTTCGATCACCAACAGTTATCGAACGCGGGGCTTGCTCCGGCGCCGCAGCGCGGCCGCGCGCGTGCGCACCGCGCCGACGAAGGTCTGCACCGTGGCACTCGTGGTCGGCTCGGTGCGTAGCATCAGGCCGACCGCCTCTTCGGGGGTCAGGTTCGGGCTCAAGCGTGCCAGCGTGCCGGTGTCGAGGTCGGCCTGCACGACGCCTCTCGGCGTGAACCACAGGTTATCGGCCTGCAGCACCAGCGCGCGTGCCAATGCGGTGTCCAGCGTCTCGACCACGCCGGCCTGTGCGCTGATGCCGTGGCGGCGCAGGAACCCATCGGCGACCTGGCGGATCAGCGTGCCGGCAGGCGGCAGCACGAGCGGGTACGCGCCGATCGCAGCGAGCGCCGGCGCGGCCGATCGGGCCGAGCGCGGCGCCAGCGCGTGGCCGGGCCGCAGCGCGATCACCATCGGCTCGGCATACAGCGGCTCGAAGCTCAGGCCGGCCATCAGCTCGGGATCGGCGAGCCGGCCGATCACCGCGTCGAGCTCGCGGCCGCGCAGCTGCTCGATCAGCGGCGTGTTGCGCGCGGTGCTGACACGCACGCCGACCTGCGGCCAGCGCGCCGCGAAGGCCTGCAGCACGCCGGGCAGAAAGGCCGCCGCGACCGTCGGCAGCACGCCGATGCGCAGCGGCGCGGCATCGGGCTCGCGCAGCACGCTGTCGACGGCGGCGCCGAGCGCATTGACGCTGTCGTTCGCGTGGCGCATGAAGGCCTCGCCCTCGATCGTGAGCGTCGCGCCATGGCGGCCGCGCACGAACAGCGGCTTCGCGAGCAAGGCCTCGAGTTCGTTCAGCGTCTTCGTGACCGCGGGCTGCGTGATCGACATCGCCTGCGCCGCGCGCCGCAGGTTGCCGAATTGGGCGACGGCCAGGAAGCATTGCAGATGGCGCAGGCGGATGCGGCCGAGCGCGCCGTCGCGGGAGCGGTGGGGCATGCGCGATCTTAGCCAGCCTGCCGTGGGCGCTGCGCTCACACTTGCAAACTGGGGCCGATGCGCGCAGCCGGTAAACTTGCGGCCTTTGCCGCTGTCTGCACCCATGGCCGTTGTTTCTCCCGCCTCTTCCGCGCCAGCTGCCTTCGAACTGAAAAGCGCGACCCTCTCGCTGGTGGCCGTGGTGCTCAAGACGACCGACCTCGCGCTGCTGTCGCAAGCGCTGGATGCGCGCTTCGGCGACGCCCCCGGTTTGTTCGACCAAGACCCGGTGGCGATCGATCTCTCGCAGGTGCGCGACACGACCGAACCCATCGACTTCGTCGTGCTGGTGCATCTGCTGCGCGGCCACAAGATGCTGCCGGTCGCGGTGAAGGCGGGCAACGACAAGCAGATGCAGGACGCCCTCGCGGCCGGCCTCAGCGAGGCGCACCACAGTGCCGCGCCGGCGCTGCCGGTGCGCAGCTTCACACCCGAAGACGCGCCCACAGCGACAAAGCCGGCCGAGGCCGTCGAGCCGCCGCCACCCGTGCGCCCCACGCTCGTCGTCGACAAGCCGCTGCGCTCAGGCCAGCGCGTCTACGCGAAGGGCGGCGACCTCGTCGTGCTCGCGGTCGTGAGCCATGGCGCCGAGGTCATCGCCGACGGCAACATCCACGTCTACGGGCCGCTGCGTGGCCGGGCGCTCGCCGGCGCGATGGGCGACACCGGCGCGCGCATCTTCGCGACCTGCATGGAGCCGCAGCTGCTCTCCATCGCCGGCATCTACCGCACCACCGAAACCGAGCTGCCCGCCAACGTGCTGGGCAAGCCGGGGCAAGTGAGGCTCGCCGGCGAGAAGCTCGTCGTCGTGCCCTTGAACATCGATTGAAAGGACTCTGACCCAATGACCAAGATCGTCGTGGTGACCTCCGGCAAGGGTGGCGTGGGCAAGACCACCACCAGCGCCAGCTTCGCGTCCGGCCTCGCGCTGGCCGGCCACAAGACCGCCGTGATCGACTTCGATGTCGGCCTGCGCAATCTCGACCTGATCATGGGTTGCGAACGCCGCGTGGTGTACGACCTGATCAACGTCATTCAAGGCGAGGCGAACCTGAACCAGGCGCTGATCAAGGACAAGCAGTGCGACAACCTGTTCGTGCTCGCCGCCTCGCAGACGCGCGACAAGGACGCGCTGTCGCAAGACGGCGTCGAGAAGGTGCTGAATGATCTGACCGCGATGGGCTTCGAGTACATCGTGTGCGACTCGCCGGCCGGCATCGAGACCGGCGCGCTGATGGCGATGCACTTCGCCGACGAGGCGCTGGTCGTCACCAACCCCGAGGTCTCGTCGGTGCGCGACTCGGACCGCATCCTCGGCATGCTGGCCTCGAAGACCAAGCGCGCGATCGAAGGCAAGGAGCCGATCAAGGAGCACCTGCTGATCACGCGCTACAACCCGAACCGGGTGCAGGGTGGGCAGATGCTGTCGCTCGAAGACATCAAGGAAATCCTGCGCATCGAGCTGATCGGTGTCGTGCCCGAATCAGAGACCGTGCTCGACGCCTCCAACCAGGGCGTGCCGGCGGTGCACCTGAAGGGCACCGATGTGTCGGAGGCCTACAAGGACGTCGTCGCGCGCTTCCTCGGTGAGAGCCGGCCGATGCGCTTCACCGACGCGCCGAAGCCCGGCTTCTTCAAGCGCGTGTTCGGTGGGAGGTAATCGCATGTCCTTCCTTTCCTTTCTGCTGGGCGAAAAGAAGAAGACCGCGAGCGTCGCCAAGGAGCGCTTGCAGATCATCCTCGCGCACGAGCGCAGCGGGCGCGGCGCGAGCCGCCCCGACTACCTGCCGGCGCTGCAGCGCGAACTGGTCGCGGTAATCTCGAAGTACGTGTCGATCAAGGCCGAGGACATCAAGGTGCACCTCGAGCGTCAGGACAACCTCGAGGTGCTGGAGGTCAAGATCGAGTTGCCGGAGGCCTTGCGCTAGAACGGCCAACGGCCACCGGCAAGCTCCAAGCGACTTACTTCCACTCCCAGAGCTGGCCCTTGGTATTGCCCTGGGCATCGACCTCGTACTCGAAGACGCCGGCGACGCCGTTGAGTCGCGCCCAGGCCGGCGACGCAGTCTGGTAGTAGCAGGCGCCGCGGTAGCTGATGGCGCCGTCTTTCTTGAACGTGCCGATGCCCTGGCCGATCCAGGTGGCGGCCTCGCCGCCCTTGCCCATCAGCACACCCTGTCCTTCACCGTACAGCGTGCCGTCGGGTCGCATGGTCGCGATGTACGTGGCCGTATCGCTTGCACTCACACCGTACATCGTGCCGGTGGCCTGGAATGAAGTCTCCATTCGTGCTGCCCCATTGACAGCCGGGAGCACCCGTTGCGAGGTGACCTTGCCGTTGTCTTCGCCTATGCGTTCGCCGAGCATTTGATGCTCCTTTCCAACCACGTGGGTTGTTTGTCTGCCTCGACCGCGCGCAAGCGCCGCGCTTCGATCCGAACCGCAGCGCGTCCGCACCTCCGCATGACCCCGCGTCAGCGTTGCCATGTCGTACAAACATAGTCGCGGCGAAAGCGAACCGCAACCCCCGCGTCAGCGCCGAGGCTCGCGTGGAATGGAGCTCGATGACGGGAAGCGCGCGGCGTCGGCCCCCAACGGCAGACGCAATGCGTTCGTCAGGTAGCTGACGGTGCGGTAGAACCCGGCCAGCATCAGCAGCTCGAGCATCGTCTCGTCGCTGAAGCTCGACTTCAGCGATTGCCAGAGCTCGTCGTCGAGCGTGCACTCGGCATGCAGGGCGTCGCAGAGGCGCAGCAGGCAGCGGTCCTCCGCTGCGGTCCTCCGCTGCGGTCCTCCGCTGCGGTCCAGCATGCGTCCTGGGGCCCGCCGTGAGCCAGCGATTGCAGCTGCGCGGCATCGAAGCCGGCACGCGCGGCAAAGAGGGCCACATGAACGCCCCATTCGTACTCGGAGCGGCACAGCGCCGTGGTCCGGTCGATGACGATTTCGCGCTGCCTCAGCGTCAGGTGCCCGCGATCGAGCAACCCGGCGCTGAAGAACCTCTGGAACAGGCGCGGATCGCGGGCCAGTGTCGTGAACAGCGTGAGTGCAGGCCGGCCCTGCATGGTGCGGGCTAGCCAGGCTTGGATCTCGGCCGGAAACGGCGGCTCGGCCGGGGCGATGCGCGCGTTCATGGCAGCCTCTGCTGAAGTGTCCATAGCGCAGCGTAGCGCCACCGCCCCGAAAGTAGAAGCAACGGCGCTATCGCCTGAGGCGCGTAGACTGTCAGCACAGCTGCGCTTGACGCATCTCATGCAGGCCGCGGTGCGCGCGGTGCGGCACATAGCCGCGCGTATCGAGGTTCCACCCATCGGTCGCGCCGGCGTCGCTGTGCGACACGAGCGTGCCGGCACCCAGCCGCCGCGCTGCGGCCTTCACCAGCAAGGCCTCGCATTGCGCCGCGTCGAGCTGGCGCGCGAACTGGGCCCAGCGCTGCTGCACCCCCTGCGCGCGCCATGCGTCTTCGACGGCCCATCGCGCCGTGTGCGCCTCATACAGGCGCCCGCCTTCGAGCACGCGCGGCAGCAGCGCCATGAAGAAGCTCTTGAAGTCGCGCCGCAGCGACGGGCTCGGCAGCAGGGCCTCGAAGCGGCTGACGCGCTGGCTCCAGCCCGGCGTCAGCAGCTGCTGGCTGACGAAGGCCTGCAAGGCCTGGACCGGGTTGAACAACCGCAGGCGGTTCGGCGGCAACACCAGCAGCGGCAGCGCGCTCGCCTCGAAGTGCGCCACGGGCTCGACGAAGCTGCACAGCACCGCGACCCGCGCCCACTGCGAGACCGTCAGCCCATCGAGGCCGGGCAGGCGCTCGGCCTCGATCTGCTGTACGCAGCGCAGCGCGCTGCGAAAGTCGTGCGCACCCTTTGCGTGATTGGCCTTGGTGCTCATCACCGCGAGGTTGCCGGCGGCGTAGCCGGCGCCGTTGCGGACGCGGTCGATCGACGCGTCGGTCGCCTCGAGCGTGGCGCTGGACAAGGCGCTGCGCGTGATCGGGCAATGGCTCACGTCGATCTGCTGCAGGTAGTTCGGCGTGACCTGCACCAGCTCGACGCTGCGCCCGCGCAGCCAGGCGTGCAGCCGCAGCTGCAGCCACTTGCGCACGTGGCGGGTCGCGGCCAGCGTGCGCAGGCCGAAGGTCGCCTCGCCGGCGCGCAGCCCGTCGCGCAGCGGCGAGGCCTCGGCCGCATACGGCGTCGGCAGGCTGACACGGTAATGCGCGTAGTCCCAGCCCAGCTCGAAGCCGACCTGGTCATGGCCGGTGAGCGCGGGGGTGTCGATGAGGCCGAGTTGGTGAGGGTGGTTGCCGAGCGATGGGTCGATGCGGATGAGGGCGGTCATGCAGTGCTCCGGTGGGTTCGCCGCAAACGATTCGCAGCGATGGAGCCGAGTGTTGCGACTGGGTGGCTCACCACGTGAGCCATCAACAAAAGGTATGCTTCGCGCCACTGGCTCACCTGGTGAGCTATCTGGGTGATCCATGGACCGAACCGAACGCTTCTACAAGATCGAACTGCTGCTGCGCAGCCGCGGCTGCGTCAGCTTCGCGGCGCTGCAGGACGAGCTGACCGTCTCGCCCGCGACCCTGAAGCGCGACCTGCAATACCTGCGTGACCGGCTCAGCGCGCCCATCGTCTACGACGCCTTCAGCAACGGTTACCGCTTCGCCGCGCCGGCGTCGACGGCCGGCGCGGCGCGCCACGAGCTGCCGGGGCTGTGGTTCAGCGAGAACGAGATCCACGCGCTGCTGACGATGCACCAGCTGCTCGCCGGGCTGGATGACGACGGCGTGCTCGCGCGCCACCTGCAGCCGCTGATGGAGAAGCTGCAAGGCATGCTCGGCACCGACGAGACCGCGGCGCGCGAGCTGATGCGGCGCGTCAAGGTCATCGTCACCGCGCGGCGGCGCGTGCCGAGCAAGCACTTCGAGCTGCTCGGCAGCGCGCTGATGCAGCGCCGCCGCCTGCACCTGCGCTACTTCAAGCGCAGCGACCGCAGCACCAGCGAGCGCGAGGTCTCACCGCAGCGCCTCGTGAACTACCGCAGCACCTGGTACCTGGACGCGTGGTGCCACGCGAGCAACGCGCTGCGCCGCTTCGCGCTCGACGCGGTGCGCGATGCGACGCTGCTGGACACGAAAGCGAAGCACGTCGCGCTGCGCGAGCTCGAGGCCGAGCTCGACGCCGGCTACGGTATTTACGGCGGCGGCGCCAAGCTGAAGTGGGCGACGCTGGTCTTCAACGCGGACGCCGCGCAGTGGGTCGGCAACGAAGAATGGCACCCGCAGCAAAAGGCGCGCTGGCTGGCCGATGGCCGCTACGAACTGCAGCTGCCGTACAGCGACCCGACCGAGCTGCTGATGGACATCCTGCGCCACGGCGACAGCGTCGTCGTGACCGGCGACAAGGCGCTCGCCGCTGCGGTCAAAGACCGCCTGCACAACGCGCTCGTGCGCTATGCGGGATGATGGCGAATCTTCACTGCATCAAGACATCGACATGAAAGCCACCTGGAACGGCGTGACCATCGCCGAGAGCGACGACACCGTAATCGTCGAAGGCAACCACTACTTCCTCGAAGCCAGCCTGAAGCGCGAATACATCAGCTTCAGCAACCACCGCACGAGCTGTGCGTGGAAAGGGCAGGCGTACTACTACAGCCTGTTCGTCAACGGCGAGATGAACGAGAACGCGGTCTGGTATTACCCCGAGCCGAGCGAGGCCGCGGCCGAGATCAAGGGCCGCGTCGCGTTCTGGAAAGGCGTTCAGGTCACGGCCTGAACTGTCACTTGCCGGCTTTGAAGGCAGTGAAGATTCGGGTCTGAACCCGCTTCACATCCTGCGGCACCGCATCCGGCGGCGTCATGCGCTTCTTGTCGGCATCGCTCAGGAAGATGGTCTTGTTGGCGGCCACGTCCTTCTTCACGAACTTCAGCGAGGCCGCATTCGGGTTCGCGTAAAACACCTTGTTCGTCAGCGAGGCCGCCACGTCCGGGCGCAGGATGTAGTTGATCCACAGGTGCGCGTTGTTCGGGTGCGGCGCGTCCTTCGGGATCGCCATGGTGTCGAAGAACAGCGTCGCGCCGCCCTTCGGGATCTGCGCCTCGATCACCGGCGCCGCCTTGGGATTGGCCTCGATCGCGCGCGCACGGGCGATGTTGATGTCGCCCGAGTAGCCCATCACCGCGCACAGCGAACCACTGGCCAGGTCGTTGATGTAGCCGCTCGACGAGAAGCGCGTCACGTACGGCCGCACCGACTTCAGCATCTTGTCGGCCGCGTCGTAGTCGCTCGCATTGCCGCTGTAGGCCGGCTTGCCGACGTAGAGCATCGCCACCGGCAGCACCTCGGACGCCGAGTCGAGGTAGTTGATGCCGCAGCTCTTCAGCTTGGCCGCGTACTTCGGGTCGAAG
>Ga0307509_10011064_pt1 | contig 10987 bp, 11 predicted proteins | sample 10_EM_MG_FD_202245 | JGI IMG/M metagenome (GOLD analysis project Ga0307509, IMG submission 202245) | Populus trichocarpa ectomycorrhiza microbial communities from riparian zone in the Pacific Northwest, United States - 10_EM | ecosystem: Host-associated > Plants > Roots > Unclassified | place... | reverse complement strand
TCGCGGAAGCAGTCGACCGGGCACACGTCCACACAATCGGTGTACTTGCAGCGGATGCACGATTCGAGAACGACGTGGGTCATGGCGGGAACTCTTGGTTCGTAGTGATGTGATGCCGCGCAACCGGCGGAACACCGGCGCGTCGAATGAATGAGTGAACGATTTTAGGACGGGATGTGCGCCGCGACGGCCGAGCGGGTTTCGATGCCAGCCGATGGTGCCAGCGCGGCCGCACCGGCACCCACCGTCACGACCGTGGGACGACCCGCATGCAGCATGCTCGCGCGGCCCAGCGTCGCGACCGTGTGGTCGCTGTGAAGTTGATCGGGCCAGCCGGCGCGCGACACGACGCTGACCGGCGTATCGGGCGCCCAGCCCGCCCTGACCAGCCGGCGCGACAGCGCGGCGAGCTGCTTGCCGGCCATGTAGAAGACCTCGGTGTCGGCGGTGCGGGCTGCGTGCAACTGGCCTTCGCGCGTCATCGCGGTCGTCAGGCTCACGCTGCGGCCACCGCCGCGGCGCGTCAGTGGGCGTTGCGTGGCGGCCGCGGCGGCGATGGCCGCGGTGACGCCGGGCACGACCTCGCATTCGATACCGGCTTCGTTGAGCGCATCGAGTTCTTCCTCGAGCCGGCCGAACACGCTCGGATCGCCGCCTTTGAGGCGCACGACGGTGGCCGCTTCATGCGCGTAGCGGACGAGCAGCGCATTGATCGTCGCCTGCCCGGTGCTGTCGCAGAAGCCGCGCTTGCCGACGTTGACCCACTTCGCGCGCGGGGCGAGTTCGCGCAGCGCCGGGTCGGTGAGGGCGTCGAACAAGACCACGTCGGCCTGCGCGAGCAGCCGTGCGCCGCGCACCGTGATCAGGTCGGCTGCGCCGGGGCCGGCACCGATGAAGATGACGTGGCCCATCGTCTTACGCGGGCGCTTTCACCAGCAGCGCGCCGCTGGTGCGGTTGCTCGCCGGGTCGACGATGATCAACGAGCCGCCGACGCGGTTCGTCGCGTAGGGCTCGACCGGCAGCGGCTGCTGCGTCTCGATCACGACGTGGCCGATCTCGTTGACGGCGAGCTCGTGCGCGTCGGTCGTCTCCAGCGTGTGGATGTCGAGCCGGCTCTCGATGGCGCTGATGCGCGCCTGCACCCAGCGGTTGCCGTGGCGCACCGAGTACTTGCGGCCGATCACTGCGGGCTCGGTGTCGAGCCAGGCGAGCGTGGCCGAGAAGCGGTTCGTGTCCTTCACCGTGTCGGGTGTCGCGATCCAGTCGCCGCGCGAGACATCGAGCTGGCGATCGAGCGCGAGACCCGCGGACTGGCCGGCAACGGCTGCATCGACCAGCGCGCCGGCCACGCGCACCTCGGCGACGGTCGCCTTCTGCCGGCTCGGAAACAGCTGCACCTCGTCGCCGGCCTTCACGCGGCCGTGGGCGATGCGGCCCCACAACGTGCGCGGCTGGTCGCCCACACCATCGCCGTCGCGCGCGACGTACTGCACCGGGATCAGCAAGTCGCCGACCTTGCGCTCTTGCGCTGTGGGCAGGCTTTCGAGCAACTGCAGCAGCGACGGGCCGTCGTACCAGTCGGCATCGAGTGGCTGCGTGACGTTGTCGCCGCGCAGCGCCGAGACCGGGACGATGCCGGCAACGTCCATCTTCGCCTCCGCGGCGAAGTCGAGCAGCGCGGCGCGCACCGCTTCGTAGGCCTGTGCCGGGTCATCGACCGCGTCGAGCTTGTTGATCGCGAACACGATGCTCGGCACGCGCAGCAGTTGCGCGAGCAGCGAATGGCGGCGGGTTTGCGCGAGCAGTTTTACCGGCACTGCTTGCGTGTCGAGCTTGGTGATGTCGACGAGCACGACGGCCGCATCGCTGCCCGCCGCGGCCGTCACCATATTGCGCGTGTACTGCTCATGGCCGGGCGCGTCGGCAATGATGAACTTGCGCTGCTTGGTCGCGAAGTAGCGGTAGGCCACGTCGATCGTGATGCCTTGCTCGCGCTCGGCTTCGAGGCCGTCGGTGAGCAGCGACAGGTCGATCGGGCTGCCGGCGGCGCGCTTCTCGAGCGTGTCGAGCTGGTCGGCGAGGATCGCGCGCGAATCGAACAGCAGGCGGCCGATCAGCGTGCTCTTGCCATCGTCGACCGAGCCGGCGGTGAGGAAGCGCAGCGCGCGGTGGTCTGGCACCGGCGCTGCGGCGGTGGTGGTGGCGATCGTGCTCATCAGAAATAGCCTTCTTTCTTGCGCCGCTCCATCGAGGCATCAGACGTGCGGTCGTCCATGCGCGTTGCGCCGCGTTCGCTCACGGTCACTTGCAAGGTCTCGGCGACGATCGCGGTCGCATCGGCCGCGTCGCTTTCGACCGGGCAGGTGCAAGTCATGTCGCCCACGGTGCGAAAGCGCACTTCGGCGGTCTCGATGGTTTCGCCCGGCAGCACCGGCGTCACCTCGGTCAGCGGCACCAGCAGGCCCTTGCGGCGGATCACCTGGCGGTCGTGCGCGAAGTACAGGTTCGGCAGCGGGATGTTCTCGCGTGCAATGTAGAGCCACACATCGAGCTCGGTCCAGTTGCTGATCGGGAACGCGCGCATGTGCTCGCCCGGCTTGATGCGGGTGTTGAACAGCGTCCAGAGTTCGGGGCGCTGCTCCTTCGGCTGCCATTGGCCGAAGCTGTCGCGGTGGCTGAAGATGCGCTCCTTCGCGCGGGCCTTTTCTTCGTCGCGGCGCGCGCCGCCCATCAGCACGTCGAAGCGGTGCTCGTCGATCGCCTCGAGCAGCGCCACGGTCTGGTGGCCGTTGCGCGATTCGAGCGGGTGGCTCAGCCGCACGGTGCCGCGCTTGATCGAGTCTTCGAGGTGGCCGACGACGAGGCGCTCGCCCATCTCCTTGATGCGCCGGTCGCGGAACTCGATCACCTCGGGGAAGTTGTGGCCGGTGTCCACGTGCAGCAGCGGGAAGGGCAGGCGGCCTTCGTACTCGCCGGCGGCGTTCTTGCGCTTGAAGGCCTTCTCGGCCAGGCGCAGCACGACGCACGAATCCTTGCCGCCCGAGAACAGCAGCGCCGGCCGCTCGAATGCTGCGACGGTCTCGCGCAGGATGAAGATGGCTTCTTCTTCGAGCCAGTCGAGGTGCGTATGGTCGAGCTGCGGCAGCAGCTGCTCGATCTTCAACGGAGCATTCATGCGTGTGATCCGATCATTGAAACTTGCGCGTCGGCGCCGTGGACATGCAAGCCGCATTCCTTCGCGCCTTCGGCCTCCCACCACCAGCGGCCGGACCGAAAATCTTCGCCGACCGCGATCGCGCGCGTGCACGGCGCGCAGCCGATGCTCGGCATGAATTCGTCGTGCAGCGGGTTGTAGGGCACGTCGTTCGTGCTGATGTAGTGCCAGACGTCGGCCCAGCTCCAGTCGGCGAGCGGGTTGAACTTGGTGCGGCCCTTGTCGTCGAGCTCGTCGAACCCGACCGTGCCGCGGTCGTTCGACTGCTCGCGGCGCATGCCGGTGACCCAGGCGCTGCGCGCCGCCAGCATGCGCGACAAGGGCTCGAGCTTGCGGATCGCGCAGCAGCTCTTGCGCAGATCGATGCTGTCGTACATCGCCCGCTCGCCGTTCTTGCGCACGAAGGTGATGACCGACTCGTTGACCGGCTCGTAGACCTCGACGTTCAGCCCGTAGCGTGCCTCGATCGCCGGGATCAGCGCCGTCGTCTCGGCATGCAGCATGCCGGTCTGCAGCGTGCCGATCGCGATCGGCAGCCGGTGGCGCGCGATCAGGTCGGTGATGACCATGTCCTCGGCGCCCAGGCTCGTGGCCTGCACGACCTGGCCGGGGTGCCCGGCGGCGGCGCGTCGCAGCACCGCGAGCGCGTTCGCGACGCGGTCGGCGAACCCGACGGTTTCACGGGCGTACAGCGTGATCGCGCTCATATCGAAGCTCCGGCGTTGACGAACTCGGGCTCGTGCGCGTTCGAGGCGCCCGGCGGCAGCGCGAACAGCGGCCGGTTGTCGAGCGCATCGCCCTGGTAGTGGCCGTTGAAGAAGCCCAGCGCGCGCTCGGCCGCATCGACCGACTGATCGGCGCGCATCACGACGGCGTCGAAGCCGGTGCGCTGCAGCAGCGGCATCATGTCGACCAGCACCTCGCCGACGGCGCGGACTTGGCCCGTGTAGCGGTAGCGCGAGCGCAGCAGCCGCCCCTGGCTGTAGGCGCGGCCGTCGATCCACTTCGGGAACTGCAGCGCGACCAGCGCGAGGCGCGGCAGGTCGGCGGCGATCTCGCTCACCTCGACATCGTTGGCCAGCAGCACGCCGACCGGCATGCCGTCGGGCCAGTGGCTGCGCACGCCGCGCCATTGCAGCAGCGTGAGCAGGCTGAACGGTGCTGGCGTGAGCGTCACCATCGGGCCGTCGTCGCCGTCGATCGTGTGCCAGGGATCGCGGGGCTTGTCGCGGGCGTCGATGAATTTCATGCGCGTGCTCCTGAGTTCAGGCGACTTGCGCCGTGCTGCGGCGCGTCGCATTCGCGGCGGTCTTGAACGGGTCGAGCCCGACGCGCTTGACGGTGTCGATGAAGTGCTCGTTCGTCACGCGTTCGGCGCGGTAGGTCTCGATCACCGCATCGATCACGTCGGCCACTTCATCGGCCGCGAACGACGGGCCGATGACCTTGCCGGGCACCGAGGTGGTCGCGAGCGCCGAGCCGTCGGAGCCGCCGAGCGAGATCTGGTACCACTCCTTGCCGTCCTTGTCGACGCCGAGGATGCCGATGTGGCCGCTGTGGTGGTGGCCGCAGGAGTTGATGCAGCCGCTGATGTGCAGGTCGATGTCGCCGATGTCGTAGAGCTCGTCGATGTCGGCAAAGCGCTCGGTGATCTCGGCCGCGATCGGGATCGAGCGCGCGTTCGCAAGTGCGCAGAAGTCGCCGCCGGGGCAGGCGATCATGTCGGTCAGCAGGCCGATGTTGGGCGTGGCGAAGCTCGCGTCGCGCGCGGCGTTCCAGAGGCCGAACAGGTCGGTCTCTTGGACCCACGGCAGCACCAGGTTCTGGTCGTGCGAGACGCGCAGCTCGCCATGGCTGTAGCGGTCGGCGAGGTCGGCAGCGAGATCCATCTGCACATCGGTGGCGTCGCCAGGGGCTTGGCCGGCGCGCTTCAGCGAGAGCGTCACGGCGCGATAGCCCGGCAGCTTGTGTGCGTGGGTGTTGCGCTCGAGCCAGCGCTTGAACCCGCCGGGCGCATCGGCCTGCATCTGCCACGCGGGCACGTCGGCGGCGCGCGGCTTGACGCCGGCCGGCAGCGCGAAGCTCGCGCTGACGCGGTCGAGCTCGGCCTGCGGGATCAGGTGCGCGGTGCCGTCGACGTCGTCGCGCAGGATGTGTTCGAACTCTTCGTTCACATCGTCGATGAAGCGCTGGCCTTCGGCTTTTACGAGGATCTTGATGCGCGCCTTGTAGGCGTTGTCGCGCCGGCCGTGCTTGTTGTAGACGCGCACGATCGCTTCGATGAACACCAGGATCTGCTGCCAGGGCAGGAACTCGCGGATCACCGTGCCGATGATCGGCGTGCGGCCCATGCCACCACCGACGCGCACTTGGAAGCCGACCTCGCCGGCGTCGTTCGTCAACAGGCGCAGGCCGATGTCATGCCACCCGGTCGCGGCACGGTCTTCGGCCGCGCCCGTCACCGCGATCTTGAACTTGCGCGGCAGGAACGCGAACTCGGGGTGCAGCGTGCTCCACTGGCGCAGCACCTCGCAGTACGGCCGCGGGTCGATGGCCTCGTCGGCCGCGACACCGGCGAAGCAGTCGCTGGTGGTATTGCGGATGCAGTTGCCGCTGGTCTGGATGCCGTGCATGTCGACCGAGGCGAGCACATCCATCACGTCGGCGCTGCGATCGAGCGGGATCCAGTTGAACTGCAGGTTCTGGCGCGTCGTGAAGTGGCCGTAGCCGCGGTCGAAGTCGCGCGCGATGCGACCGAGCGCACGCAGCTGCGTCGAGTTCAGTTCGCCATAGGGCACGGCGATGCGCAGCATCGGCGCGTGGCGCTGCACGTACCAGCCGTTTTGCAGGCGCAGCGCGCGGAAGTCGTCGTCGGGCAGCTGCCCGCGCAGGTGGCGCTCGAGCTGGTCGCGGTACTGGGCGGCGCGCTGATGGACGAAGTGCTTGTCGAACTCGGTGTACTGGTACATGGTCAGTAGATTACTTTCAGGCCGGCGCTGACGAGCGAGATGCAGAGCAGCGCTCGCACCAGTTGTTCTGGCATGCGCTTGGTGAGTTTTGCGCCCAGCCAGATGCCGGGGACGGAGCCGATCAGCAGTGCGCCGAGCAGCCCCCAGTTGACATGGCCGAGCGTGGCGTGGCCGATGCCGGCGACGAGCGTGAGCGGCACCGCGTGCGCGATGTCGGTGCCGACGATGCGGTGCGAGCTCAGGCGCGGGTAGAGCAGCATGATCAGCGTCGCGCCGATCGCGCCGGCGCCGATCGAGCTCAGCGACACCAGCACGCCGAGAACCAGGCCGCACAGCACCGTCAGCAGCGGCTTGCGCTGCTCGGGAATCCAGCGCTCCAGCCGCAGGCCGACCTTCTGCCAGACCTGCTTGTAGGCCACCGTCACGGCCGTCAGCAGCAGCGCGATGCCGAGCGAAAATGTCAGCGCGCTGGCCCAGCCCTTGGTGATGCCGGTGAAGTGCATCAATGCGACGGTGGCGAGCGACGCCGGGATGCTGCCGGCGAGCAGCAAGCGCGTGATGCGCCATTCCACATGGCCGGCGTCGTGGTGCGCGATCGAGCCGGCCGTCTTCGTGATCGACGCGAACCACAGGTCGGTGCCGATGGCCACCGCCGGGTTCAGCTTGAACACGGTCAGCAGCAGCGGCGTCATCAGCGAGCCGCCGCCGACGCCGGTCATGCCGACAATGGCGCCGACACCGAAACCACTCAAAATTGCAATCCAGTCCATGCAAGGCCCAAGCTAGGTACGGGAATGTACGGGGCCTTCATATATGCACAAAGTACATTTTGGTTTGCTCCTTATCTTGCTCGGGAATATGCATTCCCAGGGCCACCCTAGAATTCCCCGATGACTGACCGACTGACCCGCCGCCACTGGCTGGCAATGGCCGCCACCGTGGCGCTGGTGGGCTGCGCGACTGCGCCGCAACCACCGGTGATCGTCGTTCAGCCACCTGTCGCGGTCGAGCCGCCGGCCGTTGTCAAGCCGCCTCCGCGGCCGCCGCGCATCGGCCTGGCATTGGGTGGCGGGGCGGCACGTGGCTTTGCGCACATCGGCGTGATCCAGGTGCTGGAAGAAAACGGCATTCGGCCTGACTTCGTCGTCGGCACGTCGGCCGGCAGCCTGGTCGCCGCGCTCTACGCTTCGGGGAAGAATGGCGCCGAGCTCGGCGCGCTGGCCGACTCGATGGACGAGTCGGCCTTCACCGACTGGGCCTTCCCCGGCCGCGGCGTGATCCGCGGCGAGGCGCTGGCAAGGTACGTGCGCGAGCAGACCGGCGGGCGCCACATCGAGGAGATGCGCATTCCGCTGGGCATTGTCGCGACGGACCTGGACAGCGGCCAGGGCATCCTGTTTCAGGTCGGCGACCCGGGCGTCGCGGTGCGGGCATCGAGCGCGGTGCCGGCGGTGTTCCAGCCGGTGCGGATCGGCTTGCGCGAATACGTCGACGGCGGGCTGGTCGCGCCGGTGCCGGTGCGTTACGCGCGCCAGATGGGCGCGGATCTCGTGATCGCGGTCGACATCTCGGCTGTGCCCGATGGCAACGCCACGGGTGACGCGATGCGCATGCTTCTGCAGACCTTTGCGATCATGGGCCGCAGCATCAACACCTTCGAGCTGCGCGACGCCGATGTCGTGCTGCGGCCGAAGCTGGTCGGAGTCGGCAGTGCGGACTTCAGCACCCGCAAGCGCTCGATCAAGGCCGGACGCGACGCGGCTCAGGCGCAACTGGCGCTGCTGCGCGAGCGCATCCTCGCCAAGACGCACTGAACCGGCGATCGCCAAAAACAAACGGCCCGGTGCGAACACCGGGCCGAAAGGTACCTTGAAGAGGGGATCAGAGGTACCGAGGAGACAACCTTCAGGAAAGCCACCGGCATCGCCAGTGGCCCACTTCAGATGGACGTGCCTCGGGAAAGTTCAAGCGCGCTACATTTCTTTTCGCGCCTGGACTCTGAATCAATCTCAGGCAGCGCGCTTGACCTTCGTGGCCTTGGTCGCTTGCGAGCTGATGGCCTGGAAGTTGGCTTCGGCAACATCGGTCGCTTGCTTGACAGCCTTTTGCACGCCTTCGAACGCGTTGTTGGCAGCGGCGACAGCCGACTTCACCAGTGCCACCGCGTTCTCGCTGCCGGCCGGGGCGTTCTTGACCGCGGAGTCGACCAACGACAGGAACTTGGTTTGTGCTTCAGAGGCCTGGGCTTCGGCAACCTTGCTGATGTCGGCGCCGGTGGCGGCGGCGATGTCGTACAGGTGGCGGCTGTAAGCGGCAGCCTTTTCGGCGGCCGGCTGGAGCAGGCCGGCTTGCAGGGCCAGGAACTCTTGTGCGTCCTTGGCCGACAGGGCGGCCTTGGTGTTCTCGGCGGCTTCGCCGATGGCGGCGCGTGCCACTTGCAGGTTCAGTTCGACAAGCTTCTCGACGCCTTCGAAAGCCTTGTTGGTCAGGCCGAAGATGGTTTCGATGTTGGTCTTCTGGGCGGCGATAACTTGGTCAGCGGTCAGCATGGTGAGAGGTCTCCGAGAGGGGGTTGAGGATGAATCGATGTGCTCTGTGCGGAAATGCTGCACTGCAACATGGATCAAAGTATATGAGTCAATCCGAGGATTGCAAGGACATTTTGTTGCGCCGCAACAATTTGGAACCAGATTCCTAACAATGCTCAACAAACGTCCGCGCGCGGCGTGACCGGGCAGTGAAGAAGTGCCGGGCACAATCGGCCCACATCCATGCAAGCCTTCTATGCCGACCAGTTCGTGTTGCCGTTGCCGCCGGGGCACAGCTTTCCGATGTCCAAGTACCGCCTGCTGCGCGAGCGGGTCGAACACGAGCCAGGCCTGGAGCTGCGCCAGGCCATCCCGGCGACCGACGGCGAACTCGCGTTGGCTCACACGCCGGCCTATGTGAGCGCAGTGCTCGAGGGCACGCTCGGCGCGCAGCAGCAGCGCGAGATCGGCTTCCCGTGGAGCGAGGCGATGGTGGCGCGCTCGCGGCGCTCGGTGGGCGCGACCATCCTGGCGGCGCGCGCGGCGCTGGCCGCCGGCGTCGCCGCCAACCTGGCCGGCGGCACGCACCACGCGAGCGCCGACAAGGGCGGCGGCTATTGCGTGTTCAACGATGCAGCCGTCGCGGCGCGGCTGATGCAGGCCGAGTGGCACCGCTCGCACCGGCAATTGCTGCGGGTCGCGGTCATCGACCTCGACGTTCACCAGGGCAATGGCACGGCAGCGATCTTTGCCGACGACCCGACGGTGTTCACCCTGTCGCTGCACGGTGCGAAGAACTTCCCGTTTCGCAAGGAGCGCAGCGATCTCGACGTCGACCTGCCCGACGGCTGCGGCGATGACGCCTATCTCGACGCACTCGACGCCGCGCTCGCCGAACTGTGGCGCCGCCACGCCGACACGCCACCCGGCCTGATCTTCTTCGTCGCTGGTGCCGACCCGCACGAAGGCGATCGCCTCGGCCGTCTCAAGCTCACGACCGCTGGCCTTGCCGAGCGCGACCGCCGCGTGCTCACGGCCGCACGCGAGCGCCGCATCCCGGTCGCGTTGTCGATGGCGGGCGGCTACGGCCGCGTCATCGACGACACGGTGCAGGTTCACCTCGGCACGATCCGCGCGGCGGTGAGCAGCTGGCGGCAATGGAACAATGTCATCACATGAGCATGACCGACCCAGCGAACCACGCCCGACCATCGCCGGCCCCGCGCGGCCTGTTCCGCCATTTCGAGACCATCGCGACGCGCTGGATGGACAACGACGCCTACGGTCACGTCAACAACGTCGTCTACTACAGCTACTTCGACACGGTCGTGAACCGCTACCTGATCGAAGCCGGCGCGCTCGACATCGAGCGCAGCCCAGTGATCGGCCTGGTCGTCGAGACGCATTGCAACTACTTCGCGTCGCTGGCGTTCCCGCAGCTCGTCGAGGCCGGCCTGCGCGTGGCGCGGCTGGGTGCGTCGAGCGTGCGCTACGAGATCGGCCTGTTCGCCGCCGGCGAGCCGCTCAGCGCAGCGCACGGCCACTTCGTTCATGTCTACGTCGACCGCGACACGCGCCGCCCGGTGGCGCTGCCCGCGCCGCTTCACCACGCACTGCAGGGACTGCTGTGACCGCTTCATCCACCACGCCCACGCCAGAACAGATCGCCGCGGTTGATACCGCGATCATCACGCGGCGTTCGCTGCGCGCGTTTCTGCCCACGCCGGTGCCGCGCCAGACGATAGCGGACATCCTCGCGGTGTCCGCGCGTGCGCCGTCCGGCACCAACACCCAGCCGTGGAAGGTCTACGTGCTGACCGGCCACGCGAAGACCGAGCTCTCGCGCAAGATCATGGCCGCGCACAACGACCCCGCCGAGCGCGCCACCCACACCGAGGAATACGCCTACTACCCGACCGAATGGAAGTCGCCGTTCATCGACCGGCGCCGCAAGGTCGGCTGGGACCTGTACAGCCTGCTCGGGATCGGCAAGACCGACAAGGCCCGCATGCACGCACAGCACGGCCGCAACTACGAGTTCTTCGGCGCGCCGGTCGGCCTGATGTTCACGATCGACCGCGTCATGCAGCAGGGCAGCTGGCTCGACTACGGCATGTTCCTGCAAAGCATCATGGTGGCGGCGCGCGGCCGCGGGCTCGACACCTGCCCGCAGGCCGCGTTCATGCAGTTCCATCGCATCATCACCGAACACATCGGCGCGCCCGACAACGAGCAGGTCGTGTGCGGCATGTCGCTCGGCTATGCCGACCCGGAC
>Ga0307509_10011063_pt1 | contig 10989 bp, 11 predicted proteins | sample 10_EM_MG_FD_202245 | JGI IMG/M metagenome (GOLD analysis project Ga0307509, IMG submission 202245) | Populus trichocarpa ectomycorrhiza microbial communities from riparian zone in the Pacific Northwest, United States - 10_EM | ecosystem: Host-associated > Plants > Roots > Unclassified | place... | reverse complement strand
AGTCACGACGCATGCCTCTTCCTGCTAGGGTGTTGAGCCCGGGTATACGACTGTTTGCCATACGCATTCTTGACTCGCCCGCGATCTGCGAAGCATCCTCGCGCAGTCGCTGCGCTCGAGGTTGGATGGCTCGTCTATGGAGTGCTGAGTAACCCCTGCTCATGAGCGTTCCCGAAGCTGCGAATGTAGCCGGCAGACCAATAAGTGGAAGAACATACGCCAGGAACTGCAGAACAACGCGAATCGCCTGGCCAACTTCATCGGTTATGCCGTCGCCGCCAAATTTGAAGTCGGGCTGTTGGAATATGACGCCGAAGATCTTGCCGGACGCAAACAGCAGCACGATCATCGGATACATTATCATCAGCTGCATAAATGTTTTCACACCTTTTTTGCCCGTTGACTCGGTGTTTGGCAGCAGATAAAGCAAGAAAATAATAGGCGAGAGGATGACCAGCGTAATAATGCCGATTTGGCGTATGATAAGCACGATAACAACGACCACCACAACCAATGCCGCCAGTCCCAAAAAGCTAAAGAGCCAACCAAGTGCCGCCCCGCCCGATAGCAAAATTGTAAGCAATGCCGCCCCGCCGAGCGTAAAGAGACTGCGAACCGGGCCAGCGCTCGTACCGCTGTTAAGTTGTGTTGTGCCTGCTTGATGGAGCGCCGCAAGTATAAACTGGGAGACGCCTGCCCCAAAAATATTAAAGGCATCAATTATAAACGCGGCAACAAAATAAGACACATTGATACCAACCGCAACAATCAACAGTCGCGGTAGCATCCGCATAAGTCCATATTTGCTCAGTGCAATTGAGAAGATCGCCATAAACAGCAAGAAGACAAAACCAACGTTCGCTATGTCGCGGAAATTCCTCCATAAGGAGTAGACCGGGTTGTCGTTACTGGTCGTCAGCGGTGAGACGGTCATGAAAGGAATAATGATGTTGTTTTCGAAAAAGTCAGTCGCCTTTGCAATCACTTCGATTGCAGGGCAAATAATCCACGCCAATGCGCCTGCGATGCCATCGCCGGTCGTGCACACTTTTTGGTCTGGCGGTGCTTGCTGCACATCGTTCACGACTAGTGTAAAGTCATCAACACCGGCATCTGGTGGTTTGGTGAAGGTGACACACTCGGCGCCAGTGGTACAGGCTTTGTACGTGCCGGGTGGCATATTTTCCCATTGAGCATAGAGTCCAGCCGAAACATCTTTGGTGCACAGCTGGCCGTCTTCGTTGGCGCCCGGATTGATGGTTTGTGCGTTTGTTTGCTGGTTGTAAACTTTGCCGTCTGGTCCTGTCAACTCGATAGTAACGGGATTAACGGTGACGGCCGAACCGCACGGCGCTTTAACGTGGTACTCGACGTGGCCACGAATGCGCTTCTTGTCTGGCGTCTGGAACTGTGTGCCAATTGTCGTGATGCCGGTGCCGTCGTATTTAACTTTTTTGATCTTCTGTCCGGCAATCAATTTAGCTGGATTGGTACAGTTTTTGGCAACATAGGTGTCGCAAACTATATAATCACCTGGCGCGAGTCCTTGGAATGTGAGCGTCAAAGCCATCGGGGTTTGATCTGGCGGCCACTGTGCTTGTCCGCTGTCGCTCACGAATGGTCCACTTAGCGTCTTCACTTTTGTGTTGCCATCGCCCGAGTAGATGAAAACCGTATCTGTTTTTGGGGCAGTTGACTGCGGGTCTGGCGCCAGAACAATTACCTTGAAGGTCTGCTGCTCGGGGCGTTCTGGCGCGTTCGGGTTGGTTGGCTTTGTGCCGGCAATGTTGACCCATTTGTCGTGGTATTTCAGCTGGTCATTATAATTATTGAACTTCGCATTGCAGGATATCGGCGTGCCAGGATTGGAAATTTCGGGCGGAACAGGAATGCGGCCGGCAGGCGCCCAGGTGTAGCCTTGGGCAGTCGTTTTGTAGGTGTACATGACAAAGTCGATACGGCAATTGTCGGGTTTGTACAGAATGCTCCCACGGTACATGGCTTCTTGAGCATTGTCGACAATCAACAGATCAACGGGGCTTTGAACGTCACCACCGCTGATCGTGATTGTGCGGTAGTCCTTCCAGGTGTATGTCTCACCAGCTGCATGTGCCGGCGTACTTTGAATAAGGGTAGCAAGCAAGGTCGCGAAGAGCACGCTCGCGGCAATACGCGGCAGGCTGAAGCGGTGTAATCTCATTGCTGGTAAGCTCCGCTTAATTCATTGATGCGCCAAGCATTGTTTTGCTGAATAATGACAAGCGTAACCTGATAGTTAAATCCATTCAGCGCATATGCGTAGACAAATTTTTGCGCATTTGCCGCGTCAGGGTAGGCTGCCGGCTGACCGCTGACATTTGCCGAGCCCTTACTGATTAGTTTGATCGTGCCCTTGTAGTCCTTGAAGAGGTTGAAAAGGTTTTTCTGCCAGTAGTCCTGGCTGTAGCCGTTCTGGAGGTCGCTGGTAAAGAGGCTCGTGGCGCCTTTGACATCTTGTGCCAGGAGGTAACGATTAAATTCGTCGGCAATTTTATCAGCCGATTGCTGATAGCGAGCTTGATCTTGTTGATCCTGATAAGCGCGGAACGCAAAATAGCCGCCAACCATCACCAGGGCTAGAACCACCAGTATAATCAGTACCTTTTTAGACATGTATCGAAGTGCCCCCGAGCGCTACTGCATTTATATATAGAGTACCAAAAATTGCCTTCAATGACTAACAAAGCGTGGGTCAATACATGAAAATTTATCTATACTAATGATGATGGAACAGCTCAAAGATTTTTTGCAGGATGTGAATTACGGGCCGGTGTTTAATACGGGCATTGCGGCCGCTGGGCTTTTGATCTGCGTGATTGTTGTGATTGCGCTGCTGCACACGCTGCACGTTGTGGGCCAAAGCTCGCCATTGTATCGCAAGCACAAACCAGTTGAGGGCTGGAACAAACGCTTTTATCCCGCGAGCGGTTTTATGGTGATTTTCTTGTTGATTTTGATATGGCTGCTGAGCGTCTGGAGTCATAAAATCTTAAACGCCCGGTAGAGGCATTTACACATCTGTTATAATCAAGGAAGTTCAAAGAGAAACCTATGGCACACTTATCAACGCAGCCGTATCGCGGCACACGAGATTTTTACCCCGAAGATAAACGAGTTCAAAACTATATCTTCCAAACTTGGCGCACGGTCGCCGAGCGTTTTGGCTATGAGGACTATGGCGCGCCAATGCTCGAGCCATTCGAGCTATTTGCTGCCAAAAGCGGTCAGGACTTGGTGAATGACGAAACCTATCAATTCACTGATCGCGGTGGTCGCAATGTTGTTATTCGACCAGAAATGACACCGAGCGTCAGTCGTATGGTTGCGGCGCGGCGGCAAGAGCTACCTTACCCGGTACGCTGGTACTCGATCGCCAATTTTATGCGCTATGATCGTCCGCAACGAGGCCGAGAGCGTGAGTTTTGGCAACTCAACGCTGATATTTTTGGTGTTGATACGCTCGATGCTGACGCCGAGATCATCACCATGGCTGATACAGTTATGCAGGCGCTGGGCGCAACGCACAAAATGTACACGATCAAGATTAACAGCCGTCGACTCATCAATTTTGTCATGGCCGAATATCTTGGACTCGACGTTATTCAAAATTCACTGATGATCAAACTTTTCGACAAGAAAGAAAAGATCACCAACGAAGAGTTTCGTGATCGCGCGGCTGAAATTTTTGACGAAGACAAGGCCCGTGACGGCCTGAAAAAAATCGCGACACTCGTGAGCGCGAAAACAATGAGCGAACTACCAAAGCAGCTCCTCGATAGCTCGGCGGTGCAGGAAGTGCAATATTTGTTTACGCTTCTTCGGGAGCACGGCGTGACGAATGCTGTGTTCGACATTTCACTCATGCGCGGGTTCGATTATTACACCGGTATCGTATTCGAGGTCTTCGATACCAATCCAGAAAATACCCGCTCGATGTTCGGCGGCGGCCGTTATGACGGGCTGGTCGGGCTCTTCGGGGTTGAGCCTGTGCCGACCGCAGGCTTTGCGATTGGCGGGACAACAACCGAAGACTTTTTACGAACGCATGATCTGCTGCCCAAATTCGACTCGACGACCGAAGTCTACCTTGTTGTGCTCGGCAGTGCGCTTAAAGGGGCACAAAAGCTTGCCATGAAGCTTCGCAACGAAGGTGTTAACGTTGAAGTTGACATCACCGGCCGCAAGTTCGACAGGCAAATCAAAACTGCCGTAAAGAAGAAAATTCCATTTATGTTATTTGTTGGCGAGAAAGAGCTTTCAGAAGAAATTTATCCTCTGAAGGATGTGGCCAAAGAAGAAGAGCAAAAGCTTTCGCTCGAGCGGGTGATTGTTGAGATAAAAGACTATCGCAACGGCGACGAACTTTAGGGTATACTGTCCCTGTCCAATATCTGATTGAGGAGGCGTGCATGCGCCAGCAGCTGTGGTTCGTCAACTCGACAGCCCTCGATGGGCTGTACAGTCCGCCAACGACGCTCATTAGCTACACCGTGAACACTGCATTCGAGATCACCGACCACCGCCTCGGTATTCTGCGTCGACAACCTTGGGTCGAACATGCCAGCCGGCGACGAAGAGATCTCGGCCTACAGCTGGTCGTGCGGGTCGGAGGTCTGCCGGTCGAGCTGGCAGGCGCCAACTGCGACGAGGCGTTTCGCGTACGGCTACTCCAACTTCTTCGCGGATGGTGACGGCCGGCGCATCCACGGGCAAGCGCAATGCCTGTGGATGCGTTCGGCAAATCAAAAATAATTTTAATAGGTAGATGCTCGCCCGCGCTCAGCCATGCTGGCTAGCGCGGGCGAGTCGTCTAAGAGCTGTAGCGCACCAGGTTGCCGTCGGCGAGACGGTAGACAGCGCCGAGACGGCTCATGTCCATGAGGCTGTGCCCTCTGCGGCATCGTGGCCGCCTCGTGTTGGTGGGCGCGTTCATGTAGAACTCCAGACACCGATCCACGTTGTTGTCATCCATCCGGTCGCCAGGCCCGTGGCAGACGAACGGACGGTAGAGCAGTGTGGCGTTGGCTGGCGGCCTCTCGCGAACGCGAGTGATCTCGATGTATGCATCCCACAGGGGGGATCGCGCTTGAGTTGCCATGGCTCTTCCTCTCGATTTGAGCGGGTGACAACTAATTATATAATCTTATGAATGTCTTGACAATGTCGGTATGCCGCTTACGCTGTAAAAACAGATCAAACCAGGTATAATGGCAAGGATATGAAGTACACACGCAAGAACACATCCGATACGCAGGTCGCGTTCACCGTCACTCTCGACGCTGCTGACCTCGAAAAAATCAAGAAGACAACCCTCAACCGTCTGGGCAAAAAAGTCAAAGTGGCCGGTTTCCGTGAAGGCAAGGTGCCGACTGCTGTCGCCGAAAAACACCTCGACCAGAATATGCTGGGCATGGAAATCGCCGAAGACGCTGTCAACGCCTTCATGGTTGAAGTCCTGGAAACCGAAAGCCTCCAGCCGCTTGACCGTCCAAAGGTCGACCTGAGCAAATACGTACCTGGTGAGTCGCTCGAATTCACCGCAGATGTCGAAATCCTACCAAACATCAAGCTTGGTAATTACAAGGGTCTGAAAGCCACGAAGCAAGCTGCCGAAGTAGCTGAAAAAGATGTTAATGAAGTTATCGAGCGCATGCAGAGTGGCATGGCTGAGAAAAAAGAAGTCGACCGGCCGGCCAAAGATGGCGACGAGGTCGTTATCGATTTCGTTGGTACCGACAAAGATGGCAATGAAGTCGCCGGTGCTGCCGGCAAAGACTACCCGCTGACACTTGGTAGCAGCAGTTTTATTCCTGGCTTTGAAGAAGGCCTGGTGGGCAAAAAAGTTGGCGATCATGTCGATTTGCCGCTGACATTCCCGAAGGATTACCACCACAAGCCGCTTGCTGGCGTACTCGTTACCTTTGCGGTTGACGTCAAGCAAGTACAGGAAATTGCGCTGCCAGAACTAACCGACGAATTCGCTCAGAAGGCAGGCCCATTCAAGACTGTCGACGATCTAAAGACTGACATTAAACGTGAGCTGACCGACCAACACGAACGCGAGGCACTCGACAAGCTACGCGACGAGCTGATCGAACAATTAGTCAAAGGGAGCGACATTCCGACGCCCGACGTGCTGATTAGCGACCAAATGGCCAGCATTGAGCGCGACTTTGTGCAGAACTTGCTGTACCGCGGCATAACACTGGCGCAATACCTTGAGCAGCAGGGCATTACCGAGGATAAGTGGCGCGAGACAGAACTCCGCGATCAGGCTATTCGCCGCGTGCAAGTTGGTTTGGCGCTGGCCGAGCTGAGCAAAATCGAGAAGATTAATGTCTCGCGCGAGGAGCTCGAAGAGCGCCTTGCTGAGATGTTGCAACGTTATGGCAACGACAAGCAATTCCGTGAGCAGCTTGATACGCCTGAAGCTCGCCGTGATCTTGCCAACCGCTTGATTACCGAAAAGACAGTTGACCGGCTTGTCGAGCTCAATGCCAAGCCAGAAAAGAAAAAATAAGTTCAGAAGTTGCTGTTCGTGGGCCGAGTGTGTACCCAGCCCACGAACGATGAACGTCAGATGTCGGCCAGCGTGGCCAAGTCCATCATGAACCGCATGAAGGCCTTGTTGTCGTGGTCGGCCCTTGCGGCGGTGTCGTCCAGAAGCGGCACGGCGATCACGTAGCCGCGAATCCATGGCCGCACATGAAGCTGATAGCCCCACTCGCGACGAGCCGTCTCGACGCTGGGCGACATGAGTATGCTGTGCGCTGCTCCGCCGATCTCTCGAAGCGGTTTGCGCCAGCCGCGGTCGCCATCGAGCCACTGTTCCATTGTCAGCGTTGAGACTGGAAAATTGCTCTTGTAGCTTTTGAAAACCCGGTCGATGTAACGCATAGGTAGGGCATCCTCTCGTGGACGGTTCGTTCGCTACCATAGCATAAAGTCATTCGTTTGAGTAGGGATTTAGCACTCTTGCAACGTGAGTGCTAATTTTCTATACTGGAACTATGAACACGCCAAGCATGAATTATCTCGTACCAACAGTCATCGAAAAGACAAACATGGGCGAACGCGCCTACGACATTTACAGCCGTCTACTGAAAGAACGCATCGTTTTCTTGAACGATGAAGTCAACGCCGCAACTGCCAATATTATCATCGCGCAGCTCCTGCACCTTGCCTATGAGGATCCGAAGAAGGATATTTATTTTTACATCAATAGTCCAGGTGGCAGTGTTTACGACCTGCTAGCCATTTACGACACTATGAACTACATCAAACCAGATGTGCAGACGATCGTGACAGGTCTTGCAGCCAGCGCTGCGGCCGTCCTGCTCGCCTCTGGAGCAAAAGGCAAACGAATCGCGTTGCCGCACAGCAAAATCATGATTCACCAACCGCATGGCGGCGGCGCTCAGGGGACGATTACCGACCAAGAGATCAACCTCCAAGAAGCATTGAGGATCAAACGTACGCTTGAGGAAATTATGATCAAAAACACTGGTCAAAAGCCTGAAAAAATCCATGTCGACATGGAGCGTGATTTCTATATGACTGCCGAAGAGGCCATGAAATATGGTGTCGTTGACGCAGTTATTGAAAAAGCATAGTTTGACAGCTATACAGCCTCACGTTATAACTAGATTGTTCTGTCGCCCATAGAAGGGATAGCGGATGTCTGAGCCTGTGGTTGTGGTTTACGTGCCCGACCAACCCATCGACACAACGAAGCCGCTGCAGGTTGAGAATCTGCCGCGCTCTCACTGGGGGCCGATTGGCCGAGCGTATCCCGATATTGCTTGGCTGATACCGCTTCAGCCCGTGTCGTTTTTCGGTACGCGCAACACGACCGTCTTCCCGCCGGTGTACCTCTCGGCGTCCCACCTGAAGATGATCAGCAAAACGCAAGAGCCGCGTAAACGATGGGTCTACCCGCGGCATGGCCCCGATGATCAGCTGTTGGGTGTTGTCGTACACCTGGTCGGGAGTGGTGGTGGCTATGACGCCGTTCACATCTACCGACTTCAGCCCCGGCGACCTCGTCGGTGGCTTCGGCGTCAGTGATCGATTCCAACAACGTAAGGAGTTGCTCGTGAGCGGGAGCTTGTATAGTGCCTGCGCAATCCAATTCAGGCAGGCGCAAGAGCGGAGCTACGCGGCAGCACATACCGCTTGGATGATCAGTTCAGACGGTGTACAGCTGTACGTCGTGCGGCGTTCAGACAAGAGCTTCGAAATCACCGCGTTCATGGACGCAGGTGGCCAGAAGGTTTATGAGGTGTGGCTCGGCGCGAATGGCCGAGCGACGCTCGATGGCTTCCCAGTGGGGGTGTCTGTAAAGATGCCCAGGAGGTTGCGTGACGCCATCGCCTCGGCGGCCGCCGTGCCATCGCCACCTTCGATCCACGGTATCAAAAACGATGGACGAATTATCGCGCTGTATCACGCCTGGCTGACCGATACGGGCACCCTGGCCGGCACGTTGTTCGTCCTCGTGGGCTACAGCGCGGTACCGGATATCCTCTCGGTCGGTCGTGATGGCGGCTTCATTAACCCCGCCAAGTTCCGGCGAATCGCCGAGCAAGGGTCAGTGGTCGCGTGCGATCAGCGCATCGGTCGATCGCGTAAACCAGTGCTCTGGACGAAGGGCGCTCAAAACGGACATGGCAATGCCATCATCGTTCAGGACGAGTGGCACGGGCTCGGTGCTGGCAAGACCGGCGTGTACGAGTACTGGCGTGCTCGTGGCGGCGTGAATCTGGCGCAAGCCCTGCGTACCGGATACGATATCCGGAAGAGCTACACCTGATGTGGGGCGGGGCGGCCACAAACCGCCCCGCCCACAAGTAATTGACATTATACAAAAAATAGTGGACTATATAGTCGTCTTGTCATACGACGCTGGAGGCAGTTATGTTCCACCGCAACCAACCTGTGCGCTACAAGGCCGGAGATCGAATTCGTGCCAACCGTCCGCTCCTCCTCCTGAGCCCAGGTGCGAGCGAGTGGACGCACATCGACGCGGCCTACCCGGAGATCGGTGAGATCAAGAATGCGCCTTTCCGGAAGAGCAAGCGGCTCGTCATCCACCCCCCAACAACGCACGACTATGCGACGCTCGAAATCTTCGCCCGGGTGACCGACGAGACGCGTCGCAACTACGTCTTTCGGGACAAGTCAAGTCAGCGAATCGTCTTCATCGTGCAGCATATGCCGGGGAGGGAGGATGCCCTCTACATCTTCCGGCCATCTGGCTGAGGCACCGACGACAAGCAGATGGGGGCCAGACATCATCGGCCCCCATCTGCAACAAAAAATGGTATTATTCTTGACAGTTTGATAACAACTTCTCATAATAAATTCCAAGAAGTTGAGTAAGTTGGGTTCTTTGTGTCCCTGAGTCTGGCATCTCGGGAGAACACACCACTTAGAGGATCTTCGGGCGCCACATCCTATTAACCCTACTAACAATCTAAAAAGAGGAGCGTGCATAGATGAGTAAGGGCTCAGCAAGCGCGACTCAAAGGCGGTTTTTTACCAAGGCAGACACCGCTGTTGAGTTGCCAAATCTGATTGAGCACCAGCTTAGCTCGTTCCGTGAATTCGTCCAGACTGGTCTCGGTGAAATTTTTGCCGAGATTAATCCTATTGAAGACTACACGGGACAGAAGTTGGAGCTTCGTTTCAAGGATTATCACTTTGATGATCCAAAAATGAGCGAGCAAGAGGCTCGAGAAAACAACATTAGTTTTGAGGCACCGCTGAAGGCCGTTGTCGAGCTGACCAACAAGGTTACCGGCGAGGTTAAAGAGCAGGAAATTTACCTAGGTGACTACCCGTGGATGACTGACCGCGGTACTTTTGTTATTAATGGCGCTGAACGCGTTGTGGTGAACCAGCTGATTCGTTCAGCCGGTGTTTTCTTTACTGCGGACCTGAACAATGGCCGGAACCTCTACGGCGCGAAGCTTATTCCTGGCCGTGGCGCATGGCTCGAGTTCGAAACCGCAAGCAGCGGTGCTCTTTATGTAAAGATCGACCGCCGTCGCAAGATTCCAGTAACCACACTGCTCCGCGCACTGGGTACGCCAACCAACCAAGCTATCAAAGAGCTGTTTACTGACGTCGACACTGGTGACACCAAATACATTGACGCAACGCTCGACAAAGACCCTGCAAAGGGCACCAACGAAGCTTTGATCGAAGTTTACCGCCGCCTGCGCCCAGGCGACTTGGCAACTGTCGACAACGCTCGCGAGCTGATTCAGCGCATGTTCTTTGACTTCAAGCGCTTTGACTTCAGCCGCGTTGGCCGCTACAAGATCAACCAGCGCCTCGGCCTGGATGTGAGCAACACTACTGAAAACCGTGTCATGCGTCTTGACGACCTGGTGGCAATCATCAAGGAAGTCATTCGTCTGAACAACACTCAGGATGCTGCCGACGACATCGACGCACTGAGCAACCGCCGTGTCAAAATGGTCGGTGAGCTGGTTCAACGCCAATTCCGCATCGGTCTGCTGCGCATGGAGCGCAACGCTCGCGACCGCATGAGCATGAGCGACATCGAAACCGTTACTCCTGGTCAGCTGATCAACGCTCGCCCGGTCGTTGCAGCTGTCCGCGAATTCTTTGCCTCTAGCCAGCTGTCACAGTTTATGGACCAGACCAACCCACTTTCTGAGCTCGCTCACAAGCGCCGTCTCAGCTCGATGGGTCCTGGTGGTTTGAGTCGCGAACGCGCCGGCCTGGACGTTCGTGATGCCCACGCGACGCACTATGGTCGCCTCTGCACCGTTGAGACTCCAGAAGGTGCCAACATTGGTTTGGTGCTCAACATGGCCAGCTACGCAAAGGTTAACGAGTACGGTTTCCTCGAATCTCCATATCTCCGCGTCAAAGACGGTAAGGTCACCGACGAAGTCGTCTACATGGACGCTGCCGAAG
>Ga0307509_10011062_pt1 | contig 10989 bp, 12 predicted proteins | sample 10_EM_MG_FD_202245 | JGI IMG/M metagenome (GOLD analysis project Ga0307509, IMG submission 202245) | Populus trichocarpa ectomycorrhiza microbial communities from riparian zone in the Pacific Northwest, United States - 10_EM | ecosystem: Host-associated > Plants > Roots > Unclassified | place... | reverse complement strand
GGGCCTGCTGGATACGAACCCGGCGGGGGCTGGATCGCGCGCTCCTGGCGCTTGGTGATCACCCAGCCGACGAAGCCGAGCAGCACGACCAGCCCGACGATCCCACCGCCGATGATCGCGAGCCAGCGCACGAGATGACCGCCGCCGCTGCTGCCACCTCCGGCCGCGAGGCATCTGTCGTCGGCGCAGTACCCGGTCTCGCACGGATTGCCGCTGCACGCCGCGGCCTCGGGGATCTTGAGCTCGTTCGAGCTCGCCTCGGTCCGGCCCGACAGCACGATCCGCAGCTTCTTGCCGGCGACCTCGTCGGCGTCACTCGGGTAGAAGGTGATCACGTTCTGCTTGTTGATCTCGTCGGCGAGCTGGCGGAACGAGTCGTTCCAGGTGTCCGCGCCCGGCTTGTGCCCCTGACCGGGCCAGCGGAACGTGCCGAACGAGCGCTTCGCGAGCTCGCCCAGGACGAGCAGTGGGCGGCGCAGGTCGGCGGGCGAATACGCGAGCGCGTGGATCCGGACGCCTTCCTTCGCGGCGCGGGTGCCGCTCTTGGTCGCGCGATCGTGATCGCCGGCGGCGTCGCGGCCATCGCCGATCACGACGATCATCTTGCGCTGTGCGCGGCCCTCGACGTCGGGCTTGAGCTTCTTCAGTGCGATCAGCGCGCGATCGATCGCATCGAGCAGCACCGGATCGCCGGCCGAGCCGTCGCTCGCGAGCGCGACTTTGCCGCGCAGCAACTTGACGGTCGTCAGCTTCGGTGCGGGGGCCGCATCGCCGAACATGACGACGCCGACCCTGACGGGGTCTTTCAGATGATCGAGCAGCACGTGCTCGAGCGAGTCGGAGATCTGGGGCAGGGCGTCGGCGAAGTCCGAGCTGGCCTGGACCAGGAACACGATGTCGGTCTCGGCGTCGGTCGCGGCGTACGTGCCGAGCGAGAACGGCAGCTTCTTCTCGCTGGTGCCGAACATCAGCTTGATCGCCTTCGGATCGCTGACATCGAGCAGCTGGCCCTGGAGCGAGAGCGCCGAGACATAGACCCGCAGCCGGTAGCCACCGATCGACGCGCGCTCGAAGTCGACCCGATCGGCGACCGCGTGATAGGTCGGCTTCGCGTCGTCGGCCGGTTGCGCGCTCGCGACCGTCGTCGCCCAGAGCGTTGCGACCATGGCAAGCGCGACGCTCGACCTCACCCGACGGAGGTTAGCAGATGCGTCAAGCGGGGAGGCGGAACCGGTACATCACGGGCACGAACGTGAGGAGGTCCATCTCGGCGGTCACGGTGCCGTCGGTCCAGTTGTTGATCACGTTGGGCAGGCCGCCGTCGTCGACGCGGTCGCTGAGGATGCCGATGTGATCGGGACCGGAGCGTTGCGGAAACGTGTCCATGAAGATCACGTCGCCGGGGCGCAACGGATCGTCGGGATCGTCGAACCGTGCGGTGTGCTGCTCCCAGTGCCGCTTGAAGTACGGCAACAGCGTGCCGACCCGGCGCTGATCGATGCTCGGATCGCCCATGCCCTTGACCATCGGATAGGCCGCGCGCGCCTTCTTGATGTCGTCGTGGAGCTCCTTCTGGAGATCCATGCCGGCGTTGCGCACGCTGCGGATGATGACGTCGGTGCAGACGCCGATCGTGCGCGGCACGTCGCCGCCGGGGTAGCTCATCGAGATGTAGCCCTCGGCCGCCTCGGTGTACGCGTCGGCGTTGATCACGGTCTTCTTCGCGCCGATCAGGACGTCGAGCGGATCGGGGATGCCGTCGCCGTCGCGATCGTGGGTCGCGGTGCCGGTGGTGATGCGCGTGCTCACGAGCAGCGGCTTCAGCTCGTCGCGGTCGCCGGGGCGGAGCTGGAGCGTCTGGTCGCCGACTTTCAGTGGCGTGTCGCCGCCGAGCGGATATGCCTTGCGCGGGAACCCGTCGATCGAGAGGACGAGCACCGCATGCTTCGCATCGACCACGGCACTGACGCGCTCGCTCGCGAGCTTTGCGGGTAGCGCGAGCTGGACCTTCGCGTCGAGGTCGGCGAACACACCCTGGTCGTGGACGCCGAGGCAGACCTCCGGCTTCGCCTCGGGATCGCGCGACATGGCGTGGGTTGCCGGATCGGGATGGGCATCGCTCGGCGAGCTGCAACCCTGCGAGATCACGAGCCACCCGAGGCAAAGAATTCCGGAACCGATCGCGCTACGCGGTGTCATACGACGCCAAGGGCCACACGGGCCTATGTTCTAGACACCCGAACGGTTGATTCGATTGCAGGCATTTCGTTTTCCTTCTACCGTTCTGTTCGAGCGGAGGATCTGATGAGTTACATGGACTTCTCGTCGTGGCCCCGGGACCAAGAGCAGACGTTCGTCGTCTACGAGCAGCGCGCCAATGAATCGTCGAAGAAGGCGCTCACGCTCGCCCTCGTCTCGGCGATCGGCGTCCTCGTCCTCGCGCTCGGCATCTACGCCGGCGTCGAGCCCGAGAAGAAGGACATGACGAACGGCATGAACATGTCGAACCTGACGAAGAAGTCGAAGAAGCCGGCGGCGACGTCGGACGACACGCCGAAGCAGGAAGCGCCGAAGCAGGAAGCGCCTGCCCCCGCGCCGCCGCCCGCCAAGTAAGCTCGACCGCATCCGCGGTCTTCTCTCCATGTTTGTGTGCGCTGCCTGTACGGCGGCGCCCGTCGCAGCGCCGGTGCCACCACCGGCCGAGCGCGTCGCGATCGTGGTCGCCGAGCGCGGCGATCAGGGCCTGCACCTCGTCGGGATCGACGAGTCAGGCGATCGCCGCTTCGAGCTCGTCCGCGCCGCGGAAGGCCAGGCAAAGGGACCGACGCGCGATCAGGATCCGGCGATCTCACCGGATGGTCGCTGGGTGGTGTTCGCGTCGAGTCGCGGCCGCGACTTCAGCGCGACCAGCTTGTGGATCGCACCCGTCGAGCCCGACGCGATCGCGACGCCGCTGACCCGCGGCACGTGGATCGACGCGCATCCGAGCTGGCGCCCGGACGGGAGCGCGATCGTGTTCGACTCGACGCGCGCGGCGGGCAACTACGATCTGTTCGAGCTCGCGATCGATCGCGACGGCCGTCCGCACGGCGAGCCGCGCGCGCTGACCTCGGCGCCCGGTCACGAGATCGCGGCGTCGGTCGCGCGCGACGGCACGATCGTCTACGCCGCGCTCACCGCCCTCGCGGGTGGCAAGGTCGAGAGTCACCTCGAGCTCCGCCACGTCGACGGCACGATCGATCGGCTCACCGAAGGGCCCGGCGATGCGTCTCCCGCGATCTCTCCAGATGGCTCGCAGATCGCGTTCGCACGCCCGGCCATGCACGACGGCATCGTCGACGGCGAGCTGTGGGTGATGCCGCGCGGCCACGGCGAGCCCGAGGTCCTCGTCGACATCCGGCTCACCGACGAGGCAGGGCCGGTGTGGTCGCACGACGGACGGTTCGTGTTCGCGACGTCGGTGCTGCGCGGTTCGCGCGGCAACCCGGTGTTCTCGAGCGTCGTGGTTGTCGACCTGACGCAGCACCCCCGTGTCGCACGCATCCTCCAGGATCGCACCGGCGCGATCGCGCGGCTCACGCCGGCCGTCGCGCCGATCGCGCTCGACGCGCGCACGCTCGACGCCGATCCAGAGTACCTTTCCGAGCTGGCGCGCATCGCGGCGAAAGCCGCCGCCGCGCCGCCGACGCCATGACTCGATCGATCGTTCTCATTGCCGTTACCGCGTGCTCCGCACCGTCGCCCGCACACCCGAAGGCGACGGCCGCGCCGTTGTCGCTCGCCGCGGACAGCCAGATGATCACCGTACCGGCGGGCCAGTTCGTCGCCGGCTCGACGCCGGAGGAACGCGCGACCGCGTACGAGGACTTCCAGGGATCCGCGGGCAAGGACACCGCGCGCGAGGAGAAGTGGTTCGACGGCGAAGCCGATCGCCACACCGAGAAGCTCGCGGCGTTCCGGATCGATCTCATGCCGGTGACCCAGAGCCAGTACGCCGAATTCGTCGCGACCGGTGGCGCACCACCGCCGGCGATCGACGAGGCCGCGTGGAAGGCCCAGGGCTTCGCGCAGGACTACGCGACGATCGTCACGCGCTTCGTGTGGAAGGACGGTCAACCGCCGCCGGGCAAGCTCGATCACCCGGTCGTGCTCGTCACGTATCCGGAAGCCGTGGCGTACTGCGCGTGGCGCGGCAAGGAGGTCGGCCAGCCGCGCCGGCTCCCGACCGCGAGCGAGTACGAGAAGGCGGCGCGCGGCGACGCCGGCCTCGCGTATCCATGGGGCAACACGTACGAGCCCGACAAGCTCGACAGCGCGGTCAAGGGCCCGGGCGATACCGTGCCGGTCGGCGAGTACACGACGGGTGCGAGCCCGTTCGGCGTGATGGGGATGGCGGGCAACGCGTTCGCGTGGACGTCGACGCCGTTCAAGGGCGGCAAGCAGACCGTGAAGGGCTCGGCGTTCGAAGATTTCGGCGGGGTCGGTCGCGGTGCCTCGCAGCACGGCCGGCTGCCCGGCGCGCGCCACGTGATCGTCGGGTTTCGCTGCGCGGCCGACGCTCCTCCAGAACCATAACCATGACGGCGATCATCGTTCACGGTGGCGCCGGTGCGCTCGAGCCGGAGCGTCACGACCGCGTCCGCGCCGGCGTCCGTGCGGCGGCGGCGGTGGGCGACGCGATCCTCGTCGCGGGTGGCAGTGCGCTCGATGCCGTGACCGCCGCGGTGCGCGCGCTCGAGGACGATCCGGAGTTCAATGCCGGCATCGGCTCGGCGCTCACACGCGACGGCACGGTCGAGACCGACGCCTCGATCATGTGCGGCGCGACCCACCGGGTCGGCGCGGTCGCGGCGGTGCCAGACCTCGGCAACGCGATCGCACTCGCGCGCGCGGTGCTCGAGCGCGGCGAGCACGTGATCCTCGCCGGGGTCGCGGCGTGGCAGTTCGCGGCCGAGGTCGGCATCACGCCGGCGCCGCCGGGCTCGCTGATCACCGAGCGCGCACGCAAGAAGCTCCTCGCTTCGGGCACGGTCGGCGCGTGCGCGCGCGATCGCGATGGCCGGTTCGCCGCGGCGACCTCGACCGGTGGCATCTCGGGCAAGCGCGCGGGCCGCGTCGGCGACTCGCCGATTCCGGGCGCAGGCACGTGGGCCGATCCGGATCGCGCGCTGTCGGCGACGGGCGATGGCGAGGCGATCCTCCGGGTGGCGCTGACGCGCTCGATCGCGGCGCGGGGCGGCGAGTTGCGCGCGGCGATCGAGGCGGAGCTCCACGAGCTCGCGACGATCACCCGCGGGACCGCGGGCGTGATCGGCGTCGATCGAAACGGTGTGATCGGCCTTCAGCTCACAGCTTCGATGCCGATCGCCTGGGTGGAACGCTCGAAGCCAGGGGATTCGTTGGGTTATCGAGTGTAGGTACACACTTGCCTACACGGGCGTACTTCGCGTACAAGGCGCCCCATATGAAGACTCTCCTGTTGGCGTTGGTGTTTGCGAGCGGTGCGTGTGCGAACGGTGTCGAGGACGACCTCGCGGGCGAATCGCAGACCGATGGCGCGGTCGATGGCAAGGCCGACGGCGCGGCGGACGGCGTCTACACCTACTTCTCGATCACCGCGGACCTCCGCAAGTGCGCGGCCCCGATGTGCGGCGGCTTCAACCTCGCGCGCCTCAACCGCACGACCACGGTGTGCGCGAACGGTTCGACGAGCGACCACTGCTACGTGCCGGCGCTCGACTGGTCCGAGGCGAACCTCTCGGAGGCGGGCCAGCAGAAGTTGCTCGACATGGCGAACGTCGTCTACGGCGTCCACGCGATCGTGCGCGGTCGGTTCGCGGCGAAGACGTACAGCGGCCACGGCAACCTCGGCCGGTTCGTCGTCACCGAGGCGTGGCTCGCGGAGACCGATAGCGACGCGGACGGCGTGTTCGCGAAGGTCACGCCGAGCGGCATCGTCTGCATCACGACGCCGTGCCCGACGATGAAGGAGCACTCGCTCAACAACTCGTACACCGCGAACATCGGTGGCATCGACTGGTCGTACGCCGGGCTCGGCGATCACCAGATCCAGGCGTTCTCCGACGAGATTTCCACCGAGCACGGCACGATCATCGCGGGCAATCGCTACCAGGTCTCGCACACGGTGAAGGGCCGCACCGCGACGGCGGCGTTCCACCGCCTCGTCAACGATGCGCCGTGCTACCGCGGCGGCTGCTCGAACGAGATCTGCTCGGACCAGCAAGGCGCGATCTCGACGTGCCTCTGGCGTCCCGAGTACGCGTGCTACCAGGCCGCGACGTGCGAGCGCCAGAGCGATGGCCAGTGCGGCTTCACGCAGGACGACGCGTACAACACCTGCATGTCGGACCTGTGAGCTAGCCCGGCACGATCACGATCCCGGCGAGCGAGCTGCCGAGATCCTGGGTGCCGGTCGGTTGCCACGTGGTCCCGTCGAACGTGTAGCGCTGGATCAGATCGACGGTGCGGTGGCCGGTGACGAACATCTCGCTGCCGTCCGCCGAGAATGCGATGCCGATCGGGCTCGCCGCGGCGATCGTCTCGACGAACGTCAGGTCGTCGTTCGCCTCGAGGTGGTAGCGATAGACCAGCTGGGTGTCGAGCCCGGCGACGTAGACGTCGCCGAGCCGGTACGCGAAGAAATGAAGATCCGGGTTGCTCGGCGCGACCACCGTGATCGCCGCGAGCTCGGTGCCGGTCGCGAGCTCGAACTGGCGGATCGTGCCGCTCGCGGCCGTCGCGTAGAGCCGCTTGCCGTCGGGCGCGACGAGCACGCCGCGGGTCGGCCCGGTACCGATCGTACCGTTCGGGACCGGGTCACCGGCCGCGTCGAACGTGAACCGCGAGATCGCATTGTCGACGTTCGCGGCGAACAGCTCGCCGGTCGTCGGGCTGAACACGATCTGGTGGACGCCCGCGAGCCCGTTGCCGGTGATCGCGGTGCGCGCGGTGAGCGCGTGAGTCGTCTGGTCGTACGCGTAGCGCGAGACCGAGCCGGGCGTGCCGTCGGCCGCGTTGTTGCCGTGGCGGTTGCCGACGAAGATCTCGGACGTCGCCGACTTGAAGGCGAGCCCGGCCGGGTCCGCGAGCTCGGTCTTCGCGAGCCCGGCCTCGCCGACGAGCGCCGCGCCGTCGCCGCTCACCGAGAACTGGAGCACGCCGGACCACGTCGCCATGTCGCCGTTGCCCGGACCCGCCGGGCTCTGGGTCACGAGGATGTCGCTGTTCGGGTCGTGGGCGTCCACCAGCGCGGCGTCGTGAAACGCGGCGTCGCTGCCGCCGTGCGGCGAGTCGACGATGTGGCGCGCCGGGTCGTTGTTGCAGCTATCGCAACCACCGGAGGCGAACGCGAGCAGAGCGAGAGCGAGCATCAGCACGGGCATGCGAACGCGAGCATCGCCGGATCCGCGGCCGGGCGTGGGTTACGGGTGGGCATGCATTTTTGCTATTGCCATAGTTCGACAACTGTCGTACTGATGCGTCGTGCCCAAGGACGACGTCGACCGCCTCGCTCGGATGTTCCGGGCGCTGTCCAACCCGAACCGGTTGCGGCTGTTCATGAACTTGCTCGACGAGAGTAAGCTCGACCTCGCGAAGGGCCGGGTCCACGACTGCTTCCTCGCGAAGCTGCTCGGCGGGCTCGACCTCGGCGCGCCGACGGTCTCGCATCACGTCAAGGAGCTCGCGGACGCGGGGCTCATCACGACCCAGCGCGAGGGCAAGCAGCTGACGTGCTCCGTCGATCCAGACGGCCTCGCCACCCTGCGCGCGTCGCTCGCCTTCACTTCGAAAGTTTAGAAACATGTCCTACCAATCCATCCAGATCGAGAAGTACGGTCCCGCCTCGTCGCTCGCGTTCCACACGCTCGCGCCGAAGGATCCCGCCGCCGACGAGGTCGCGATCGACGTCGCGTACTCGGGCATCAACTTCGCGGACATCCAGATGCGACTCGGGCTCTATCCCGACGCGCCGAAGAAGCCGTTCGTGCCCGGCTACGAGGTCTCCGGCAAGGTGACCGCGGTCGGCAAGGGCGTCGATCACGTGAAGGTCGGCGACCCGGTCGTCGCCGGCACGTACTTCGGCGGCTACGCGTCGCACGTGACGTTGCCCGCGCGCCAGGTGTTCAAGCTGCCCACCGGGATCGATCTGGAGGCCGGCGCGGCGCTGCCCGTGAACTACTTCACCGCGCAGCTCGCGCTGTTCGAGATGGCGCGCGTCCGCAAGGGCGACCGGATCCTGATCGAGCCCGCGACCGGCGGGGTCGGCGTGCTCGCGATCCAGATGGCGCGCTTCGTCGGTGCCGAGGTCGTCGGCCTGACGACCAGCCCGCACAAGAAGAAGTTCATCGAGGACCTCGGCGCCACCGCGTACACGGTCGACGAATTCCAGGCCGACGCCTCGCTGAAGGGCTACGACCTCGTGATCAACTCGTCCGGTGGTGCCGCGATCGAGTGGCAGCGCCGCCGGCTCGGGATGACCGGCCGGATCATCTGCCTCGGGATGTCGTCGATGACGAAGAACGGCAAGCGCAGCTACGTCAAGATCGCGAGCGCGCTGCTGCGTACGCCGCGGATCTCGGTGCTGAAGCTGTTCGACGCGAACACCGGCGTCTACGCGCTCAACGCGCTGCACGTGCTCCGCGATCCGCAGTGGATCGGGAAGCTGACCAGCTCGATGACCGAGATCTCGGCGATGCACCTCAAGCCGCACATCGGCAAGGTGTTCCCGGCGAACGACGTCGCCGCCGCACACTCGTTCCTCGAGACCAAGCAGGCGACCGGCAAGGTCCTCCTGCAGTGGTCGTAGCCTCTATGGCTTGATCCGCAGCGGCCGCGCGTGGGTGTTCCAGAACGAGTCGATGTGGCCGTCGACGAACTTGAGATTCGACATCCCGTAGTCCCAGGTCTCGCCGAACGTGTAGTCGATCCCGTCGGGCGGGCCCTCGACGCCGAGCACCTCGTCGCGGCTCGCGTGATCGCCGTACGTGCCCCGCGCGCGGGCTGCTTCCGCGACCCGCGCATCGGTCGGCGCCAGCTTGACCTTCAGCTTGTCGAACGCCGAGCTCCGCCACGCGTGGACCACCCCGTCGCGGAACTCGATCTCGGCCATGCCGTACGACCAGCGCTCGCCGAACGTGTGATCGATCCCGGTCGGCGGGCCCATCACCCTGCGGACCTCCTCGCGCGTCGAGCCGATCGTGAAGCCGTCGCCGACCGCGTGCGGTGCCGGCGGGGCAGGCGGCTCGATCGGATTCGTCGTCGGGTCCGTCGTCGGGTCCGTCGCGACCGCGGGCGTGGCCTTGTCGTGCTGCTTCCACCAGAAGAACGCGATCAGGCCCACCGCGATCACCGCGCCGGCGAGGTAGCCGCCGAGTCCTCGCGAGCGCGGCCGCGCTGCCGCCTTGTTCTTGTGCGTGCGCGCGACGTCCGCGGTCGAGCGCGTCTGCGACTCCGCGCGCGGCCTCGGCTTGACGGTGTCGCGCGCGGGCGGCGCCTCGCGCTGCGGCGGATACGTCGTGAAGCTCGGCCGCGCGGCTGGGAGCTCCGTGAGGGATGGAAACCCGGCGCCTTCGATCGCGGCATACGCCTCGTTGATCTGGAGGAGCTTCGCCGCGGCGCGATCGTGGACTTTCGGATCGGTCGCGTGGCGATCGGGATGCCAGACCTTCGCGAGCACGTTGCGCGCCTCGCGCGTGACCTCCTTCGGCGATCCCGGCGCGACTTCCAGGATGCGATAGGCCTCGACGAGCTCCACGTTCCGAACGCTAGCGGATTTCGTGCGACCGCGCTGCATCGAACGGCTCGATCGATCGTGAAGCTCGTGGTCCTCGCGACCTGCGTCGCGGCGTGCGGTGGCCCGACCGCGCCGCCGGCGTCGCCCGATGCAGCCGCGAGCTGCGAGGCGATCGCCACCGACATCGAGGGCCTGCGCCCGCGCTTTCCCGCGCTCGTCGAGTACCGCGCGTCGACCGCCGAGCGACGCGACTGCTACATCTCCTACGGCTGGCACACCCATCGCGGGAGCGGCGCCGGCTGGGCGGGGAGCGTGCCGAACCCCGACCGCGACGGGGTGTGGTTCTACATCGGCATCTATGATCCGGCCGGTCCCGACGCGGAGAGCCAGATCAACACGCAACCGATGACGCCCGACCGGCGGCTCGGCTCGCGCAAGGTCATGTTCCTCGTGCTCGAGGGCGAGGCGGCGCCCGGCGTCGGTGCCGCGATCCTCGACGTGCTCTCGCGCCACGGAATGCGTACAGTCGGTGGGTGATCATCGGTCCGGCCACGTTCGCTCGCCTGCTCCGCGCCCGCGCGCGCCTCGAGACGGGCGATCCGATCACGATCGATCAGCTCGCGCGCGACGTCGGCCTGTCGCCGACCCACATGATCCGCCAGTTCTCCGCGCTGTTTGGCGCGACCCCACATCAGCTCCGCACCCGCGCGCGGCTCGATCGGGCGAAGCAGCTGCTCGAGGCCGGCACGCCGGTGACGACCGTGTGCGCCGAGGTCGGGTTCGCGAGCCTCGGCAGCTTCTCGGCCCTGTTCACGCGCTGGCACGGCGCATCGCCGACCCGCTACCTGCCGCCCGAGCCGCTGTCCTGTGGATGTCTGGGCATGCTCGCCCACCTCCCACCCAACGCAATTCTCGAGAAGCGCGCCGGCTGACCTCGCGCGATGCTCGCGCCATGTTGATGATCAAGCTGACGAGCCTCATGGTCGACGATCAGGCCAAGGCGCTCGCGTTCTACACCGACGTGCTCGGCTTCGTGAAGGTCATGGACTTTCCGGTCGGCGAGTACCGGTGGATCACCGTCGCCGCGCCCGATCGCGACGACCTCCAGCTCGCGCTCGAGCCGAACGCAAACGGCAAGGCGTGGCAGGCCGAGCTATTCGCGAAGCGCATCCCCGCGACCGCGTTCGAATCGTCGGACCTCGACGCCGACTTCGCGCGCCTGACCGATCGCGGCG
>Ga0307509_10011061_pt1 | contig 10989 bp, 4 predicted proteins | sample 10_EM_MG_FD_202245 | JGI IMG/M metagenome (GOLD analysis project Ga0307509, IMG submission 202245) | Populus trichocarpa ectomycorrhiza microbial communities from riparian zone in the Pacific Northwest, United States - 10_EM | ecosystem: Host-associated > Plants > Roots > Unclassified | place... | reverse complement strand
ACTCTTCAACATCCAACGTGAAAGAGCCTTCTACAACTGCCAAATACCAGGAAAAATCCTCGCTCCCAATTGTTCGACGGACTTAATATTAGGATTTTGGATGGTAAAGTATAAGTGTACCTGCAGCGCAGGAAAAAAGTTGCCAAAAAGATCGTCAAACAGGAGGAGAGGAAAAGTTAATTCCCCTCATCTACTAAAAACATAAGCCACTACTGCTACATGTTAGTTTTATGAAAGAAATAGTCTCACTTCGTTAAAAAAGCAAGTTCCGACAGCTACATTCATTTCTTCCTGTCCCTGACTTGCTTTCAACTTACCGCAATCAAGTTACTGATTTTAACAAGGTGAGCCAGATATAGTGCATACCTCTCTAAACATGAACATTCCACAAAAGGCTCCTTATGCTTCATCTCGTCCCACAACCCACAAATGCTTCAAACATGCTGCTGATGCCCATAAATGTCCCTGTGGTAGAGCATACATAGTCTTCTGGAAAGTTACAACATGCACGCTTCATGTAGTCTGAGAGGTATTTGAGGCACAGGATATCAAATTCACTGGAGTTCAACCTGGTTGATATTGTAAAATCCAGGAGCTCAGTGAAGTAAGTAGAGGAACCATGTATGACATACTATAGCACCTCTGCAAACTTCTCCACGACAAGGTTGAAAGAAGTACAGAGAAGAAGAGAGGGAGGTAGCGCTTAAATTCATATTTTTCAAGTCCTACAATCACACTATCACAGTATTGATTTCCAACCCCTATCATCCTTGAAGGGAGGAATGGGCAAAGACAATATCAAATGCGAGAAACACTCAATACTGCAGGGTAAGATACGATTGAATGAAAGGAAATTGCATTCTTTGCAGATACAGTATCAATTCAAAACTGAAGGCTTTCACACTGATCTTAATCGCAAGGAAAAGCTAGAACTACAGATAACTATAGGCAAATATTAATTGATACAAGGGAGAGACAGAGATACACAAGTTATGTAAGATCGTTTAGTAATTATGTCTCCATAAAGATAGCGAAAACAGAAAATAGCTGAATACCAAGATCAGTGCACAAAAGATCATAACAAAAAGAACTTCAGCAGAACTTGTGAAAACTAAAATTACCAGGAAACCAAGAACAATAACTGAAATAGTTTACCAGGAAACCAAGTTACAAACCAGTCAAGTTTCAGTTCCAAGGAAGCAACTGAAAGAAATCAACACTAGAACAGCAATCTTTCTCGCCAAAGTATACAAAGAGAAGAAAGTCTTACACGCCACCCGTCTACAAATATTGATCAACCTTTCATTCCAGTTATTTTCTTTTCTTCAATTAGTATTCTGTCCATTCTCGACACCAAGACCATGCAAGACCCGTAAACTAACTTCACACAAACCTGGGCAAGTGTGCATACCTCTCAGGTAGGAATTAAATTGCACAAACGCAGTGAGTGATTAGATACTTGGCAAGGAAATCAAATGAAAACATGCGTCTTTGGTAAGCATTATGCAATATATAGCAACAATAAATTTGGCTAAACCGATATTATTCCATAAAACTTAAAAAATAGTCTACAGCACCTAATGTGTTACATGTTATGGACAAACTCTATTTTCATTGAACAGAAAAGATACAAGGAAAAAAAATATAAATCTTCCGCTGTGTTTAAAGATGTATCAAGTATACAAAGTAAATTGTTCTAGCATAATTACTAAAAAGCAAAAATGGCTGGATGGAATACAATGGGTCAATGATTAGCATGGCAAGCCCCCTCGCATCAAAAAAAAAATATTTCAAGCGAAAAAAACAGGCCTGCTGTTCCCACATGAGGAGAAAATTTTCAAAACTGATGGCAAAATGGCGAGCTTGTACCAAAATTAATTGTTGGAAATATCATCTGTTCAAAGGTTCTAACTGAACTTCCATCAGTCCAGAATGTTGTTTATCTTTTTGTGATGACGCCCTGGCTGGATTCAGGAGGTCACTAGAATCATCTTCTTCAAGGTTACCTAAAACCCAATTGCTTCGTCCAAATACTCTGTCCCTCCTTCGTTGTTTTTCATGATATTCCAGATACATGACGATCATTGTACCAATCACGAACCAAAGAATTAATGCCCAGATATATCCATGAACATTTTCATCTCCATATCTATCTCCCAAATGCTTCATTCCACTGAAAAGTGCCGCAATTCCTACAATGATGGCAGATCTACCAGCAATGAAGTGAAAATACTCCCAGAGACGCCTTTTTGAGGAAACCTCCTCTCCATTAGCAGATTTTTTAGGCCTCATGGAGGCATTCACTGGTTGTACACATGCCAGAAATATAGCAGCAAGCCCAAACTTAACATGAGCTGAGCTGATATTGAGGCCCCGAAGCTCAGCCACTGCAAAAAGAAGGCCAAGTAGGAGAATTGCTAAACCTGAGTACTGCAAGGAAACATGAATCTGGTACCAGCTATCCCCCTTCACATGCTTCAAGTATCTAGCAGCCAGAATTCCACCAGGAAGCAAAATACCCCATGAAAGGAACATCATGAACCCATGTACAGCTAACACCGGCCGTAAATCTTGCTCTGCTTCTGCAGAACCACCCATAAGCAACACCCGTATAGGCCTATGGCTAGTTTCAGAATGCATATTCTTCTCATTTAGGTGTTCATCTGACCATTTAGTGCCCAATGCCCATATGACCTTGAGAGGAGTTGTGGGATCAATAATATTTTTACACTCTACCCGATTATTGTGGCTACATGGTTTTAAAGGTCGTATAAACTCGAAGGTAATGATCCCATTTTCTGACTTGCACCTTATATTGGTCAAATTCTCATTTGTTGGATGCACCCTTGAGGCATCCCTTCCATCAATCCAGTATGAATTGACATGCCCTTTACCAGTATCATCAACCCAACCCACATAAGCATAGCTGTTAACCATTCCAATACCAAATCCTATTGCAATATAACCACTCTTTTTCTCACCCCGGGCAGCAATAGATATAGAATCTTTTGACAACGTCCAGAAGAATGTGACTTGCTGATCATCCAAAAGGACACTGTTGTTATACATATCAGACAAACCACCATCAACCACCTGAACTCTCCAGCCCATCTTCTTCTGATACAAAGATTGATAGTACACCTGATCTGGGGTATTCCTATCTGGCTCCCAGATTAATTCCATTGGACTAGCCAGAACACCTTCAGCTTCAGGCCCTCCCGCATAAATAGTCTCTGTCTTGTTCCTCAATGTTGCATTACCACCAATCAAATCCGAAGTAATGTACAATGCAACATCATGTCCAGCTTGCACCGAAAACCTCACAGGCACCCCTCTTTCAACTTTCAAAACAGGAGCCTCCTTCTTATTAATGTACAAGACTTTTGAAGGGTTAGGTGGGTTGGGGTAATGAACTGCAGGACCAGTAGTAACAACAAGAGGCTTATTTGCATCTGCGATAACCAAATCCTGATCCTCCTTGTTTGCAGCATCCAAGGGTCCCAAACACTCATTCACCTGCTCAGAAACATTAAGCACCAAATGCCCATAAGTCACCGACATTGGCCCTCCATGATTCTGCGGTGAATAGTAAGGCCGAAAAGTATCGGGTGGCCTCATCAACCCCAAAGCCCAAATCACTGTCATATTCTCTGTATAATTCACCGGCAAATCATACTTCGTATCTACCGAAACCATCGGCCTTCTATACCTAATAAACGAAACCCCATCCTTCCTATGCCCATAAATCAACTTCGTATTGTTCACCAATCCAACAGGATCCGATCCTTCATATATCGTATCAGGACAAACCCCATGAGCTGATCCATCCTTATTTATAGTACATTCACTATACTTTGTAATATAAAAATCATCAACAAAAGGCATTCCTTCCTCCGTAAACCCCGCCACCGCCACATCGCCACCAATCATGACCTCCGAATTAGCCTTCGGATCTGCCCACCCAAATGCCATATAATTCTGTATAGCAATAGCGGCCTCTAATCCTATATCAATAAAATCCCTCTCCGCGCTCAAACTCCACCTAATCCTATAATCATTTGACAAAACCTTACAATTATCAAACATTGTCGGGACTCTAAAAGGACCAAATATGCCTTCCTCGCCCATGCTATAATTACTTGCCGGTGACGGAGCCAAATCTGGACTCAATGTGGGAGCCAAATCAGACCCATTTGAGAGAATTACATGCCCAAAATCCGATTCAGTCAACAGGTCACAGATGGATAGGACTTGGATGCGATCCCAAGTAACATTTCGACTCAACTTAACAATAAAGCTAGCATTTTTATAAGTCTCATTGAGTTTATAATCAGAAATCATAAACCCATTTGTGAAATTATCAAAATCAGGCGCGATGGAGCCCCAAAAACGAACATCGGATCCTGATAGCATATCAAACTGAGAAACCCTGAAAGAGCAATCATCGACTATGGTTAGAAACCCACGTACTTGGTGTCGTACCATGGTGAATTTGGATTCGAACCCGACAAACGGGTTGGTTTTCGGGCAAGATGGACCCGTATCCGCATTGGAAACGAAGAAGAGGAAGTTATTGAAGAGAAAAAACCCTAACCCTAAAATTATTAGAGGATTGCAATTCATGAGGGGAAATCAAAATTGAAGATCCAATCTGGATCGGGTAGGATCCAATTGAGAGTATATGGATTCAAATTTGGGTTCGGATCTGAGAGAGGAGTGATGAACTGAGCTGGAATGAGTTTATAAATGATTCTTAAAAAGCTTTCGTGTTCTGTTTTTCCAGTTCGGAAGGAACTACGGAGAGAAAATGGGGATGTGTCAGAGAAGGGGTATTTTTGTCTTAAAAAAGATTTGATCGGTTGGAGTAGGAGACTTGCATTTTTAACATGATTATGGGTTTTACCGACTTAAAACTTAGATCGTGGGTTTGTGGATTTAATTTGGAGGTTAGCAAGTCTATATTAAGAAGACATTGGTTTAATTATTATTTTTAAAAAATAAATTAAAATAATATTATATCAGACAAAAAAAATTAAAAAATCCGAATCTATTCACCAAATCTATAATTAATAAATACAATTTTTGAAGTAGGAATCCTTTGAGTCCAAGCAAGTGCTAAAAAGAATGGAACTTGTTGATAGAATTTATATACTTTAATTTCCTAGTTTTATAAAAAAAAATTGAATATTTTTTTAGTATTTTCATATATTCTATTAATATTAAAAATATTTTTTAAAAAATATTAATTTAATATATTTTTAAATAAAAAAATATTTTAAAAACCAATCATTATCATACTTCTAATAACCCATTTAAATAACAATGGAATATGCTTTCTTATAATGGAAACCGCGTAGTTGTTGGCAACAGAAATTGACTTTGTAGCCTTGGAATATGCTTTCATCATGTGCGATGTGGAAGTAGGATTAAATTATGGGATTTGAAGGACTATCTGGGCATCGACATCAGCAAGCAATTATTTAGTAGCAAGCTTGGGGTCAATTTCAATGGAGATTAGATTATTTTTTTAACATCTTGTTGTACTGAAAGATGTGGAGCTCCATTTTTATTCATGTTATTAGCCTGTGATAAATTATTTTATTCAAAACGTTTTAATTTATTTAAAAACACAAATTTCTTAACTTTAACTCTACTGGATCTTAGATTAAGCTTGACTAAATCATCAATTAGATTAGTTTTAATCAAATTAAAGTGATAAAATTTAAAACCAGCTCGATTCAGACCATTTCAACCCGTGCAGGTCATAATTACGATGACAGTGACTCATGTTTGAGAGAACCTTCAAGTCTTTAACCATGGCATCGTCATAGCCTTGCACCTAAAACTCTCCATGGCAGGACAGCATTGATGATGGTCAAAAATTGGAGACTAAATGTTTTTCACGTTTTAATCACTAGCAAAGTCCTGGAATCATGTATATTTACGTGCATTCATCAAAAGCAAACGTGCTGCCCATGAGTCCATGACAGGATGCTTACTCGAAGGAGACCCAACTCGTGGCGTGGGCCTTCAATTTTTCTTCATAATTTGGATTCTAGCTTCAGTAAAATCCCCCCGCCAGTGTTGTAAGCAGCAGGTAAGAAAGTTATTTTTGTCCACGACATTTTGCTTTGCAAGGCGTCTATCATTGCATACACTGTAGGGACTAGGGAGTGATCTGATCCCTTCGTTTTATTGTGTCTTAAAATGGAGTAGCATTGGTTCTGGATGGAAAAAAATCTGGCCCTTGAAATTTGGCCACATTGTTGATGATGGCCTTTCAAGGTTTCCCAACTCGTTATCTCCATGCTGCAAATGCCATTCCGTGGCTTCTCATGTATTCCAGCACCAAGATTCTCACTTCATCAACCCATAACTACGCCTCATTGTATTTCAAGCAAAACCCATCTTCAACCTTGTCCAGTGACAAGGTTGAGTGGTCGATTCCCTTCGAGCTCAAATCCCGTTTTCTTTCTTTCAGTAACGTTAGGGGACAGATTTCACAGAATGACAGAGGTAACTGGATCTTTCAATGCTCTCCCGAGCAATCTGTGGCAAAAGGCAGGCTTTTTTTTGGTGGTCCAGACTTTCTTAAGCATAACTGATGCCTCTGAGCACGTCCCAGTTAAGCTTGCTCGCTAGTATCATTGCTAGCCACCAGATTCAGGTGCTTCAAGACAAATCTTCCATTTGACAGCCAGTAGGAAAACAGAAGCAAACTTGAATTTGTTTGGCAGAAGACACTTTTATATGCCTATGTGAGTATAGCAACATCATCCAATTTACTTCCAGCAAATGCAGCCAGAAAGGCAGAAACAATAATAACCATTCAACCAAAGAGCAGACAGCAACCGAGACTACATGGAGTACACGGACTTGAAGCCAAAACAAGATCAGACCATATTGGGACCCGTGGAAGAAAGCAGCAATCCAGGACATTCTTAATTGCTGGTTAAGGAACCAATCTGTGGCAAAAAGAAGGCTTTTAATGAGCACTATTCCTACAGAATCAGACACTCAACAAGCAAGAAAAGTGAAATTATCTGCTGGGATGCATAATTGGAGAAATATTGAGATATATAGGTGCTTGTGACGAAGCTTTGTTGTGTGGACACATTTTTTTAAAAGAAAACTCTAGATGCATGTCCATAATACAAGTTTAAAATCCATTGTACTCAAACAAAGAAGGCAGGAAAACAGTTATCAACAAGAAAATCAAAAAGAAGGGGCGGAAAAGTTATTTCATTCATCGACTGAAAACATAAGTAACTCCTGCTACATGTTGGTCTAACAAAAGAAATGGTCTCCCTTCACCAGAAAAAACAAGACCTACCAGGTGCATCAATTGCTTCTTGGCCATAACATGAACTAATTAAATTTTACAAGCTGAGTCTGATATAGTGCGTACCTCTTCTAAACTGGCATCTGTGGAAGGCTCGTTCCACTTCCTTTCATCCCACAACACAACTCTTCAAACCATGCTACTGAAACAATGACAAAACTCATTTAGCTCGTTGAAGATGCCCATGAATGTTCTCTGTGAATGAGCATGCATATTGTTTTAGTAAGTGAAGAGGAACAGGATATCAAACTCACAGCAGTTCAACCTGATTATAATATGAATTCCAGGGGCTCTGTGAAACTTTGGAGGAACAATGTATTATATACAATGGCACCTCCACAGTGGACTTCACAACAAGGATGAAAGAATTTCAAAGACGAGGAGAAGATGGAGAGAGCACTAAAATTCATTGATTTGCAAGTCTAATGATCATAGTATCGATTTCCAGAAATACTGAAATACTCCATATGAAGTTATAGTGGAATAAAAGGAAATTTCATTCTTTACAAAACAATACAAATTCAAAACTGAAGGTTTCCACTGTGATTCCAACTTCAAGGAAAAACTAGTGCTACAGAATCTAATCTAATTGTTAGAAAATTTTAATCCAGGGGGGGTATGAAAATCCATGAATTCTGAAGGTCAATGAGTAATTATTTCGCCATCCAGGTTGCAAATATTGCAAACAGACAAACATCAAGAACAATGCATAGAAACATTGATTGTGAAAAGAACTTCAAAAGAACGATTTGTGAAAAAACTAGGTCTATTATTGAAACATTGATTGCAATAATTTACAAAGAGCCAAGCTACAAACTAGTCAAGGTTTCGGTTACAAGGAAGCAATTGAGAGAAGTCAACACTAGAACAACAATCTTTCTTGCCAAAGAATACAAAGGGAAAAGAAAGTCTCACACTCTAGTAGTCTACAAATATTGATCAATCTTTTATCCTGATTATTTTATTTTCTTCAGCTAGTATTCTGTCCATTCTCGACACCAAGACCGTACAAAACACCAGCATACTTCTCGGCGGAGCCATTGAAAAAGTTATCCCTCAACTTCCTAAATGTGCAGGATGTGAGCAAACTATCAGAGCCAGCTTGATGGCACACACCAATTCTTTCCACCTCCAACAACTCCGCAAGCTTGTTCAACCCGCCATGCAGGCTATTGCAAAACTTCATCAAATGCTTGATATCATAAACCACTGGAAAATACATATTGATCAAGTCAAAGAATCCTGCTGGTGTGTCAGGCAAGCTCCTGCAAGTCAAAAGCTTAAGCAAGTACCCAAAATCATACCCGCTATGAAAAGTAACCCAGTGCACACCATCATTCAAAACAATCCCCGATGACATTAAGAGCTCACCAAACTGATTCACATCAATACCCTTTTCATTATTCATCTTAAAATCAATCCCGCATTGACGCAACAGCTCAATTGAATCGCTGGCAAAGATATCTTTGGTCACATTAAACTCACGGAAATTAAATTGCCAAATGCAAAACTTATCCGTCCCACAAGTTGGCAAATTCCCATTCTCATCCGAGAACGTAAGACCCAATTGGATCAATTTCAACATATCAACATTATCCTTCAAAGTCTGGTAATTATAATCATTAATATTCTTAAAATTCCCAACAGGGCGCAAAACCACGCCAGGGAACTCAGTATCCATAGCTACAAAATTAAACTGGTCAACAATTTCACGAATCAACGCAAACTCCTCTTCGAGATTATCATTCCAGACCTCTCTAATTTGAATGGACTCTTCCTTTGGTGGTGCAATTGACATTTCCATAAATAACAGTTCACAAAAAACCCAAAAAGTTCCAGACTTTACCAATCCCGGATCCCAAAAAACACAAGCATAAATACTATAGAACCTAAGAACTTGAAAAGGGTCTGCTTACTTCAGTCCCAAAACGCTGTTCTATCAGAAACAACCCAGATCTGCAAGAAATAAAATAATAAAAAACAAAACACAAACATCGTGAATAAAAATCCAAACTTTATAGTAAAAAAACTTAAAAAGCTAGAGTCTTTCAATCACTAGAGCACGTAAAGATCTAACCTTTGATGTGTGGAATCAAGAGTTGCAGTGAACAGATCTTGAAGTGGTGGTTAGTGATTTGTACTTTGATTTAGAGAGAGGATTTTGGGTCAAATAAGATTTCGAGAGGGAGAGAGACAGGAGGGTTTACTGCGAGGGCGTCTTGTAATAGAACCGAGGAGAGAGGGAGAGCGGAGAGGACATTGCAATAAAAAGGAAAGTGAATTGCTCGAAAGTCAGAAGGGGAATGGGTCAAAAACGAGGGCGTTTACACTGTATTTGCAAAACGCTTGCGTTTTGTGATTTCTTTCAATTTCATACTCTTTGAGTCTTCGCATCAAAAATTGGACTTTGCTAACCCTTACAGAATGCATTAACAAAGTCTTTTTTTTTTTTTTGTCCGTCGATGATGTTTTGCTAGGGTTTTAGGCAAAGTTATTGATCCTTTTCCTATCAGGTCTAGTCAGGTCCAAGGGATCATGATTTAGAAAGTTAATTTGTATTAATTAAAGTTAATCTAAAACAAATTTTTTAAAAGTAAAATTAAAAAAATTAAAACAAGTTTAATCAGATTTAACATTTAAATTAAATTAAATTTAATAATTAATAATAATTGTTTTAGATGAAGTTTTAATTTTTTTAGTGATGAATATGTGATTCACGAAGTTAAAATTATATATTGAATTGAGAATATTTTTAATTATCTAATAAAAAATATTTATAAGTCAGATTTACTTATCTTTTTAATGAAATAAAAAAGTAAATTCGTTGTATAAAATTGATTCAAGAATATAATCTAATCATAAAGCTGGAAATAAAATATTAAAGATAGCGATGACTGTATTATTAAATTAAAATTTGTTTCCTCCATTACAACTTTTTTTCCTCTTAAAGCTACCCGAATTATAGAGAGATGTTTATTTTTACATTTAAAAATTATTTTTAAAAAAAATTAAATTTTTATTTTATTTTTTATTTCAAATTAATATTTTTTTATATTTTAATATTATTTTAATATACTAATATTAAAAATAATTTTTAAAAAATAAAAAAATATTATTGGAATCCAATTCTTTTTGCGTTGCCCTCCTTAAGATTTTCTAACCAGACCGTGATGTTGAGCTGAGCTCTTTTAGGAACGCGGCTGTGTTTCTAAAAAATTTAAATTTTTTTTTATTATTAAAATTTAATATGATTTGTATGTTTTGGATTGTTTTGATGTGCTGATGTCAAAAATGATTTTTAAAAAATGAAAAAACATCATTGACATGCATTTTGGCATGAAAAATTATTTGAAAAGCACCCGTAACCATACTACCAACGCTAAATCACAGGAGAAAATGATGCATGTGATCGTTGCCACGTGGACATGTCTAGAAGTATCTTGACCAACCCATCATGCAAAATTGAGTTAAAAGACTTTAAAAGTCTTTGAAAAATCAAATTTTGTGTGTTCCAAGCACTTCTCTTTCATGGACATGGCAGGACACGTGGCTTCAAGTGGATACAGAACAAAGACATAAATGTTTTTATACGACGAGCGTTCACATCTTTGACCCCTTTTGAGATTCCAGCGTAAATTGATAGTCGG
>Ga0307509_10011060_pt1 | contig 10989 bp, 7 predicted proteins | sample 10_EM_MG_FD_202245 | JGI IMG/M metagenome (GOLD analysis project Ga0307509, IMG submission 202245) | Populus trichocarpa ectomycorrhiza microbial communities from riparian zone in the Pacific Northwest, United States - 10_EM | ecosystem: Host-associated > Plants > Roots > Unclassified | place... | reverse complement strand
GTGGCTAGCCTGTAGCCATCTGTTGTTTTATGTTTCTGTTATCATTGTAAATCTGGGGTATGCCCCTTATAATGTTTGTATCTTCTTCTTTTAATACATACGTCAACTTACCAAAAAAAAAAAAAAGAATTCCTTTCAGGTTTGTCTAAATTCCAAAAAAGACAAGTTACGAGCTAATGCTAAATATTATTTTGGGACACTCCTTATTTGTGGAAATTTTGTGCGGATCAAGTAGTTAGAAGATGTGTATCACATGATGAATTTATTATATTCTCTGATGCGAACCTCGTGATCACGCAACCCACAATCAAGATTGAGATCTGATCCCGGAAAGCCGAAATAGGTCTGATAGGAGTGCGACACAATGAAAACCTGCCCCAAGGCACCAACACTATTGGATTGAGTAGAATGACGCCACGAAGCCAGTTAATCTTCGATAAGTCAGATTCAGTTCATTCAAGAACTGAAGAATGCAAGAATCACTCTCACACGTTAAAACTGAAAAATTCAGAAGTAATTATCATCAAAGCTGCCAAAATTTTAGCTTACATGAGTTTAAATAGTTCTTGAAAAATTAACCCTAATGGACCCCTTATGTGGACTTATATGAGGTCCACTCAAAACTGACCCAAAATCCTAAACTGAAAAACCCATAACTTAATCCAAAAAAGCTTTGGATCCTAACTGAAAATAAAGTATTAATTAAGCCCAAACATTAAAGAAAATAATAGAAATAACTAATGTGTCATTAAATACTACTAGCCCTTCTTTCGTTGCGTAGCTAGGATGAATAAGGAATCCTTATAAGAAAAGGATTCTGAAACATTAATGAATCTTTGCCACACTTGGAGATTATATTGCAGCTCATTAAAGATCCTTGTGGAACTAGGAAATTCCCAAAACCAGCTGTCACATCCTTGTAGGAAAAGAATCCTAACCAAATAGGAAGTCCACAAGTCAAATGGAAATAAATAACAAAATTCATACAGCCTCTGTTGACCAGTATTGTGGTGTCTTCTCAAACTCCGATTGACCTGAAAGTTTAACCCAAAGTAGGAAAACATGTTTGGAGAGTCCACATAAAATTTTAGCCCGATCCAACGGTCGGATTAAGAATTATGACTGTTGCCGTAAAGCTGGACTGTTGCGCTTTTTACGCTAAAATCCGAATCTGACCTTACTTGGGTCGTATCACAAGGCAGAACTGTATCATTCTCACTTTTTGTCATTCTTATTATTGTGGTGGGCTTTTTAGAGAAAAAAGAACAGACCACAAGGTACTTAAAAGTGGTCTCTATTGGCCTTTTGTTTTTAAGAATGCATATCACTTTTGCAAATCATATGAAAAATATCAAAGAATAGGCAATGTCACTTATAAGAATCAAATGTCTTTAACTAATATTCTTGTAGTGAAATTTTTTATGTTTTGGGTATTGATTTTATAGGTTTCCTTCTTCTTTTGGGAATCTTTATATCTTTCTTGCTATTGATTATGTATCTAAACGGATTGAGGTCGAAGCCACATGAACTAACTTATAACAATTTTAGATTTTGTCTAAACTCATATATTTGACAGGTTTGGAATCCCCAAATCTATCATTAGTGATCGTGGCACTCATTTTTTCTATCGTTCATTAGAAGCATTACTACACAAGTACCATGCGACTCATTGGACTTTCACAGCTTACTATCCTCGAACGAATAGCCAAGCTGAAATTTCAAATCGAGAAATCATGTTTACTTTGGAGAAGATAGAGCAACCTAATTGGCGAGATTGGAGTCTGCGACTTAGTGATCTACTTTATGCTTATCGGATTACTTATAAATCGTTTTGTGGTAAGTTGACACATGTATAAAAAGAAAAGAAGGTATAAAGATTACAAGGGGCATACCCTAGATTTACAATGTAAACAAAAGCTTAAAAACAACAAATGGCCACAAGACAGAGAACCAAAACCTAGCTAGACTAGCTAGAGACAACAATAGACCAACCAAACATTAGTTTAAGATTCTACGTTATTCACCTTCCAAGCTTTTTGGATCCTAATGTTTTCATCAGTTGCTAGAACATTTCTCATCAGATCGAGCTTGTCGCAAATGATCCTTTTAATTTGATCAAAGACCAAATTCGAATTTCTAGACATACCTGTAAAGATCCTTGCATTCTGTTCTTGCCAAACACAATACACCGTAGCTGTGAAACCTAGTTTACGAGAAATATTTCTGAAGGTTTTACCATTCCAAGTGATAGTAACCCATCTAATCCATTCATCCCAGCTTTTCCTCATTCTAGGAATGTTGCATATGTCACAAACATCCCACCATATCACTTTAGAATAAGAGCATTCAAAGAACAAGTGGTTGTGATCTTCATTGTTAAAGAGATTGAGTGAGCACCTGTTGGGACCTTGAAGACCAAATCCTGAGTTGTGAGCTTTTGTTGGATAGCCAGCCATAAAAGAAAAGAATGTCTTGGAATAGCATTTTTTAACCATATAATGCCGTGCCATTCAACCATCTGATTACAGATTCTTAGTTGCTCCCAAGCTACTTTGACCGAGAACCTTTGATTTGGCGTCCAACCAAACTATCTCGTCCATCTTCCTTATCTTGGGATTAAAATTGGAAGGAATAATATCTATAATAGGGTACCAACCAATAGCTTGAGTGGTAGGAATTCTCCATTCTGAGTTACTCACTAGCACATTCACCATCGTGTTCTTTCTCATACCTGAATTGTAGATGAATCTCTCACCGTAGAATCCGCGAGGGGGCTGTGAGGATGCCACTTGTCAAACCATAGAGAAGTTTCCCTTCCATCTCCTATGGTGTACTTCATCTTAAGGCATGTTAAAGATCTTTCCCCAGGCCCAAGAGCAATTCTCTGGTGCCTTGATTTGCTGGACATTTCTATCTCGCAACAGATTGGATCTGATCCAAGTAGACCAAATTGAGCCATTTGAGTCATTGCATAGATTCCAAATGTGTTTCAATAAAGCAATCTTGTTTTATTTTGTTATCATTTTGATTCCTAGCCCAGTAGTTCTCATAATGAAACCTGACCAAAGAAAGGATCTCATAATTTGCTCAACATTTTTAATTACTTGCCCAGGTAAAAGGAAGAAAGATGCCCAATGGAGTCAATGTAAAATAAAAAAGAGTTAATCAGTTGTACTCATCCTGCGTACGAGAGTGTTCTACAAGTCCAATGCTGCTTTAGAGGTTATTCGATCCACGAGGCCCTTACAATAAACAGCCTTAAGCCTTGACGAGATAAGAAGCACTCCCAAATACTTCATAGGAAGCTCCCCCTCTCTAAACTCAAGAATACAAATAATTTGATCTCTCTCGGCATCTAACAGACCACTCAAGAAGATGTCACTTTTGTTTGGATTTGGATACAAACCTGACAGTTCTTATAATTGTTTCCTGTGATTGTTTGGTTTGATTGTTAGAGCGAACTCTAAGTTATTATTCTAAACCAATCTACTACTAGGTTTTCTATTCGGAGTTGTGATATTTAAATTTATAAAGTGACTAAATTTAATAATTAAGGTGGATCTATGTTGTTAATCTTAGGAAAAACATTCAATTAAATCGAACACAGACAACTGATAGTTATGTTGTCTAGATTTATCAACCTATCTAGTTCTTTAGGCTACCATTGAATTAAATTACTAATACGGACATTGTGATTGTTTAATGGTTATGGTTAGTTACATTGTGGATTAGTTAATTGACTAATGTTAAGAAAAGATAAATATTCAGAATATAACTTTACATATCATTTCAGTGGTCAGTTTTGATTTCCGTAGGTGAGATGTTTACTTGAGACCAAGGTTTTTCTCTTAATAAGTTTCGGATTTATTTAATTTAGCTTGATTATTTTATTTTGTTTACCATAACATATTAGATAACCTCAAAACCCCTCAACTTTAAATTATCTAGCATAAAGACCTGAACTAGATCTTTCTCGTAGGATTGATCTCTTGCTTGCTCTGTACAATCTTATTTGTTTAATTTATAGTAATTAATTTGTATGACTGCAACATCGCAACACTCGATAACCTTTTTTTTCTTAGAACTGAAGCCTTATTTACATTGTCATGATTACTGCATTTTACAACTTCATGAACAAAACCAATATCATTAATCTTTCTATAAGCACATCAATTTATGCCCCTTTCAATTTAATACTTCCTCATCAACAACTGATGAACTCTTCTTTTTCATTAAACACATTAAATTATTGGCATCACATATGTAACTACGCCTTAATTTACTATCTATTTTATGGCTCGTCTCAATATATTTCTTCAGTCATTTCTTTTATGTTCATCAAAATCTTTGTAATGTTTTCCATACCATGTTGTTCCCTTTCCACATCGTATTTTATCTATACCCTATTTTATCTTATAAGTTTTATGCCACTATTTCTCATCACTCATAATTCATGACACATTTCATCTCTTAATTGTAGTTTTATGCCTTCTTGGCTTACCCCAAACATTTATTTCATTTCAACCAATTAATTTTAGTAACCCATCTCATCACCCAATATATCACCATTATTGGTTCATCAATAACACTTTCAGTTCCAATATCTATTATGTCCATTATAGCTCATCTATATAAATTTTCAAACCCAATATGCTTCCAGTCCATTTCTAACTTATACATACATTTCTTTCATTCTCATATACTTTACAACCATCTGGCTCCTTTAAATATATTTTTCATCTTGAGCATTTCTTAGACTCATTTATGAACATTTCAATGTTTCTTTCCAACTTAAATATTTCTTATGTCCATTTGTGGCAAGTTCCAGTATTTTTTTAATTTAAGTATTTCTCATGCCCAAATAACAAATCATAATATTTTTCCAACTCAATTATTTTTCATGCCCACTAATGGCACATCGTATATATTTCTCCTTCTCAAAAGACACCCTCATTTGGATCATTTATATATAATTATGACATATCCATATATTGCTTTCATTTTCTAACTCGTACTCTATGATATTCATATTCACTAACTCCTTTAGAAATCCATAACTCATACTTCAAGCTTAATAACCCTCATTGTTACAACTAGATTAACAATTAATACACTAGGCTTATTGTTCTGGCTGATTTAAACTTTCACACATTAAATTCCACCATTGCTGTCGATTTTCATTTTCTCAAATTCAATTTTCACCGTTACGGTCAATTTAATTCTTACATATCACTTTCCTTACTTTATATGCACATCTCACCTATAATTAACTTTCTTCGCTCATGGTAATATGTACACCATATTGATTTTGACACTAGCCTGTACTTTTGTGGTCAGCTTAAATATTGTTCAAACCTTAGCCGCCACTCATGTGGTCAGATTAATATATACTCGATCAATATACCACCACTCATAAATAGCTGATCAGTAGCCCCCACTCATGTGACCAACTCATAAACACCTAATCAACAACCCCTACTCATATGGCTAACTCATAAATATTGTGTTACGAGGTCCACCGTTATAGACGATTACAATTTATAACCAATTATTTTTGTTATCATGATCAATTTCTATTTACGAAACAATTACTATAATTGTGATCAATCTCTATTTACCAAAATGGTTCTCGTTATTATGGTTAATTTCTATTTATGAAATGTTTACCATTGTTGTAGTCAATTTTGATTATATATTGGATACCTCCGTTGTGGCCGATTACAAATTGTTTACTAATTATCATCATTGTGATTTATTATGATTATCTACTTATTATAGCCATTTCATTTTATTATGATTATCTATTGCATGTCATCGTTATAGTTTATTTTAATTATCTAATGGTTACAGTCATTATAGTTTATTATAAATCACATGTAAAATATTACATGTCACCGTTATAGTTTATTTTAATTATCTAATGGTTATCATCGTTGTAGTTTATTATAATCACATGTAAAATATTACCACCATTATGGCCAATTACAAAACACATAAATTTTCTAAGTATATGTAACCCAATTAATTATTGATGGAAAATCTAACAACTACTAAAATATTTTAAATAATTAAAAAAAGCAATGTGGATCAATTCTTTACCTTGAGCTCCTGCTTTACACTCTCTCAAGAAGTCAACTCCTACTTCGAATGCTTCTCCTAAAACTCTCAAATAATATAATCAGTGTTCTCACCACTAATTAAAAATTCAACCTTAAAAATTTTCTTACATCTCAAAATTCTAAATGGATAACCACACATCCCAACCATTTGTTATACTACAATTCTTAGTTAGTATTCATGTCATAAATTAAATCCTCACATAGAACTTTTACATTACCAGTTTCAAACTCTACCAATTAAATCAAACTTGACATGTGATATATTTTTTTTCTAACTTGCACACTTAATTAAACTCAACCTTGTTTATTCCCTAGTAATACGTAAAACATTACAACAACACAATCTAACCAATTTATCTCAACATCCATAATTTATCCTTCAACACTTTTCTTTACATACCAATAACACACTTAGAGATGTCCACCAACATTTAATCATACTATAATCTAAATTTCATCCCATTACAATAATTATTTTCACACATCATCTATTAATACAAAAATTACATAATTAGGCCAAATTTTCAAATTCTCCATCTTCACAATTATTTAATTTTGGTCATACTTAGAAAAATCCAAGACAACTAGTTAAAATCTTTCAATTAATTCCAAACATATTTTACATTGTTTGAAAACACCGATTTCACATATTTTCTTCAATTTACATACTTTACTTCTTATTCAATTAGTCACAAGACCTATTACTAATATAACTTATTCTATACAAATCCTAATTGAGCTCAAACATAATTAAATTATATTTTAAAGCATACAAGTCCCAACAAATTTTATCCACATTGATTTATACCCCAACATTGACAATTTATTCTTCAAATATGTTTGCTTTTATACCAAAATGGTAAAACACAACACATCATCTAATTTAATTTTTTTTTCTCATGCCACCTCAATAAATTCCTTAACCTTTATTAAACCCTTTATCTTCATTTTTGCTTCTTTTACACTTTTTAACATTAAAGGTTACAACATCCTTCCAATATTTTCCAACATATCACAACATACTAACATACATTAAATAAAAATATGTTTCTCAATAACCAATTCTAAAACATTTATAATAATCCAAGCACATTTTATTTTACAACAAACACAACCTATCATCTTCCACATCCCATTTATTTATCACTTTCAAGTTTCAATATATAATACATTCAATCCAATTCCAAATTGTACACAATACATAAACACCAAAAAATCGTACCCTTTAAACAATTAACTAAATTAATTTCTTAATAAACCTTAACCAAACTTTCATAATTTAATCAAGACATTTATCATTTTTATTTCATACATCATTCCTTAAATGTTAAACACATTTTATACCGTAATTAGCAATTGTACACACAATTTAAATATTTTCCTCCACTTCCATAACATGTAAAGCATGATTACTCATATATTCCAAACACGTACTTAATTTCCATACATACCCACCATAACCAATACCATCTAATCTAAATTATCAACTTTTATTTATACATATCCCTTCCATTAAATCGTATATCATACCAACATCTATTCAATAATAAGATTACTTAAATCTTTTAAATTTAAAGCTTTTTCCATTTACTTAGTTACATATAACATCACAAAGTATTCAACTTAAAGTCCACATCCTTTCCAAACCCACATTCAAACATACAACATCTATATTAATATATTAACTTGAATAATTATATTTTATAAAAGGAAGTTGTGTTGATATATTTATATGAAAAAAAGTACTAAATCCGTCATTGAACCAACCTTCTTTCCTTGTATAGCTAGGATGTATAAGGAATCCTTATAAGAAAAGAATTCTGGAACATTAATGAATCCTTGCCACTCTTGAAAATTATGTTACTGCTCATTAAAGATTCTAGTGGAACTAGGAAATTCTCAAAATAAGCTGCCACATCCTTTAAAAAAAAGATCTTTGTCAAATAGGAAGTCCACAAGTAAAAAAGAAGTTAATAACAAAATTCATACAGCATGTTCTGACCTATATCGCAAGTCATTCCCGACTTCCAATTCACCTAAACAATTACCCCAACATAGACAAATAACTATGGCATCATCTGGTAAAGTTTTAGCTTGATCCAACTATTGGATTTGAAGTTATGCTAACTAGCGTAAAACTGGACGGTAGAAAATATTACGTCAAAATCCGAATTTGACCTTACTTGGATCGTACCACAAGGCTGAACCATATACTGAACCATATCAACAACGAATCTCAAACACATAACTGAATGCTTACTATAAGGAATCCAAGGTTGAACCTGAACCGTATCATTCCCTCCCTCTTCAAGAAGATTCACCCTCGAATCTTGAATTGGATTAATAGCGACTCCATTAGCCTCTTGTTTAAGCCTTCAAAATTACCTTATTGCTAACACCTTTCTCCAACAATACTGTATAGAAGTAGTGATTGACAAGAATATCAAATAAGCACATCGTACTAACCACTTGCGTACATACTTTTGAATGATAACCATGGTGACTCTCCTTCATCTTTCATTCTTTTGGCGTTGTACCTCTTTTTTCCCATGAAACTTGAAGATCATAGAATAATCTTCTACACTTATCAACTTCTCGTTCTAAAACCCTCAAACCATGGCTTAGTTTTTCGCATCCTTGAGCTAGAATCCTCCTTCGTTCCCTTGTTGAATACATGACACAAATGAAAAAAAAGAAAAAAAGATGAAGACACAACAAGAACACTGATTTACTCGAAATTACAAATCTAACTTTTGTTTGGACCAGAACTTATTGAAAACAAACATATATGAAAGTGATGAAAATGACTCAAACAACGACCAAATATCCCGAATATGATGATAATATACTGGCAGGAACAAAATCAATAGATACAAAACAAGTTTTGAAAGATAATGTAAAACAGACCCATTACGGCAAGACAAAACCCGATTCTGGAACCTAAAGAAAACTATATCCAAATCACCTCAAATTTAACATTTATTATTATGAAATCAAACACACAAAAATTTTAAGTTTATAGGTTGTTCTATTATGTCTAGGTCCCCAGACCACTTGTATGATCAGTTTGTGGCAGAATGAACCTCAAATTAGAACCTCAAACAAACAATAACAAAATAAACTCAAATTCAATATATTGTGCGAACTCACCCCAAAAAGACAGAATATTAAGTTTTCATTGATTCTGTTGTGGTTCTTGTAGGGTACTCTAAGAGGTTTGTTTCTACAATAGAATTGAACCTCGAATTAAAACCTTAAGAAAACGATTTCAAAATAAGCCCAAATATAATATATGCTATGATCTCACTCCCAGTAGACATAATATGAAGTTTTAATTGATTTAGAGGTGGTTTCCTTATTGATGCGAACCTCATGATCACGTGGTCACGCAACCCACACGCTAAGACATCAATTCCTGGAAAGCCAATTAAATCAGGTTTGATAGGAGTGTAACATAAAGATAACTGATACCTAGGCCCCAGCACTATTGGAAACACAAAACACCACCCAACAAAAATTGATTCGAGAACGAGAAGTATAAGGATGATATCACGAAGCTAGTTGTTCTTCGATAAGTCATTTTCAGTTCTTTAGAGAACCAAGGAAGGGAGATTATCCCACCAATACACAACAAGTGCGGCAAACAATAAGTTTTATTAATCTGAATTGGCTACCTTACATGTCTGGTTAGCTTTATTTATACCAACTCTTGACTTAAATAAACCCTAATGGACCCCCCCTTAGGTGGACTTGTATGAGGCCCACTTACAATTGATCTAAATAAGTAATAATAACCCAAAGACTTAGAAGAAAATAATAAAAATCCAAAAATTATTATCCTAAATATGCTAGAATCAGATTTGTCACCATTAAGAAGTCCCAAATAGACTAGGAAATCTGATATGAAGGTAGAATTTATTTTGAAGTCTTCTTTCGTTGTTGTAGTTAGGATGAATAAGGAATCATTGTAAGAAAAGGATTCTGAAACATAAATCCTTGCCACACTTAGAAACTATGTTGCAGCCCATTAAAGATCTTTGTATAATTAGGAGATTCCCAAAACAAGTTGCCACATCCTTTTAGGAAAAGAATCCTAGCCAAATAGGAAGTCCACAAGTCAAGAGTAAATAAATAAATTTCAACTTACCAAAAAAAAAAAGAGTAAATAAATAACAAAATTTGTACAGTCTCTATTGACCAATATTGCGATGCCTTCCCGAACTTCAATTGACTTGAAATTTTAACCCAAGGTAGAAAAGCATGTCGGGAGACTCCACGTAAAATTTCAGCCCGATCCAAATGGTCGGATTAAGAGTTATGATTGTTGTCGTAAAACTGGACAATTGCGCATTTTACGTCAGAATACGAATCTGATTGTTTTCTTGTTGCCCGTATCGTATCATTTATGGTTCACTAGAAGTTGTGTTTATGCGACAGAATTGAATCTTGAATTAAAACTTCAAGCAAATGATATCAAAATAATCTCAAATTTGATATATGCTGTGATTTCACCCCCACTAGACAGAATATGAAATTTGAATTGAGTCTGAGATGATTTGCTTATGGTTCACTGAGAGTTGTGTTTCTGCGATAAAATTGAATCATCCTTCAAATTTCATCTAATCTATCTCTTATATATATATATATATATATATAAGAGATAGATTAGATGAAATTTAAACAGTGAAAAAATTAAAGGAACCCTAAAAAAACAAAAATAACATAAAGATATGACCTTGTTTCGGAGCCTAGCTCTGATACCAACTGATATGAACCTCTTGAACACGCGGTCAGGCAACCCACAATCAAGATTGAGATTTGATCCCAGAAAGTCAAGATAGGATTGTGACACAATGGAAACCTGCCCCAG
>Ga0307509_10011059_pt1 | contig 10990 bp, 3 predicted proteins | sample 10_EM_MG_FD_202245 | JGI IMG/M metagenome (GOLD analysis project Ga0307509, IMG submission 202245) | Populus trichocarpa ectomycorrhiza microbial communities from riparian zone in the Pacific Northwest, United States - 10_EM | ecosystem: Host-associated > Plants > Roots > Unclassified | place... | reverse complement strand
AGCTATACCGACCCGCCACGCCCTTTTATTTTGCAAAAAGAAATTGCGCAAAGAACTGAAATTAATATCAATGAGTGATGAATGAAAGAATAAAAGAAGTTACAATAATTTATGCCGTGTACATGTTGCAACTTGGAAAGAGTAGCCTGCTCTCCCTGTCGTTTCACGCTAGAAATTGACACAACTTTTTTGGTCACCTTTCAACTTTCAAGGCATTCTAGCGCTCAGCTTTTCAATTCAGTGAGATGCTGAAACAACCTGTCGAGCATGATTCATGGTGAATGCATGCTCCTGCCAGCAAGATTGCATAAATAAACTACTTTTCTTCTCAAAATATGCATGACAGGGGGTTGATTATTAAGGTTAAGTCTTACAAAGGTAATCGTTAATCTTGTTTGATGCAAGTGTGTGTGTCCGTGAAGAGCATTAATTATTAAGGAATTTGAAATTCAACTTTGAAAAGGTTAAAAACAGAGGGTGGTGTTTCTCAGTTCCCTATCTCTTACTTGATACTTACATCTAGCTGGTGGGAATGTGGGATCCTCTAAAGTTCTAGTAAGGCCCATTTAATACGATCCACCAAACATTATTTTTATAAATTGTAATAATTACTTTATAATAACTCTGTACTCTTCTGCTTTTATAATTGAAGATTATAGTGAGAAATGCTACCCCCGCTAGCAACACTCGTCCAGATCTTGTGTTATAGGCTCGATTTGGTGTTATAGGCATATAGCTCGGGACATGAATTTCTCGTAGTTTACTATATTTGTCTTCTCTGGAATTTTTATTACACTTCTTCTTCGTTTACCTTAATAAATGAAGATTCCTTAAAAAAAAAACAGAGAAGTCCAGATCTTGTTTTTTTGATGGCCCATATAATTGAATGAACACGTCGATTTCAGATTTGAAAAGACAATTCTCGCTGGCTTGCTTAAGCTTGAATGCTGCTTTTAGTAATTTTAATTTGCAAGCAAAACGTCTTATTGGAGGGTTGATTTATTTTACATCAAAATTATTGAAGTTGATTAAATAAAAGATAATTAAGTCATGATATATCTCTTTGGAAGGACGTGTTTCTTTCGGTAAGGCCAGTACATTAAATTCCAGCATAGCATGTATGGGTTGGGCTACCATCAACATGGACGGAAAACAGTAGGAGACAACTAGAAATGGAATTGACAGACCTGCACTCCTGCTGAACTTCACCTCATCGATTCTGGTGTTTTCTACAAAGAATGTACGAGAGAAATCATTCGGATCGTAGAAATTATATTTGGGGAATACTAGTCACGTTGACAGCTGCTAGTGACACTCTTTCAGGCTCAAAAGTTACGTTATCAATATTTTTATAATTTGTTGTGTTGTAGTAGTGATTTTTTTAAAATATATTTTTTTATTTTTAAAAAATTATTTTTAATACTAGTATATTTAATTATTATTATTAATTTTTTTTTATATAAAAACACAACCCAATCACAGAGAGAAACAAATATTTACTTAACTCACGTAAAGCTATTAGAATTAAGAGATTAGCAATTTAATTGAAAAATGCCATTTTGAATCGGCCACTGTTTACCAAATTTATTTATTTTTTAAAAGAAAATTCAGATAACCCAAAACTTTCAATTAATTACACATTGAATTTCACATAAGCTAAAATACTAGGAAAAAAAATACATTTTGAAGTTTGTACCTTTGCTTACTAGAGTATTTACTAGTGATGGTATCCCAAAAAATTCAAGCAGTTTGAAAATAAGGTTTATGTGTTGGATACTCGGTTAATCTCATGATTCTGACAATCTGATCCATTCTTTCTAGCTAAGGTGATTGGTGCTTGATAACTATAAAACATCCCTTTTGGTGAATTTAGAGACTCTTTGATGCCTAAGTAAGTATTGTTGTTAGAGAAAATAAAATGATATTTTAAAAAGAAACTCTAAAAATAAATATGCAGTGGAGAATAAAGATTGAGAACTCCCTCTTCTAAGGATTTTAATGAGTCTTTATAATTCATCATCTCCTTTATCAAAGAGAAAAATATCCCTCACTTGATCAGAGGAAAAAAAAAATCTCTGACTTGATCAAATGGAAAATATCTCTATATGGCTGGGCTCGATGCTCGATTGAGCCTAGAAAAGCTGGGTCTGATAGATCACTTGACTCATACATGATCAGATTGGTACTTGGCTAAGCCTAAGAGAGTTGGGTTTAACAGATTGCCAAACCCATTTATGATTGGGCTCAGTGCTTGGCCGAGCTCAGAAAAGCTGAGTCTAGCAGATCGTCAAACTCATACATACTTAGGCTCAGCATTTGACCACACCTAGGAGAAATAGGTCTAGAAGATCGCTATACCCATTCATGTTAGGGCTCAATGCTTGGCTGAGCCTAGGAAAGCCGAGTCTATGAGATCGGCAGACCCATACACGATTGGACTCGGTGTTTGGCTGGGTCTAGTAGATCGTCAGATCCTACATGATTGGGCTCAGCCAAGCTCTTGGCCGAGCTAGAAGCATTAGGTTTGGCAGATCGCCAACCCTATTCGTGCCTAAGGTCAGCGTTTGGCTAAGCCCGTAAGAGTTAGGTCTGGCAGATCATCAGATCTATGCATGATTGGGCCTAACCAAGCTCTTGGCCGAGTTAGGAGCACTGAGTTTGGCAGATCGCCAACCCCATTCGTGCCCAGGCTCAACGCTTGGCTAAGACCATGAGAGCCAGATCTGGCAGATCATCAAACTCATACATGATTGAGCTCAATGCTTGGTCGAGCCTAGGAGATTGAGTTTGACAGATCACTAGACTCATACATGATTAGGCTTCACGCTTGACCGAACCCGAGGATGTTGGATTATTACCTGGTCCCAGGTTCCTCCAAAATGAGAAAGCAAAATAAAAACAAAAATAACAACAAAATATATTGATCTATCAACTGGTTTTAAGGATTTCAGGATGGTTTGTGATTTCATTTTAAAATTTTTGAAATTCATCCCAAAAGCTATATAATCCTTAGTTTAAAACAAATGAGTTTTTCTTTTTCATATTAAAAAGTTATTAATTTACTAGTAAATTGCTAAACCAATTACTTGAAATTTATATTTATTTTTAATACGATCTAAACTAGTAGCATTAATCTTCTATAACAAGTTTAATATCAACGAAGTATTCATATGATAACAAAAATATACAATTTAAAAATAAAAAATATAATTTGGGTATTGTAATTTTTTTGGCTCTTGTTCTTTTCATCTTATTTATTTATCAAACATGACCCATGCTAATTAATATGTGTTGGGTTTATCTTAAATTATTGGTTTAAATTAAAAAAATAAATGTTCATGTGCTTAATTTATATATAAAAACTTAAAGTTGTTATATTTTAAGACTAAGATTTATTCATGAATGTTGACATTCTTTACATTTTAGTGGTTAGAAAGCTGAGAGAAAAGGTAAGTTTTGGATTATTTTAGTATCTTGGATGAAAAGGTAATTTTAGGTGACATCTTGTATTATTTTATTTTTTTCATAATAAATTTTTCTAATTTTCTTATTTTTAGAGTAAATCTAAATTGCTGAACCACATAAATCATATATATTATATTGTGTAATTAATTATGTTTGATCTTTTATATATATTTCTACTTAGAAATTAGTTTAAGATCTTAGGGATGTTCCTCCGAAGATAGGTAGGTAGCTTTTAGATAGGTATATAGTGACATGGATGATAATTGCAAGTATAATCATGTTAATGATCTGCGCACGGATATAAATGTCACAGCGAATGAAAATGAAACAACACAGTAATTTTATATAGTTCAGCTATATTTATATTCAGAAGTGAAAATAGTAAATTTTACTTTAAAATCAAAATTAATATAGTTTTGGAAAATCTTCAAACTCAAATCTCAAATATATATATTTTACTCTCATTATAAAAAAAAAATAGATCTAAGCACATATTTATAAAAATATATCTTAGTTTTAATGGATAAAATATAAAGCGGTTCCTAGAAAGAAATATTTTTTCCAGTCCTTTTCTAATTAATATTTATAATTTCAGCAATAAAATAATTGAAACTTTAATTTTTTAAAATAATTATTTTAATTTAGTTTTTTTAAAAAAAAATTTCTTGCACCGCCCTGTTCATACTAATAAAATATTTGAACTCAACACAATCAGTTTCTGAAATATGTAAATTTTGTTGGTACATTTTTATTTAAAAAAACGACTCGCTTTTCTTTTTTTTCTTGCCAACTTGCATTAGTTAAAGATTCTGAATCTACCAATATAGTATTTAGCCAGATTTTTGAATCTATTGTAATTATCTTTCAAAGAGATGATGATCATACGCCAGTTAATTCATTTATCTTTTCACTTCAATTTCCACCGATCGATGAAGATAATCAAAACACTATAAATCACAGATTCGTGGGTGCTACTGCTTTATTTGTCATCATTACTTGTTGAAAACATTTTGGACATATATGGAAAATTGCTCCTCTGCTCATGTAGCTATCTACAGTTAACGTTGTTTTTTTCTTCGGCATTGGAAAAAAGAGCCCCCATTTGTACGGCCCTATATTGCGATGCAAATCTATACCAAAGTGGTCTGTAAATGGAAAAATTATTTTTAGCCATGATATTTTAAATGATTTAAAAATATTAAAAAATAATTAATTTAAAGTAAAAAATAAAAAATATATATAATTTTTCCGAAAATATTTTTAAACTATAAAAATAAACAAGCTATTGGTGACCACCAAAAGCTGGATTCGCTGCCTTTAATTTGCTCTATGCCCTCTGGCGGGAAACCGAAAACGCAGACCTAAAAAATTCTCAATTGAAGTGGGCTTTGTGTTATTGGAGTTTGATTTCCAGACAATTCATAGAGGGTATGAATCTAATAAAAGACAATATGGGAAAGGGACGTTTGGACTTTGTAAGAGGAGAGTCAAAATTTAACTCTTTTGAGTCTGTGCACCAGAAAGAGGTTTTTTTAAAAAAAAAAGGAGAAAAAACATCCATGGAGGACTGAAGGAAAGGAGAAAAAAAAGTTAGAACAGTGAGGATCTTTGAGTGCCATCAATTCAATTAATTGTGCTTGGACTGTCATCCATTTACTCTCGAAACAAAATCCCTTTCCCTCAACATTTGCACCCACTTTCCCACGCACGACATGACAATTTTCTCACCATGCGATCATGCACCTCATCTTTCCCCTCTTTTGTTTTTCTTGCTTTGCTCTCTTTCTCGAGAAAAAAGAAAGGAAAAGGAGAAGGGAAAAGCAAAGCGAACTACACTGTACAACTATAAAGTCATGAGCTAAGTATATGTAAAGATGCCCGTCTAGATCTAGTTGGGGAATATATTTCAATCCAAACAATGATGACGTCCCGCTTTCACTTTATTTGGCACCATGTACACTAACATTAAAGGGGGGGCAGTAACGATAGAGCCTCGACAATCCCTTTCTATCAATCTTCAAGCTAAAAAGGTTTCCGAGCAAAACGAAAACTAGAGTATAGAAATGTAAAGTGATTAACAATATAAAGTGGGTGAAGATGACACCCTTCCTTTCTCTATCTAGCATCTTCAATTTGTGATTAACCTGTGATGGTATTTGGTGCCCCATGTCATCACGACTTTTCTCCTGCCGACATGTTTGCCCACGAACGAACCCACCCCTTCTGTGAACATCCGAGCACCGCTACCATTTCTCACTGTCATTCGTGCATGGTTCTTCTAACGGCACGATTGTGGGATCTGAAAGAGGATCAAGGGGAAAAAAATATGAAAAACCACTAAAACGGTACGATTTTCTTTTAATTTTAGAAAAATAGTTTTTTTAAAAGCAAGTGCATATTTAGCTGGTCATTTGACGTCAAACTAATTACAGTAGATTAGTTATACTCATCGATTAATTAATCGAGCAGTATTGGTTTATATGAGCTCTGATAAAAAAAAAAAATCTGACAAACGCTATGTACAACTCCAGATACTATTTTCAATTAAAAATACGTTGAAATTTTGTTTATTTTGAGATTTCTACAATATTCAAACTACTGAAATATCTTGTTAAAATTTCCAACAATGGCTGCGCATGTTGAGACTTGGGGGGGGGGGGGGGTTTATTGGATTATTGGATAGTAAATCCATATCTATATCCCATCTGTACGCGATCCACTTGATATGGCCCTTGTATAAATTAATCGCCCAGATAATTGAATTATTGACATTTTACCTTGCGGAGTTAACAAGTGGCACCTTCTTTCTTGAAGCTTTGATCTTGGCTCAAGTAGCTACCTGAGGCCTGACACTTGTTTATTAGAATTTGATGGATGAGTAAATCCATATCTTTATCCCATCTTTACGCGATCCACTTGATATGGCCCTTGTATAAATTAATCGCCCAGATAATTGAATTCTATATTTTTTTCAATTACAATCAAGTTAATATATATATTAACAAAAACTAATACGGCTAGGAAAAATATTCTTCATGTAGATCCTTGAGCATTGTTTACTATAACAATAAAATGATGGATTTTTCTTTCCCAAAAAAATAACTTGAACGAGGCTTGGATTGTTTAGGGGTAATATGCTTTTGTCTTATTTTAGGAGCACGATGAAAGGACTAAACTATCCTTTAATGCAAAAATTTTAAAGATGGAGTTTAGGGGCACTTTAGTCTTTTCACATGAGTTCTTTGAATAATAATCAGGTTGGGTAAGAGGTAATATGATCTTTGAATAAATACAAGATATATTAAAAAACAGTGAAAGTGACTAGCAAGTGCAACACATATACCAGTAAGTTAAGTGTTTGGAAGTTAGTCTTCAGACGGCGCATACGACAATTTTCAGTAGCCGAAAATCAGATTTCATTGTTTAAGCGTCATGTAGTTCTCTTTCTTTTGGGACAACATGTGGTATTGTTGGGTTGGCAGAGCAACACTAGGGGTTTTTTTTCTTCCCCTCCAACTTTTCTTTCTCCTCACCTTGAAAATCACACCACCTATGGAAAATTCCAGAATTATTCTCTGATCTATAGGGATATATATCAACTTCGGTCCTTATTCTTTTGATTTTTAATTTTTGTTCTTATTCTTTTTGTAAAATCTTGAATTGTTTTCAATTACGTCTTTCAATCTCAATTTGTGATATGTTATTTTATCCAATTTGATTCTCATTCTTTTGATATCTTTTTGGTCTTTTGTTAAAATGGTTGTTCTTTTCAATTTCACCTTCCAATCAAAATTTTATTTTTATTTTTGATTTTGATCCTCATTCTTTTGATTTCTTTTGTCCTTTTGTTCAATTAATTTTTCATTTCAATTTCACACTTCAATAAAAAATAAAACTTATTTTGTGTTTCAATTTTGATTCAAATTATTTTCATTCGCATTTTTTGTTTTTTTATCATTTTATGTAATTGAAATTCTTTTTCCAAGCTAATCCTTCAATATTTAATTGGTTGAGAATTACACTTCATGGTTTTTTAGATAGAGAGTTTTTGGTCTAATGCTCCAAGTCATAAGTTTGAAAAGTTAACGCAGGGTTGACATCATTTTTTTTCAAAACTTATTTTCTTTTTAGCTTTGTGATTTTTTATGTTTTTTTTTTCTACCGAGTTATCATGATCTCATGACTTGGATCGTAAGTTTAATGGGTTATCTTGAGTTGGCTCACCCCTAATTTCCCAAGTTATAAGTTTGTCATGCTAACTCGGATTGACTCGAATGATTTTTGTTGTCATTTTTTTTTATCCATTTTTGTATATTCATATTTAATAGGCTGAGAATTGAGCTACACTATTTGTCCCTTTTTACAAATTTTTTTCTTCAGGTTATCATTATCGTTTTTTTTCTTGTAATTTGGTTCATTTGTTGTCATTATTTTTTTTATCATTTGACTAAAATAAAACAAATTTATTTAATTCAGTTAGAACTATGACTCGAGTCGCAGATTTAAAAAAAATATATATATATTTACCCTACCTGAATATCATTTTTTTAACACAAAAAAAAAAAAATTTCTCCCGGCGGTCCACGTAACCATAAAGATGTATTATGTGCTTGACTACTATTTATATACTAATCAACGGGTCCATGCGTTGTTGTGTTTTCTCTAACAAAATCTGTTTTAATTCATTAACTCGAGTTTTCATTTAAAATCAAATAAAATCAATATTAATTATATAATTTTTAAAAAACATTATATGCTTGTTCACATGCAGGGGCGGAGCAAGAAAAAAAAATCAAGGGGGCCAAATTAAATAACGTTACAGGGGGGATTTTCTTTCTGAGACTTTGTTTCAAGGGAGGGGTTGGAGAAAATTTTCTTTGCAGGGGCCGGGGCCCCTGCCAGCCCCCCTGCCTCCGCCACTGTTTACATGCATATTTTATGTTTAAATTTGATATATTTTATGAATATATCTGACTTTGATTAGAGAAAAAAATAATTAAACATTAAATTAAATATATATTTCACAAAGAAAAAATTGATTAAAAGAGTCCATAATTCATAAAGTAATTACTATAGAAGAAGGCAAAAATCGACATTGAAGGATGTTTCGGGAAAGTATCGACATTAGAATTGATGAGTCTTTCTCCAAATTTACAAAGGTTGATAGTTCAAACTTTCTTTATTTCTTTGTTGCATACTTTCATAATTTTGATTTCTTTTATTCCAAATTTCATTATAGTTTTATGCAGGCAACTAACAAAATTTAGTAACATTTTGTTGGATGAACATATATATGCTGATATAAAAGAGTAAGGAACTAGACTTTTGAGAGATATGGCAAACGATCATGATCAACTTTAGACCAAGAATGCAATAAATTAATATGAAGTAAAAGATTACTCATAATCTACAAACTATACTAGAAACTCAAAATCAAGGACCAATTTGTAAACAACAATCCTGGACTACAAGGAATTATTTGTAAATAGATATATGTACCAGCGGACATGTTGGAAAAGAATTATGCACTCGTGAGCCAAATTAAATATCATTGAAGCAATTGGACGATAGTTCTATGTTAATACATTTAAACTAGAGGACTCCCCTGAAAAGAAACTTGCACTCAAGAACCAGTGCCAATGTTGTTAAATAATTTTTTAACTGCGGGTCTGTGTGAAAAGAAACTTGCACTCGAGAACAAGTTGAGTATCGTGGGAAAAATTCAAGGGACCAGTCAAGGCGTGTGTATTTGAACTAGATGACATGTTTTAGAAAAATACACTAAGGACCAGGTTGAATATCTTAAAACAAAACCTCGTTTAGTTGTGAAAATATTTGATTTTGTGATTAGATGAGTTTTTTTTTTAAATATTTATTATATGGTAATGAAATTGTTTTTTAAGTAACTAAACGAGGTGTAATGAAAACTTGGTTGAAAATAAATAATTTTGTATTGTAATTCTCCCTTTCCTTGTTAATATATTTTTCTTGCTTATAACTAGGGATGCAAATTTAATATGACTCCGACAGATTCAAGCCTGATTTAACCTGAATGAATGAGTATTTTTTGGAGCCGGTAAATAATAAGCAGGGTATAAATATTGTCAAACTCGACCCGAAATCCATTTGAACCTAACTTGAAATATATATTTATATTATATAAATATATTTGTGGAGTATTTATATTTTCTTTTAATATAATATGATATATACGTACCTTCATATTGACATAAAACACATATATATGAATAATATTTATCATTTAACATAAACACACACACATACACATACATACATATATACATACATACATTGACTATTTTGTTTTATTAATAAAGAATAATAGGTAATGGACCTCATAGATAATTTATAAATATCTAATTTTTTTATCGATAGATAATGGATAGGGTATCGGTATTAAAAAATTTGACTCACGGATATCTACTGCCATCGCTATTTATAAGTTATAACCTTAAATCAACCTTTCATTGTACCAAAAATGAAAAACCAACTCGATTCAAAAAACATTCTCGAGTCTTTATATATTTTTTCCATTAAAATAAAGGTTTAAAATAACATAATGATAGACGGAACCACCAACACCAAAAATAATTTTTTATTATTATTGGAATGTAGTCAACCAACCACTTTCTTTCTCCTTCATAGCTTTTTGCAACTCTCGCTCTTATATCAAACTCATGAACTAAAACATCAATAAAATAAAAGTTTTATATCAAAAAGTAAAAACCTTAAGAAATAAGGATCAAAATGAAAAAAAAACTTTGGGGACCGAAATACATAAAACATGCCTCGAGTATAGTGAAAAAAGAAAGAAAGAAAAGGAGGTCAAATATTTATATTACGAGAACTCCATATTAAGTTAATCAAAATATACGTACAGATCCAACTTGAAATCAATTTAATGTAAAAAGATTAAATTATTAAAAAAAAAAACTATAACTAGAAAAAAAATTAAAGGAGCGATAAAAAAAGACAATGTGCAGTACTATTAAAATCCACTCTCTTGTTCCTAGTAAAACCAGCAGACCATTTAGTTTCTTTTTAATTTAATTAGCACATGTTACACTGATTCTTTGAGCAAAACTTGTTGATGTGCTAAAAACTATTCTGATTACAATTAATTAATTTTAACACGGTGTAGGTATATTGAAAGTGAGTGTAAGTTATGCTGGCATGTAAATCAGACATTGATCTGAGGCTATATTGTAATTTTGTGTGCTTGTGTGTATTGGACACTGTTATTAAACCCGGCCCGGCCCGGCGGGTCGACCCGGGACCCGGTCGACCCGGTGGCTGGACCGGTCCGGGTTTAACAAAAGACCGGCTGTGGCAACAGCCCGGCCAAACCCAGGCGACCTGGGCGAACCCAGACGAGACCCGGTTTTTTTTTTTTTTTTTTTCAAATGTGGGATTTGAAACACATTAGTATATATACTCTATGTTCCCAAGAAAAAAGTCATGTTTTTTCAATGTGGGATAAAAAACCATTTGGTTTAAATACTTC
>Ga0307509_10011058_pt1 | contig 10991 bp, 9 predicted proteins | sample 10_EM_MG_FD_202245 | JGI IMG/M metagenome (GOLD analysis project Ga0307509, IMG submission 202245) | Populus trichocarpa ectomycorrhiza microbial communities from riparian zone in the Pacific Northwest, United States - 10_EM | ecosystem: Host-associated > Plants > Roots > Unclassified | place... | reverse complement strand
ATCCGTTGACAACGATGGTTACGAATCATCTTACCCTCGTGCTCACCGAGGGTAGTCTAACTCGCTGGACAGAAGATGGCCAATCTTCTTTGGTTGGTTCCGTCGAGAATTCAACCTGCAACTGCATGTTGTATTCTGGTCTTCCGGCATTACACGACTTGTCCTCGGGATCGTACCTATAGGCGTTTTCCCTCGGACTCCATCTTTTACCAACTAGTCCTCTGTGGATGCACCCGATCCACTTACTGGGCATAGTTACCGCCTTCATACTCTACACGACTTTGTAGGTGCGAGGGGACTAACTTTCGTGCAAAACGTCCCGTTACCTTCGACCCACTCTTCCGACTGCCTGTCTTCAAGTGTCTGTAACCTTATGCGCCGTCGTCCGATTCACCTGCTTCCACTTGCATAAGGTGCCCAAAGGTCTCCCCTCATATATCCTGCGAACAGGATTCGGTCGGACGGACGGCCGCGACGTATACGGTGTTATAAGATGTGTTTCATTGATAGTGGTCTTTGGTGTTGGGACGCAACTACCCAGGCGGCCAGTGATGACGCGCCGTCCCAACGCCAGGGCTGGAGGGGGGTGTTATCTTTTTTCTTCGAAGTTCGTGTGTGTCAAGGTAGGGTAACTTTACCCCGTAAATCCTTACGGGGAGTCCGTGCGCCTAACAGTGGCTCAATACAACTGTATGGTGCAACGCAACTTAGTGTCCCAGCATAAATTTGTTACTTAGTATAACTTTGAGGCAAAATATAATTTTCTTTAACATGAACGAGTACACAGGCATATTATCCCTTAGAGGATGCTACGATAAAACTTGTAACCTGGTCCATGCACCTTTTTCCTCTGTTAGTGATGAGAAATTATTAGAGAGAATATTCCATCACCAAGTGGCCTGCGGCTGTGTTTCTGCTTCACCAATCAAGTTGCTCAAAAGGCCATTCAGTGGCAAGCCTAGTACAAGTTTGACACAGTTATCCTCCACGGGATAACACCTACCTACCTAACTCATGGACGAAAATTGCACTTTTTTCCACACCACGATTTTTGCACTTACCCCTCTTTAAAGAAAAATAACCGCCTCAAACCTGGGAAATGGCATGTCCCAGGGATGAGATGGATGTGGAGGATGACCCCTCTTCCCCGTGATCTACTCCCACTCGTCAGAGTGGAAGGAAAGGGGAAGAGGAGGGCGATATTGACGAAAATTCGAAGGAACTTAACCAAGTTCTGATGGACTGCCTTTGAGCAGATGGTCTGAGTGCTGCAAATCCCATCATGAAACAATCATTATCGTTTCCCACGGGCAGATTCACCGAAGCAGAATAGACTATGACAACTTTGATGGTCAGTCTGACACGACAAGTTCAGGAGCTGACGATCACGGTTCAAAATCTGACCAGGACGGTGTCCGACCCCAAACCTGAAGGAGCTCCCACGGGAACGACTACCAGACAGCGATCGGAACCAGCCGCTAAATCGTACGCAAAGGCAGCTGCACAAGCACTGCAAAACGCCACTAGTGCAACCCCTTCAAAAGGAAAAAGAAAGGCGGAGGTGGGACCCACACCACCAAAGCAACAAACAATCAAGATCGCGAAAAAGACACACGAACAACAGGCAGTCAGCCAACTGAAAGGAATGAGTGATAGCCCAAAACCCAAACATGTGGTGAATGCTGCCCGAAGAAAGCTATTTGCGACCAGAACTACTGCAAAACCCCTTGCCGACCCGGCCAGAGAAGAAGCGAGGATCTCACTGGCTGTAGCAACAGTCCTGACGGGCTGCGAATGCAAGGCACCCACCAATCTCCAGGTTTTTTCCAACAAAACAAACGGCACCATTACCCGGACCGCCCCGGCTGGTACAGACTCAGGACAATATGCAAAATACATCGACGAGATTACGGAAGCCCTAAACGGAACAATCAGTCCGGATAAACCGAGGTACCTCCCGTTTAGAAGAGCACCCACCGATGTGGAGGTCATAATTCACGGAGTGTCGCTTACCGCAATCCCGAACAACGATAAGAACCTAGAAGAAGAAGTCAAAAAGGCCTTCAATGTCACACACAAATTCCAGATAGTTGGAGCAAAGTTCCTGAAACCAAAGGAGCAGGACAGAAGAGACAAGAAAGCGACCTCAATTATAATCAGGGTACCAGAAGCGGAGGTCGACAACGTTACACCGTCGGTCCTGTTTATGGGAAAATACAAGACATCAGCAGTGATGTGGCAAGCGTCAGCCACTACACAATGCCATAAATGTTGGAAGTTTGGGCACCCGATAGCAGGCTGTAAAGCTCGAGGGGAAATATGCCCGATATGCTCCAAAGCGCATACCCAGAGGGAGTATAAATGCCACCAAACCGCATGCAGCGGCCACAGGAGGATAATTCCGGGCTGCTGTTTAATGACTCCTGCCAAATGTCCAGCATGCGGAGGCCCACACTCCGCCCTAGACAATAACTGCCCCTAGAAGTTGAGGGTGAAAGAAGGTGCGAAGAAGAAGTACGATCTGCAGATGGCCTCCCTTGCCGGAAACAGTGGGACTGAGCGAACCCCTAAAGATTAGGCTGTTGGGCCAGTATGAGGGGAAATAGCACTCAAAACACGATACCGAGAAGATAGAGAATAAAAATAGCTCAACACAATTGCCGAGGGAGCAATAGTGTATTTATTTGGTTATTTCATAGTGCGAAGGGGTTTGATGTTTCCTTTATATGTGTATGATACCTCTACTCAAAGTGGTTAACGGGTTAGGCAGGGTCAGAGGGTTTTAGCGGGGAGAAGCGTGATAGACTATAGTTGGAGGTTTTTTGTCTACATAGGTAGCTTTGACATGACCTTTGAACCTTAAACAAATATAAAAAGGGATATATAAAAGAAAAAACAAAAAAAGAACTGACCAAGTGATAGGATCTTCACGCAACCATCTAAGTAATAAAACACTTGCAGACTGGGGCACGGGCAAAGCCCTTTAACCAATGACCTTCCTGAGGTGTAAGATATTCAACCCTTTAAATTTACTTCTCACGCAAATCCCTGAGGCTTGAACGCAAGCCCGTTGTCTTTTAGCGATCAGACTAGGTACCTTCCAGTCTTATCACGATAAGACTTCTCTCCCACTAGACTATGATATAGTCAATGATATCGATACCCACTATGATGAGTCGTTCCCCATTGAATGAAATACCTACAATAATATGTTTGTTACATTTCGTTGTGTCTTTACCTAAACGCTGAAAGACAACATGGACGAATGTAACAGGTTTATTCCTGTCTATCGAAAATACAATAGGACCAGTGGTAGACCTGCTAGCGCTGGTGCTAAGGGAGGCTTCAAGGGACCGGTAGATAGAAGGATAATAGTTGAAGGACAAAATAGAACTCAGGGATTGCCGTTCAACCAAGTGTATTCTTAGACTGAAGGTCTGTGGAAGTCTGCTGTCTCCTGCTAGCCAGGAGACTGGTTTTAAATACAAAACCCAAGAGCGATAGCCTTCCTGCAATTACGATTATTAGCAGTAGCTGCGCACATACCGGAATCCTGTAATTCTGTAAGACCAAAGAAAGAAACAAACAAACAGTGCTCAGCCTGTGCCAGTGTTACGTGACCATTCCATACCCGGAATCCTAAATTTAAACTTCCAACAAAGCAAACTAAACATAGCAATACAATAGCATAGCCTATCCCACTCAGAGACAGTGGCGGAGCTGAAATCAAATCAAATAAACCAAATATAAATCAACTAAACATAGGAGATCCTGCACTGCCCGCTCCAGTGTACCATTACTGGAACATTTACACATGTTACAACGAACAAAAAGACAACAACTGAAACTCTTGACTGAGACATTCTAGGTACGACAAAAGAGAACAACAAGGCAAGAAAGAAGAAAGCCCCACGGACCAACCTGGTATCACCTCTCAAACCAAGGGAAAATCGCGGAAAAATCACGGAATATTCTGTTTCATTATGAACGATTTGTACGCAAATCCCAACGGTAAAGGGGGAAGCAGGGGGACAACAGGGGGTGGTCGGCTGAGGGACCAGCCGATGGTGAGAGAGGAGCTAGTGGTGAAGGGATTTAAAGTCAAATACCTTCAACAGATTAGTTTCTCTGTATGAGATGAACGAAGATGCGATTGAAGAGAAGGCGAGAATAGCAGGAACCTATCATCATCAAGTCAACACATAGGTTCCTCTGTACAAGACGAACGAAAATACAATCAGAGAGAAACAAGTCAGAAGGAACCTAACCCGCGACAATCTACCCTTCTTACTATCTAAGGCCCGATAGTAAGTTCTCATATCCATAGGATCAAGGAACGGAAGCAGGGACAATATGGAAAATTTGTACCGAAATATGGGAATTTGTTTACCCTGAAAAAGCAGCCTTGTGGGACCAAGGCTGACGGGGACGGAAGATAAAATGGCTCGAATAAGAAAACACCAGATACATGGACATTCAAAATTCATCGGACAGTACGGAAAGATTCTCGCCATGAAGAACACAAGGAAATAGGTTACCCTGAAAATATGACAAGATGGGCTCAGTATACTAAAACACCAAGGCTGGTGGGAGAGGAGCTCAAAAACGAACAGAAACAAATACGACAAGACAGGCTCAGTGTACTTCAACACCAACGCTTGTGGGAGAGGAGCTCAAAACGAAAAGAAACGAATACAACAAGACGGACTCACAGTACTTAAACACCAAGGCTGGTGGGAGAGAAGCGCAAAATGAAAAGACATGAATATGACAAGACAGACGCAGAGTACCCGAATATCAACAAAGGTGGGAGAGGAGCTTCAAAGAAAGAAAAGCGAGATATCCGGAAGGAAAAGAAACTCAAACATTGGAACCATGATGGCCAAGCGGCAGTACTTATGAATCGTGTCAGAGACCAGAAAGGAATTGATTTCCCGACGGAAGGATTATGAGGATATTGTTTTGATAAGAATTATTCGATGCATGAACATCATATGACATGCAAAGCGACAGAAGGATTACGACGATATTCTTTTGATAAGAATTATCTGATGCAAGAACATCATACGACATGTAGAGCGACCAAAAGATTACAACGATATTCTTTTCATAAGAATTATCAAATGGCAGAATATCATACGACATGCAAAACGACTGAACAAGACACACACACCTCGAGGCAAACAAAACAATTAAGGAACGAAGAAGATACAACCAGGGATAAAAGAAGGACATATGAACACGAAAATTACGAACATCATCCTCAGGATAACATTCGCAAGAGCAACGAAAAACTTACAAATCGCCCTCAAATCTTTTACACTTTTTTGTTTCCAATACCAAAAACAACAAAATGATATGAGGATGTTGTACAGTCAAGCAGCATCATCTTCCTTCTCAGAAAGTTCCTGCTTGAAGGCACCTGATAATGTACCAACCCCCTCTCACACTGCCATACACTGGAGTGCATGCTTCAACAAGAGGTGCAATGTGCACATAGGAGACAAAGAGCAAGCCAACTGGTTTCCAAAACAACCTCGAAGAAGCCAACCACGATGACAGGCTAAAAAGGTTAACTGGGATGAGCCAGAGGGCCTTGGCAGCAAATACGACAATTTGGAAAAGTTTGTGGAAGAACTTCAAGAACGAAGGGACTCGAAAGGATGGAGAAAGAGATGGGACAGCTCTGGGATGAGAACGGTAGCTATAAAAATAGAGGTGTAAAGGACAAGGAGAAGGCAAGGAAGACAGGAATCGAGGCCCGACGACGAGCATACAACCACATTGAACTCAAGATCTGAGTTTGACGAGCGAGGAGAGAAGCGGAAGCCCTAGTGCGACAGCTTGACCGCGACAGCGAATACTCTGTAGCGGTGGGATTAACTCCGCCAAGGAAGCGAACAGATCCCCGGACAATGGGGAAAAAGGGAACGAGAATGAAAATAAGGTTATCTCAGCCTAAGAAAAAAGAGGTGTGCCAGCAGACGACTAGGCTGGCAGATAAGTATACAAATTGTTTATTTCCTTTGTGTTGGGAATTTAAGTTTATGTTAATGTATTATGTTATGTTTTGAAGCATCGTGAGACCGATGCTAAGGGGGAGAGGAGCTAATGTCACTAATTTTGACCGAGCTAATTTGTTTTCCCATGACTAATCAGTTATTAGTCATCCCCTGTGTATGTTTCACGGTATGGAGTTAGTGGACTTATAGTATCTCACATGACTGTGCAATCGCGAGTCATCGTTATATTATGACTGATTGATTGTTTTCATGACTCACGATCGTGACGTCATATGATTTAATAACTTTCGCACATGACTTATATTATGAGTCATGGGTTTCACCCATGTGGCTTATTTGAGCACATGACTTGGTTTATATGTTTTGATTGGTTGTGCAGTTGACTCAGAAAAGGTCAGCTGATGGATTTCACTCTATGACTTATTATGAGTTATAGAGGATATGTTACGCAAGGTGATGAGTCAACAGGGTTAGAGTGGTGGGAAGATAGCTATATAAGGGGCTTGATTCTGACTAAGAGATAGGCCACGAACCATCTCTCCTACACCTCCGGTGATTGAAATCTCAACACTATGAAAAATCATCATCAGGTGGTATCCCTCTCCCGTTTTCTGATGGTCCAGTTGCCTAGTGGAATGAAGCTCCTCCTGTTCCCCTCTCCCCTCTGGCCCCTTCCGATGGCACTGTCTATGGGCAGCCTTTGTCTAGGGGGTTACAGTTACCTGTTCATCCTCTTCCCTGCACTTGCTTCGTGGCCCCTTGCTTAGTATTTGCAAAGGTTGAGTACGGTCGCAACTCATTTGCGTGTGGCTGCTAGTTTCTGGTTATCGTTGAAGTAGTTGCCCTGGTGGCTCTGCTCCCTGGTATTGGACCTGCTCCTAGGGTATGTTTTGGTACAGTCAGCATTTGAAAAATGGTGATCCTGTCTCAGTCGTTCACATCCGGACTTCTCGTCGTTACTGTCCCTTCCAACCTTCTACCTCTCGGTTACGTCAGCTAGTACCCTCCTGCTTGATTACTATAGCTACGGCTCCTGCCGCTCCTCCTCCTGGGCTCTGTCCCCTTCTGATAGCGGGGCTCAATGATCGTGACTGCGTGCGTGGTTGTCTCTAGTTGTGTGTAGGGAGTTCATCCCTTCCTGCACTGTGCCTTCGGGGATATGCATCACCCTCCCACAGTTATTCTGGCAGACCTAGAGATCGACTTGCTCCTGCGACACACTCTGATAAGTGCTGGCTCGGTTACCGACCTCTTTCTGGAGTTTACTCTCGCCTCAGCTCCGAGGGCTAGATGCCCCAGGTACATCTACCTCTTGTGTGTGGTGCTGTTCTCTGTCTTTGTCCTGCCAGCTATTGAGTCCCTCCCCCTCTTCGAAGAAATGGGTTTCGTCGTGAGCTGTGGCTGGGTTGGCTATAGGTTTGGGCTGAAGTGTATTTCCTTTCTGGATGGGTTTGAGGTTTTTCTCGTTTGCGAGTTTGTCTGTTCACTGTTAGGGGTTTCTTTTTTGTGGGTTGCACTTCGGTGGAGGTTATTGGTTCGTGGTATTCAGGCCTGTGGTTTCTCTGTACTTTCTACCCATTGTACAGAGCGTTGTTTCTACCTCTACTCAAATTGGTTTGCGGGTTGGGCAGGGTCCGCCGGTTTTGGCAAGAGGGATGCGGGATGGACTGTAGTCAGAGGTTTTTGTCTAGATAGCATGAGCTGAGATGTATTACCCTGGCAGGAATAGGTGACCCAATATTTAAGTGTATAATGGGAGAACTCTGTAGGAAGACGGATCCTAAGATTGCGACCGCACCGAAGACTCAAAGTAGAAGTAAGGATCAAAATAAAGATAAAGATAATTCAAGGTAGAATCAAGCGGTAAAACTTAATATCATTAAGCCTGAAAGCTTCACTGAATAAGTTCTCTCGAGGATCGTTGGTTATCAGAATACAGTGTCTCTTGCTTTAGTTAAGTAGAATAATGTAAAGCGAGAGGACACCCGTCAACCATTCTGACATTTCGCGAGCACCCTGCTCAGCTCAGGGCTGTCCAACTCACCTGCCTGGAGTGAGCTAACACTCGCAGGCAGTCGGACCACTCGGATATTAACCATCTCCATCCGTAGGAAGTGTTTCGGTGATGTCTTGACAACTACATCTGCCTGAGCGAAAACCCTTTCCTATCGGTAGCATGTCAGTAGCCGACCCACATACCCACCGTAGAGATAATATCCATTGGGACTCACTGGCCCAGCGGTGGTTTCGTCTATACAAGCTACGCAGTACATCGGCAAATCTACTTGGCTATACTAAGCTTCTAAACCTGACTGCATGCTCCCATGATAAGAAATCTCCTGCTGCCTGACTGAATGGGCGCTACCCACAGTCAACCATGCGGGACCCTCTTAAATCGCGACAAGACTCACACCTCTAGAGTCCACTAATAACCCATGGTAATGCTACAGTTCATGGGGTACCCTGGGACTGGCTTTGGGGTGGTTGTCCTGGAAGCCTTGCAGCTTCCCCAGTCAGCCCTAAGCTCTCTACTGTTAATCATACAACTACCCGGAGGTCAAAGTATGCCCGTAGGTGGTTCCCAGGTGTTATCCAGGTGGCGCCCCAGGAGGCAGTCACTCTCACACCCCTTACATATCCTGTGAACAGCTTCTGGTTGGTTGGACGGCCACAACTCATATGGTGTTGTGGGAGCGTTCCTATGCATCTCACTTTACTAGGAAGCACACAACTACAGAGCCGTACAGTGCTGTCGCGCCGTACCAACGCTGGGACCCCAAGGGGGTGTTAGGAATATCCCCTGAAAGTTACAGAAGGTTTGGACTACCTCTGCTCCGTCAGTAGTCCATTTCGTACGATACGAAGCGGCCCTATAAACATCTAAGAGCCTCACTATAGTGGGATAACTTCCCCCTAAGTCCATTGATGACTTTGTCAGTGTAGGTAGAGTAACTGGGGTACCCCAGTAGGGTAACTCGGTCCCTAAGGTAGGGTAATCATATTTCTAAGGTAGGGTAGCTTCACCCTGTTATGCCTTTAATACCTTCCAGAGTCCGCACGACCACATATCATTCTGCCCCGTAGATGCGTGCAACGTTTACTATCTGTCCTTAGCTTTATGCGAACATACCCTCCGAAGGTTACCCTGCCTAGTAGGGTAACTTTGGCCTACCTAGGTTACCCTGTCTAACCCTATGTCACCAAGTCACTTTGTAGATACTTGTACCAACTCATGTCTACCAGTAGGATACTAAGTATACTGGCGTATCCTCAATATGGTTACCATACGGTATACCATACGGGCTTGAGTCTAGTCCACTGTAGCTACCCATTTGTAGGGTCGTTACACCACTCCCCTCTTCTCTAGATCTGTCCGCAGATCTTAGCCTTGTCTTTTCTTTCCATGCATAGGCGCATCAACAACCCAATGGTCGCTAGGTTTCGATGGATACCTGACGTAGAAGTTTACCGAGGTCTGCATAGCAGTACCTTCCACCATCTCGAACTGTTTCCAGCAATTTTCCTCTGGTCCATACCTTTCCTAAGCAACCAAATATTGTACAAAGCGGTGGGGAAACTTTAACTTAGGATTTTCATACCATCGACTGTCTACGACCTCCGCCATGACATAACTGAGGTTAATATCAACAATGTCGGGTGCTGGCATCGCCAACTGAGGTCTTCCTATTGGATCCTCGCGGTAAGGCCTTAACATCCCCACATTAAACACTGGATGGATTGTCCATCAGGCAGGTAATTCTAACTCATCGGCTCTGGATCCAATTTTCGGCTTGACCACAAATGGTCCAAACATTTTATGGTCCAGCTTTTCCATAGGCCTCTTTATGCGAATGTTTTTTCTGTTCAACCTTAGGCTGTCTGCTTTCATTACCATCCCCTGGCTGACATCCTCTAGTGTGACATATTCAGCAGAAGGCTGTCATTTTTGATCATCCCATTTCCTTGGTGGTTCTTGTGCCCGTTGTAATGTCTCTCGGATCTCTTGCCATGTTTCTTCCCAATCCTTCACTATGAGCTCACTGTCTGGGTCTATCCCCTGATTATCTGCTACCATCCCAGACCATTGTGTCTGAGGAGTGAATCCGTAATTGATATCACAAGGACTAGCCTTAGCGGATTCTGATTCCGAAATGTTATAGGCGTGTTCCGCAAAAGGGAGTAGCGACACCCAATCATCCTGCGGATATGAACAGTAACTGCGTAAGTACTCTTCCAGTGTCTGGTTGACCAGTTCAGTTTGCCTATCGGTTTTGGGATTGAATGCGGTGGAAACAGTTCACTTGACTTGCAATAGTTGCATTAAGCTCATCCAGAACTTGGATGTAAATCGGGTATCTCAGTCAGAGATAATCCTTTCTGGGAGCCCATGAAGGCGCCAGATATCCTCGAGAAAGATTACAGCTAGTCCCTTGATGTGCTCTTCTGTCTCGAGGGGAATGAAATGTGCCATCTTTGAGAACCTGTCTACGATGATCTATATTTTCGTATACCCTTCTGATTTGGGTAGGCCCACAATGCAGTCAATGGATATGGAGGTCCACGGTCTCATAGGAACATCTATAGGCTCCAATAGCCCATACTTCTTGTGCCGGTTGACCTTGTTATGTTGACATATGTCGCATGAGCGAACAGATTCTGTGATCTGTTCATCCATCATTGGTCAGTAGAAGCTTGCCCTAACCCTACCAATTGTCTTGTAGGTTCCGAAGTGCCCAGCCATGCGTGAATCATGTTCAGCCTCCATGATTAATAGCTTCAAGGCCTCGCCCTTGGGGATGTACCACATGTTTTGATAAGAGAGTAATTCCTTTATGATACTTATATGGTTCGTGCGGATCAAGACCTGCACTAGGAATCTAGCTATTTTCAAACGATTATACCACCAGAACAAGTCACCCAGGCGACTCAAAAAAACCTCTACATTATTCTCTTTATCTCTCTCAACAA
>Ga0307509_10011057_pt1 | contig 10991 bp, 11 predicted proteins | sample 10_EM_MG_FD_202245 | JGI IMG/M metagenome (GOLD analysis project Ga0307509, IMG submission 202245) | Populus trichocarpa ectomycorrhiza microbial communities from riparian zone in the Pacific Northwest, United States - 10_EM | ecosystem: Host-associated > Plants > Roots > Unclassified | place... | reverse complement strand
CATCCCCGTCCGGGATATCGGGGTTGACGTCTTCCCGCTTCAACAGTAGTTTCACTACTCCATCACGCCCATTCATGGCAGCCCACCAGAGCGGTGTTCGACCATCCCCGTCCGGGATATCGGGGTTGACGTCTTCCCGCTCTAACAGTAGTTTCACTACTCCATCACGCCCATTCGAGGCAGCCAACAAGAGCGGTGTGTGACCACTAACGTTTGGGATATCGGGGCTGACGTCTTCCCGCTCCAACAGTAGCTTTACTGCTCCATCACGCCCATTCGAGGCAGCCCACGAGAGCGGTGTGTGACCACTAACGTTTGGGATATCGGGGCTGACGTCTTCCCGCTCCAACAGTAGCTTTACTGCTCCATCACGCCCATTCAAGGCAGCCCACGAGAGCGGTGTTAGACCACCCCGGTCCGGGATATCGGGGTTGACGTCTTCCCGCTCCAACAGTAGCTTCACTACTCTATCATGCCCTTTCTTAGAAGCCAACGAGAGTGGTGTCTGGCCAATCTTGTTGCATGTGTTGGGGTTGATATTTTTCTGATCTAATAGAAGCCTCACTACCCGCTCAGACCCATCCTCAGCAGCGGAATGGAGTGGTGTATTGCCATTTTTGTCTGGTCTATGGATGCTAACATCGTCCCGTACGACTAGTAGATTAACTACCCCCTCCCGCCCTAAACTAGAAGCGCACAAGAGAGGTGTACGGCCGTATCCGTCTGCAGTGTCGGGTTTGACATCCTTCCTTCCCAATAGTAGCTTCACCACCCCTTCGTATCCTTCTTCAGCAGCCAGAAGTATCGCCGTTTGACCGTATTTGTCTGGACGGTTGGGGTCGACACATTTCCTTCCCCGGACCATATTCATAACTTGGGGCGTCTTGCCCCACCAACCGTCTGTGCCATCGGGCTTAGCAGATGCCCGCTCAAGAAGTAACCTCACAATTCCCTCATGCCCCTTCCCAGCAGCCCATGAAAGCGCCGGTCGACGAAAGTATTCATCCGGTTTGTCGGGGCTGACAGCCTGCCGTTCTAACAGCAGCTTTGCTACCTGCTCTTGTCCACATATAGTAGCCCATATGAGTGGTGTAATACCCAGAAAATCCCTTTTGTTGAGATCAGGACTTTTCTGGCCCATCAAAGAAGTTGTGATTTCAGCAATACCAAAAACCGATGCACAATGAAGTCCGGTAAATCCAATCAGGGAGCCGTGGGTGGGGATATCGCGGTTATATCGACCAGTCATCGATATGAGATCCACCAGAAGTAACTTAGTAGATATATGGCTCTCAATTTGATTAAAGAGCTTCAGCGCAAGTGATACCACGTCGCTTGAAGCCTCTCTTCTGGCATGGGCGCCCCAATATAAGGAAGAATATTTAAGGAAGGGAGTTGACTGAGGCAGAGCAAGGAGTGTGGGAATCTCCTTAATGGTCTGAAAATTGAGGTATGTTAGGCAGGTTTCCGCCATTACCGAGTGAGTTGCACCAAAAAGTTGAGGGCAGGCGTAGAGGTACTCCTGGAGAGTGAAATGGATCAAGCGCACAGTCAAAACCTCCCTGTCAACAACGACAAGCCCCAAGCAACAGCTCAGCAATGTCTCCACCGAAGGAATCCTTTGGGTATTGAGATCCGTAGATCCTATCTCGACCGCTATGGCGTGGGAAAGCTCATCAAGTTGTAATAATCTTTCCGAATGCGAGATCCACATCAGGGCCCTCATCCCGAGCCTTGCTTTCTCCCCACCCTGCTCCTTTATCCGCTGAAGGGTCACGCCGTACACATCCTCCAGATTCAAGCCCTGCGTGATTGCCTCTAGCATTTGCCACCTACCATAAGTTGTGGTTTCCCCAAGGATAGTATCCATGGTTAGGGAAATTAGTAGAAACCTAGATTGGTCTGTTAGCGAAGCATGCAAAATGGATATTTTAGTCATGTTGCGTACTTACGTCTCGGGAATATTCTTGGTAATGCTTTTGATGATTTCGGCCTCTAGGCTGTCGTCCATCGCGTCTCGACACCTGTCCTTACTCAATCTTATTCGGATGTATTCCGCAATATCATTGCTGCTGGGTTTTATGGATAAAGTTGCCGCCCCCGGGCCAAGATGCCTTTCCATCTCGCCCTGAATGTGCCGCCTTGCAGTTAGAAATATTTTTGTGCTCGAGGACTTCTCAAGGATTTGTCTCAACGAATCTAGCACCTCGGGTTGATGGCCTTCCACACATTCGTCTAGAGCGTCAACACATATAAATGTCCGCTGTAACGATGTAACAGTCTGCAGCATCTTCACAATTTCGGGCACTCGTGGGCCCCTTCCACCAATCACCTTTTTGTTATTTTGAAAGGCCTCTCTTATCTCCTCCGGGATCCTTCCCAGCCCAGCGACAATCTGTCTCAGTAGTGAACCTAGCATGTTTGTTGGAGACTGCTCCTCCCGCGCCGCGAAATCGACGTAGAAACATGCGACAGCTATATTTTGCTCTTCGGCTTTATCGCATAACCTATCTACCACGAGTGAACTAGCACCGGTGCTTATCAGCGCCATCACCCTCACGCTTCTACCCGAGGGTTGTTTCTCACCTGAAATAGGTCTTGCCAACTGCCGGATCGCCGTAGCAAAACAATGTCGCATGCTCTGATCCAGACTGCTCAGTACCATTGCACCATCTTTGAAATTCGTCGGTTTGCAGCAGCCATTCCCCGACGTGGTCGGCACGGCGGGTTCGGAGGTCCTGATGTCGAATGCGGGGCTCAAGTGGGGACAACCATGCTAAAATCTCAGACCTCTCGTCTGTCGCACCAAGGTTATTCACATTCCACACAAAGTCGTTATTGGAAAAGTGGTTATAGTTGAAAGAATGGGTATTATGTGAGTAGTGGGTGCCGCCGGGGGAGTGGGTATCACCACCACTGATATGAGAGTGTGACATTTTCTCGCTGGCTATGGCGTGGTGGTGGTATGAATTGCTGGGTTTTTGGGTTCGTTGATGGAAATTGAGCGAGGTGATGAAAAGTGGGGTCATCATGATCTCGCAGCCTTGTGTTCCAATCAACTCAGTCGAACCTTGTGCAACCAATACTACCGGTACCCTATCTGGGACCAATCCTCTTGCTTGTATACTTGTACAGTACGAGTACTAGTACTTGAGTACTAGACGGGTTCAGTCAAATGCAATAGGGATTTCGCACTCATGGCACGGAAACTACGGAGAGAAGAGAATAGTGGGAGTAAGTGCGTTGCGCGGTAAAGTAGGAGAATTTCTCACATTAGTGCCAATTATTTTTCTACTTTATATATCCGTTTTGAGTGTATAGAGAACCCTGCTCTAGTATAAATTTACAGGCGTATTAGCTCTCGCCCAATGTAGTACGGGCTCCGGGGGGTGGGTTTGTATTAAGCATGTCAGCCGGCCAGGCGGGCAGGCAGGAGCGGTGGGCGATCGCGGCATATCAGTTGGCATCAAAATGGAAGTGTTACTGTATGATGAATAATAACCTCACCAGCACTAAGTTAGTGGCGAAATCACTACCAGATAATATCATAACAGCGACGATGTTGCGCTGGGGGGCGCGGGCTTGCGCTTCCCAGCGGGAACTTTTTTTTCCCTTGACATATACTCTAGTACGGCGGTGCCAGTCTTGCGCTTTTTAGTGAAGTGTGACGGCATCGGTTGGTTGGTTTGTTCTGTTGGTTTGTTCGTCCGGAATTGATCTGCAATTGTATGATACCCGTACAAGAAGCCTCTATAAACTAAATCTTAAACTACCCTCCTGCATCTCTGCCCGACTATCCCTTAAATTGCTAGGGGTAGTGGGGTCGCCGAGCCTCATGTTGGCATCTACTACTCGTAAACTCAACAGACTAAACTCGCGTCGGCTCTGGAGGTATGTCGGGGGCTCAGATACGCAAGGGAAGTACTCGAGTACCGTATACTTCATTAGTCTACTCAGTAGAGACTCGAATACTCAGAATGATGTCAAATGTTAATTCTGGTTCCCGCGCACACTGCGTATCTCTCTTCCCGACATGCCTCTAGAACCGACATACCTCCCGACACGAGCTTACCGGGATCCCGTAAAACAATCTTAAACCCCCCCTCCACTAATCGTTCCCTTCATGAGACTTCATTGTGGCAATTTGATCAGCGACGACTATCAACGAGAAATTCGACCTCCCAGAGCTGCTTATTCGCCCCGCAAAAACAAACGCTCAATGCTGCCACTGCCGGCGGTAGCGGGAGCATGAGAAGGGGGGAGTGGAGTTACACTTCCGATGCGAAAGGAGAGTCGGAAAAAAAAAAAAGAAGGCATTATGTGACTAGGCCCATATTTTACGTCAATCCTGGTACACATTCTTCCCTCGCTGTCACGATTTTATGAAGTCCGCTGGCTAAGGCAATATGCTAGATCCACATATCGGGCATTTATACACCCCCGGCCCTGGCAGACGTTTTGAAACTTTTGCAACTTTCCCTCGGCCGGAAAGCGCTGTCAAGTGCAGGTACAGACGAGCACGGAATGAGAACCTAGCAAGCCGCCGGAATAATATTATCCTGCCTAGGCAATTCTATGACGCAATTTCTGACACATTGAGGTCTCTTTGCCCCCTTTCCCCATCACAGCCCATCACTCACCCTTAATATAACCTAGCAGCAGAGGCTAATGCCTCTTACCACTTCTTTATCGGTACCTCCTCCGCCCATGCTGACACAGTAAGATATATCTGGCTCAGACTCGAGGACAGCGGTTACATCTATGCTGGCGAGCATAAGGGATGGTCTCCTCGGACGAGACCTTTTACTCATGGAACGGCCTAGCTTCAGTGGTGGATCCAGAGTTGGGCAGAAGGCAGCAGATCTCCATCGAAAAGCGGAAAGTCGTGGGATGGACGGAAGAAACAAAGTACCACTTCCGCTTCTTAGCCCTCGGCCTAGGGCACCTAGAGTTCTGCCGGGGGGGCCAAGATTAGATCGCGCTCCGAGCACACTACAAAGAATCGTGGCGGCGGCGGAACACTGCCTGGAAGATCTATCCATCCGACGCCCGATCTCCCCTGAACTGGGATACACCGATGACCATAGACCCCCTCACAGAAGATCTACGTCTGGCTCGGCGAGTTGACCAATTCCCTCACAAACATCAGATACCCAACCTGGCCCCATCTCCCCTCAACTCCTTCCGGCGAGCAAACATACATGGTAGGAAAGGGCATCCTCCGTTTCCACACAATCTACTGGCCCGCCTTCCTCCTCCCCCTCAGCTTCCCCCCTGCCACCTAGCATCCTAACACACACCTAACACACACTGGGCTATGAACCATCGAAAAATGGGAAAGAGTGATGGCAACGTCGCCAACCCCTTCTTTGCGCTATCCAAATTCGGCGTGGATGCCATGCGCTTCTACTTCCCTCAAAAAGAGTACATCACCGATGGCGGTGACGACGACGTGCGCACCGTAATCACCAACTACAAGAAGGGCTGTGTAGACGGCCTGGGAAACCTAGCCGGCCGCATCTGCAGGTGGAAGTTCGACTTAGAAAGAGCCGTCAAGCGCAGAGTCGAATCCAGCTTGTAGGAACTCCCCACGGAAGACCAAGCGCACCACATCCTCCTACAAAAGACCCCCTCCTAACAGCGGAGAATGTGGGAGATCTACATCCAAATCTGGCATAAAAGGATGATACGAACGTAGTTCACGAAGCCGTTCCCCACTTCCCATTCCCCCACAGTAGTTACTAACTTATTCTAGATAAAGTACCTCCAGCACGTCGCACCCTGGGCTATCCGAGATCCTGCACAGCAGGACTTACCGGTACACCTATCCATCGAAGAGGTACTCATGGCTGGAATCCTGCTGCAGCCGTCCATCCTGAGTAATTGAGGGAGTTACTGGATTGGTTGGGCATGCGCGTGGATGGTGCGGCTTCGACCCCGCGGTCGTGGGCGGGGACAGGGAGTATGGGTGGCTATAAAGAAGGAAGGGGACAGGGTGGAGGATGGGGGGTGGGGGAGATGGGGGGACCAAGAGGGGGGGTCTTGTTTCCGCCGCCCACTGAAGGATTCGATTAGTAGATTGTTAGGCAGTAGAGTGGGTGTGAGGCTACGACTCGAGTGATTGGTTGTAATGGCGGATGAGAGGTTAGTAAATCTAGGCTCGGCGGTCTAAATTTGGCGTGTGCACAAAAGAATCTACCAGCCCATGGCTGCGGTACCGGTAACCACAACCACAGCTCTACCCACAAAGACAACTCTCCAAGAGGGAAGAAGAAAAAACTTTATATTATCATACCAATCACCCCACCCACAAAACTCCTCTCTTTATCAAAATCCACTCAATATAAAGTACAGACGAGGGACCAGCGCCACCAGACAAACACAAATAAAGTGAATAATCGGATAAAAATCCCCAGGCTCCCAACTATTAGATCCCAACTATTAGATAACTCTCCTGATTCTGCGTATTACGAGTGTCTCCTCTTGCCTCCCTCGCTCCATTTCCACTCCCACCAAGACCACTGCCTCCTCCACCGCCCCTTCCGCTCATTATGCTCCTCGGTATATTTATACTAGCGGGTGGGGGAACAGTCATAGTCGTCACCGGAAAACTGAGGCCTCTGCAAGAACACTAGCGGGCCACCATGGACGGGTAGATTTGCTTTTCTGCCACCGCCGCCCACCGGCTCGAGAGGATGGGTATCTGTTAGGATCACTGTTGTTGTGAGGCCTAGGTCGAGGGATGTGATTGCAACTGTTCGATCCAATTTCCCCACTACCGCGCCCTCTCCCTCCACCACGTGGGGAGTGCGCGCCCTCGCGGCTGCCACGGCCATCCCCGGTGACATCAGAGCTAAAGCGGTTCATGAGTTGTGGTGGTGTGGGAGAGGGCGTGCGCCTATCAGGAGTAGCAGTGGTATGAGGGGGCTCGGCCAATTCACTGGCTTTGGATCCCACGATTATTTGACAATTTGCACGGTTTCGTGCACTCAAGACCGGAACCGCCATTCCTTGGAATGGGAAGCACCCGCCACTGAGCGCTGTGCCACTCCTAAAGATGTGGTCGAAGACTACATCCAATAGGGTCCGTCTTGAAGAAAATAAACAAACAACATAGTTCCTTAACCATGAGAATGTGTATATCACTCAAGTCTTAATTTCCTTATGACAGACATAAAACCAAACTATATACTCGACATTCCCAACCTCTAGCATTCATCCTGCCATTCCATTCTGTGCTGTTCCATTCTTTGCCATTCCGTTCATGCCATTCCTTCCTCCAAATTCCATTCACCACATTCCAATCCTGAGCTATCAGGAAGTTCGTCCCATTCCAATCCAAGGTTACCAGGAAGTAATACGACCATTCCTTCCAACACTTCCACCCTTCCTGATAACCGTAATAAAAGTAGACAGAAAAAACATCGGCAACCTCATTAAAAAACCCCTACAGATATGTAGGAGGAAAAAGAGTGTCCCGTACATGCAAAAGAAAGTAAGAACAAAAAAGAAATAGTTTGTAGTACAACAGAAGCATAAAGTAGAGGGTCCTGACACCCATGTTCCAAACATGACGATGATGGGTATCGCGGGGAAGAGCCTTGGTCATAATATCAGCAACCATTAGAGTTGTAGGAACATACCTGAGTGTGATAAGTTCCTTATCAAAGCAATCCCATATAAAATGATATTTTATATCAATATGCTTGGTGTGTTCATGAAACTTAGGATTTTCACGGAGTCCAATCGCTTCTTGGTTATCGCATTTGATTAACTGGAGTTGTAATTCGGTTGTTGTAATCTCATGGTAAAGTCGGCGTAGCCATATAGCTTCTCGTGCAGCTTCAGAGTAGCCTATATGCTCGGCTTCAGTTGAAGAGAGTGAGACCAGAGAGTGCTTCTTAGCTTTCCAAGAGATAGCTGCGCCAGCAAGGGAGAAAATATAGCCTGATGTTGACTTGCGGTCTCCAAAATCACCAGCGAAGTCAGAATCAGCATAGCTTTCAATTTCTTGTTGTTGTTGACTTTTCTGATAAACCAAGCCCCAATTGAATGTTTGTTGTAGATAACGGAGAACTCTTTTCGCAGCAAGGAAATGTTGGTTGGTTGGCCTTGGATTCAATTTCCTGAGGGTAGCGATAGGGAATGCGATATCTGGCCGTGTTCCTGCTACAAGATACATTAGACTGCCAATAAGGGATTGATACTTGCTTGGGTCTATTAATTCATCCTGTTCCGTTGCTGCAAGTAGTCTTTGGCCAGTTTCAAATGGTGTAAAAACTCCATTGCACTCGTTCATCTTAAACTGAAGAAGTATAGTTTGAATAAAGCTTGACTGATGTAATTGTAAACAGTTTTCGAAATAATCTAGCTCTATTGCAAGGAATCGTCTTGCTAATCCAAGATCCTTCATCTCGTACTGCGCATGAAGTTTAAATTTCATTTCTTGAATTTGATCTTTATACTTTGAGATGATTAGTATATCTTCAATATAGAGTAGTAGCAATAGCTTTCTATCATTGGCAATATAGAGATTGCAATTGTTCGGGGATCTATAAAGCTCAATTGTTTGAAGAAACTTGTTAAAATGATCGTACCAAAGACGGAGAGCTTGTTTTAACCCGTAAAGAGCCTTGTTTAGTTTGCATACAGTTTTCGAAGTAAGTTTAGAAGGCTCTAGCCAGTCAACTCCCTCAGGTAACTGCATATAAATATCCCCATCGACTGGCGGGTTCAAAAATGCCATAGAAACATCAATATGATAAATTTCCCAGTGGTTCAGAATGGTTAGCGCAACTAGTAACTGAAAACTTACCAATCTTGCCACCGGAGCAAACGTCTCGCCAAAGTCTATTCCTGGTATCTGCTTATAGCCTTTTAATACCAAGCGAGCATTAAATGGCTGAGTCCAATCAGGATGTGTTTTCAAGAGAAAGACCCATTTGCACCCGATAGGTTCAATACCATCTGGAATGCTATCAAAATAGTTCCAGGTTTTGGTATTCTTGAGTGATAGAAACTCAGAGCCTATAGCCTTCTCCCATTTTGCTCAGCGACTTTGGCTAAGAGCTTCCCGGTAGCTAAGCGGGTCACTCTCAGCCATATCACTAGCTTCCCATTTTCCATATGCAAACTGTGCTTGCAGGGAATGGCTCAATCGTTCTGAGTGTCGGAGTACCGGTACTTGTAAATCTTCAGACGCTACTATACAACATGTATCAGTAGGTTCAGAGCACTTTTCAAGATCTGATATGACATTGACGGGACTTTTGGGAGATTGCTGACAAGGTGGAGTATTTTCCATACTTCCACCTATTGAACTTGTAGACAGCCTGTTTGGAGATTCTGTCGTCATTGGATGTGCCGTTTGAAGTACTGCAGGTTCGGCCTCGTCATGATCCAGTGGCATATTATCGGAAACTGTAACGACCCTACGATAGGTAGCTACAATAACTACCACCTTAGCCCAAATGGTATACCGAGTGGTAACCAGAGGTGGTATGGTCTGGTATACAAATGGCTGGTTAACCTAGGACAAAGTCTAGGGAATGGTTGAGTAGCCTTGGGCACTCTATTAGGCAGGGTGACCTTTCGGAAGAACATTCGCATAAGGTCAAGAGAATTATGGGAATGTTACAGGGGTCTCCAAGACGACTTGTGTGGTGGACTGCAGGACTTCTGGAGCGGTGAATGGAATATGAGGACAAAGTTACCCTACCTTGGGAATTTGGTCATTATGCCCAGGGACACCAGTTACCCTACTGAGGAGTCCAAGTTACCCTACCTTCACCGGCAAAGTCATCCTAGAACTTAGAGGTCGACTGCCTGACAGTCTATGGGCTCTGAGATGTTTATTGGCCCAAACGCATCTGCGCGGGGAGGCCCCACGCCTGTGTAAGGGTAGTCCGAACATACTATTGAACTTGGGCGGGTTGAGCTAACACCCCCCTCTGGCCCCGGCGTTGGGATGGCGCGTCATAGGCAGGTGGCTGCATTGTTGCTCATTTGCTAGTAAAAAGAGGTCATTGGAGCGGCTGCCGTAACACCGTATACGTCGTCGCCGTCCTTCAGACTGAATCTCGTTCGCAGGATATATAAGGGGAGTATGGGTAACCGGCAGAATGGGGGTTGCACATAAATGGTCTCTCCGGGACCTAGGAGTCAATCTTAGCCTACGGGTAGTAGGGTAGTCTTCCTAGTGGTACTTAGGTAGTCCTAGGAGGCGAGGCTGCTTTCAGAACAAATACCTCAGTAACCAGCCGGGACCTTCTCCCCTTGATTTGTAGCATTACTATGAATCGTTATTGGACTCTAGAGGTATGAGTCTTATCACGGTAGAGTATGTCCTGAGAGGCTGGTTATGGGTAGTGCCCCCTTAGCCAACCATCGGCTACATCTCACCAGGGGAGCTTGCATGTCAGTTTATCACATTGGATGGTCGAGTAGATTAAATGATGGACTGCATAGCTTGTATAGACAAAACTACCACTAGGCCAGTGAGTCCACCACCTAGGTATTGACTCCGGTTGTTGTCATAACAGTGAGCCACTGGTATGACTTCGATAGGAAGAGTTTTTCCACCTGAAAATGTTGAATTGGAGATGCATTGCAGAAACTCATATCCTATTGACGCAGTTAAGTGTACCCGAGTTGGTCTGACACTTCTGGCAGGATAAATCCTGATGGAGGGTAGACCTCGGACAAGCCCTGAGCAGGACAGGGTACTCGCACAAGGTCGGAGTAGTAGTGAATGTCAAAGGCTTAAATCTGATATCTACTTAAGTTTCAGCGTTTAGCATTCTACTTCGATAACCAACTGTAACGGGGGCACCCTATAGAGAGGTGAACTCTAAGGTTGCGACCACACCAAAACTCAAAGTAGAAGATAAAGATAGAGTAAATAATTCACGAAGAATCAAAACGGTTAAACTTAATATCGTTAAGCTGAAAGCTTCACTCAAATAAGTTCTCTCGAGGAAAGTTGGTTATCG
>Ga0307509_10011056_pt1 | contig 10992 bp, 8 predicted proteins | sample 10_EM_MG_FD_202245 | JGI IMG/M metagenome (GOLD analysis project Ga0307509, IMG submission 202245) | Populus trichocarpa ectomycorrhiza microbial communities from riparian zone in the Pacific Northwest, United States - 10_EM | ecosystem: Host-associated > Plants > Roots > Unclassified | place... | reverse complement strand
GTACGACAGCCCGCACTACACCTACGTTCAGTGAGCCCTCCCGGGCCGGCCCGACAGGGCCGGCCCGACAGGGCCGGCCCGGGAATCGACCAGCGAACTCCGCTACGGAGCGATGCCCACGCCATCGATGCGGCTCCATGCCCGTTCCTGCGCCGCGGTCATGGCCGGCCAGGCGAGCCCGCCCGGTCGGGGGCGGATCCGTGAGGCGTACGGCGCGGGGTGGAAGCCCGGGTCGTAGAAGCATCCGCTGCCGTACTTCCGGTCGAAGGCCGCGCACGACGCCGCGATCGAGCGCGCGGTCGGCTTGTGTCCATGACGCACCCAAGTGTCCAGCGCCGCAATGGAGTTGGCGTACTCGGAGTCGCTCAGCGCGCTGTGCTCGGTCTCCTTCGTGAAGGTCTGGACGAGGTTGCCGCCCCGGCCGGCGCCCTGAAGCGTGGCGCGGTAGGCCGCCTCGTGCTCGACGAAGGCCGTCGGATCGTCGATCGCATGCATCGTGAGGACCGGGATGGAGACCTTGCCGGTCAGATCGCTGTCGTAGGAGAGGTCACGGCGTGCGGTGGGGTCGGCCGAGAAGCGTTCGACGCCCGCGTTGAGTGCCTTGTCGTCGTGTGAACCCGAGTACCGCACACCCTGGTTGCTGAAGGGATTGCGGCCGCCGAGGCGGGTCGACACGATGTCCCGGAACGTGAAGGTGGCGAACCGCAGGTGTGATTCGAGCGCGCGCTCCGGGATGCGGGTGACCGCGAGGATGTCGTCGAGGTTGCGCTGCTGGAGCGCGGTCCGCTCCGTGGGGGCGGAGGCGAACCCCGTGCACTCCTGCAGGCGGGCGCGGAGCCCGGCGCTCGTCATGGTGGAGTCCGCGCGCAGGCCCTGCCACAGCGGGTACTGCGGCTCGGTCGGGCGGGGGTGGTTGTGGCAGTAGTACTGGTAGACGACCCGTAGGTCGACCCGGTAGTCGTAGCCGCGCGAACCGCCGCCGAGGACGCCGCTCGTGAGCAGTGCGCCGTCGTAGGCGCCGGGGTGTCTGCCGTAGGTCTCCGCGACCTTGGCGGCCACGTCGCCGCCCCAGGACTGGCCGTGCACATAGGTCCGCTTCGGCTTGCCGAACTCCGAGACGAACAGTTTGCGTACGTTCTCGGTGTCGGCGGCGGCCATCCGGGTGCCGTAGCCACCGCGACGGTAGGACGAGCCGGCCCAGGCGTAGCCCTCCTCGACCATCACCGCCCACCGGTTCAGATCGTCGGTGCTGCGTGCCGGGTCGGAGGAGTCGCCGAGGTCGGGTCCGCCGTGCGCGTGCACGACGAGGGATCCGTTCCAGCGGGTCGGAACGGCCATCGCGTAGTACGCCCCGTTGGTGTCCTGGCCGGTGTAACACGTCGCCTTGCCAAGCAAGTCGGGCGGGCAGGCGGAAACCGCGGGCCGCCCGGTCGGCACCCCGGGCGCGGGGGCGTTGCCGAGCGTGCCGAGGAGCGCGGCGGCCACGCCGGCGGCCAGTACCGCCCGTCGGTAGCGAGGGGCCGGGAGTCTCCGGCGTACCGGTTCGGGCGCGTCAAGTGTCGTCACGGGAGCGGCTCCTATGAATTCGCTGTGCAAAGTTGCCCTGCGAACCGTGATGTTAGGAACCGCTGCTGGTGGGGACCACCCGTCGACCATTGCGTTCATAGTGTTCGCCCGCGCGATCACCTGCTCATGGCCGGGGTGACGGTGACGAGTTGGTGCTTCATCGGGGGCTGGTCGCTCTGCCTGCTGTAGTCGTCGAGCCCGCAGAGGATGTCGAGTTCGGGCATGTGGCCCGCGACGCTGCTGGGCGGAAGTCGATCAGGTCGAAGTCGGCCAGGCCCCGGTCGGCCATGTCCTGGGTGATGCGGAAGCCGAGCGGTTCGCGCACCCGGCGGTTGAAGTCCTCTAAGCCTGGGAGGACTTGGGCCATGGTGTCGCGGATCCGGTCGTAGTCCTCGACGTACCACTCCCATGGTGTCGTCGAGTCCGGCAGCGTCGCCCGTGCCGTCCCGGCCACGATCGCGCACTCGGACCTGAGGGTCTCGGCGGGCGGCTTGCGCATGCCGAACGAGAGGTGCACCTCGCTCATCGCGTCCTCGACGCTCACGCCCTGCTCCCCCGTCGCCCGGGTGTCCTTCTCGGCGCGGCCGAGGCACGGGAGGGTGAGCGCCTGGCGGCCGTGGACGAGATGGCTGCGATTGAGTTTCGTGCTCACCTGCACGGTCAGTTCGGTGGCGCGCAGCGCGGCCGTGGTCGCGTCGGTGTCGGGGGCGGCGAGGACGAAGTTGCCGCCCATCGCGACGAACACCTGCACCCGGCCGTCCCCCGTCCCGCATCGCCTCGATGGTGCCGACGGTGTCAAGACCGTGCGCACGGGGCGCGGAGATCCCGCACACCTCGTCCGCGCGTCGAGGAACTCGGGCCCGGGGCGGTGGTCGATGCCGCAGGTGCGATTGCCCTGGACGTTGCTGTGGCCACGCACCGGCGAGGGCCCGGCTCCTTCACGGCCGAGGTTGCCCCGCAGCATCAGCAGGTCGCGCAGTTCAGGTCCCGTTGGCCGATCCGCAAGCTCGCCATGATCTCCTGGCGTTCCGCACGGGCTGTCTCGCGGGAGGACTGACGCATGGAGTTGCGCAGCGTCGAGGAGCTGATGGATCTGCTGTACGCCTGTCGGGGCGCCTGGGACACCCCGGACAGGAGCGGTGATCCGGTCGATCTGCACGACCACGCGCTGCAGACGGCCGCACTGCTGCGCCGAAGTCGCCCCGCCGACAAGGAACTTCAGGTCGCCGGCCTGGTCCACGACATAGGCCATCTCCTTCAGCCGGGCGACGACGCCGGGCACGCCGACCACGCGGCGGACGCCGTCCGCGCCCTGCTCGGCGAGCGGGTCGCCCACCTCGTCCGCCTGCACGTCCCCGCGAAGCGCTATCTGGCCACCGCCACGCCGGACCACGACCTGTCCCCACAGAGCACGCTGACCCTGCGAGCTCAGGGCGGCCCGATGTCCCGCGCCGAGGCGATCGCCTTCGAGCGCGATCCCCTCGCCGACGACGCGATCACCCTGCGCCAGGCCGACGACGCGGCCAAGGTCGTCGGCCTCGACGCCGGTGTCCTGGAGGACTGGCGCACGGTACTGGGCATAGTGGCCGCCAGGAACTCCCGACTTCCCAACTCCAGTCTGGGGGCTGTCGACTGACGGTACGTCATGAGACCGTACGGCGATGACGTCGTCGTACGGTCTACGAGGCCGGGCCGCTCTGATCACCGGCGGTACGCGCGGGATCGGGCGCGCGGTCGCCGAGGCGTTCGCCGGGGCCGGGGCGCTGGTGTGCGTGAGCGCGCGGGACGTCGACGAAGTGGCGCGCACGGCGGAGGAGTTGGGCGGTGTCGGCCTGGCCGGGAATGTCGCCGACGCGGAACACCTGAGCGAGCTCACCGAGTTGGCGCTGCGCACCTTCGGCCGGATCGACGTCGTGGTCAACAACGCGGCGACGAACCAGCCGTACGGCCCGCTGATGGAAGCCGATCCGGACGCCTGGCGGACGGCGTTCACCATGAACGTCGAGGCGCCGCTCCGGTTGGTGCAGTGCGTGTGGCGGGCGTGGATGCGGGAGCACGGCGGGGCGGTGGTCAATGTGTGCACGGAGGGCGCGGGGCATGTCGGGCCGAACGTGGGGGCGTACGGCACCAGCAAGGCGGGGCTGCTGCATCTGACCGCACAGCTCGCGGGCGAACTCGCGCCGAAAGTACGGGTCAACTCCGTCTCCCCCGGGCTCGTCCGCACCGAGATGGCGCGGTTCGTGTGGGAGCCCGGCGAGGCGGAGGTCGCCGCCGGGCTGCCGCTCGGCCGCATCGGGGAACCGGCCGACATCGCCCGGGCCGTCCTGTGGCTGGCCTCCGACCAGGCCGAGTGGATCACCGGGGCGGATCTGCTGGTGGACGGCGGGACCCGGGTGCGGGCGGCGTACACGTCGGGCGGGTACGCCGTCCACGACCGGCTGAGGTCGGCCACGCCGCGCAGCCCCGGCATCACGACCGACTGAGTAGATGTCCTGGTGGGTTTGGTCGCCGGGCGGTACCTGTGCGAGCCTGCGGGCACTCCTCCGAAAGGGCTGGCCCTGATGCTCGGCATGGTTGTCTGGGACGTCCGCTCTCGCGCTTCGACGCGAGGGCGGTAACGGCCGACTCCCCCACCACACACGTCTGTCCGATGGACGGGCGTGGGTCCAGCCTGCTCCCCGTCGAAGTGCTCTTCGTGACACCCGCACGTTCGACCACGAGGAGTACATGGTGGTGTCCACCATCCACTGGACCACGGGCGACGCCCAGCGGTCCGCCCGCTGGCATTCCGAGAACCGCACGCCCCTCCCGCAACGGACCGCCGTCGCCGACGACCGGACGAAGGCCGCCGACGCCTACCGTCAGGCCTGCGAGGGAACGGCCCTGCTCTGGCAGGGCGACTTCCACAACGCCCGGCAACTGCTGCAGGCGATGGGCCGCCGCATCGACCGCAAGACGCCCGGCTCCGGCACTTCCCCGAGCGAGTCCTTCCGCCTGCACCGGCGCGGCAGCGCGCACCGTGCCCGTGTGCTCGGAAAGCTCCTGGTGCTGCTGGACGACGACTACACCCTGGCGTTGCGCCGGGCCCCCGAGGTCCGCCAGGCGTGCCTGGACGCCTACGGCCCCTCGAAGGGACCCACGGCGGTCTCGCTCAGGGAACTCCTGGGAGTGATCGGCGCCCACCAGTGGCGCTCGAAAGGGGTCGACGTGCCGGCGCTCGGCACCCGCGTCCATCCCCACTACGGCGTGTTCGCGCCGGTCAGAGGCGAGTACGTCGACCTGGTCGCCCAGGCACCGCTGCCACCGGCGGTCCTGCGCAACCCCGCCACCAGTACGGCGTTCGATCTCGGCACCGGAACCGGAGTCCTCGCCGCGGTCCTGGCCCGCCGCGGTGTCGACCGGGTCGTGGCCACCGACATCAGCCTACGCGCCTTGGCCTGCGCCCGGGAGAACGTCCAACGGCTCGGACTGACCGACCGCGTGGAGGTGTCGGGCCCCGGCCTGTTCCCGGAAGGCCGGGCCGACCTCGTCGTGTGCAACCCGCCCTGGCTCCCCTCCCGTCCGACCAGTCCCATCGAGCAGGGCGTCTACGACCCGGACAGCACCATGCTCAACGGCTTCCTCACCGGGCTGTGCGCCCACCTCCGGCCGGGTGGCGAGGGCTGGCTCGTCCTGTCCGACCTGGCGGAGCACCTCGGACTCCGGACACGTCGGCACCTGCTCGACGCCATCCAGGCGGCACGACTCCGTGTGGTGGACAGGATCGACACCAGGCCCCGGCACCCCCGCTCCGAGGACGCCGGCGACCCGCTGCACGCGGCACGGAGCGCCGAGATCACATCCCTCTGGCGCCTGACGCCATGACCGACGCCGCGTGACGACAGCGCCCGGTCACCACTTGCCGGGCGCGTAGTCCTTCAGGAAGACGCCGTACAGGTCCTCGCCCTGTTCGCCGAGGACGATCGGGTCGTAGACGCGGGCGGCTCCGTCGACCAGGTCGAGGGGGGCGTGGAAGCCCTCCTCGGCGAGGCGGAGCTTGTCGTAGTGGGGGCGTTCGTCGGTGATCCAGCCGGTGTCGACCGAGGTCATGAGGATGCCGTCGGTCTGGAACATCTCCTGGCCGCTGGTGCGGGTCACCATGTTCATCGCGGCCTTGGCCGCGTTGGTGTTGGGGTGTCCGGCGCCCTTGTAGCCGCGGCCGAAGACGCCCTCCATCGCCGAGACGTTGACGATGTACGCGCGTCCGCTCCTCGCGGCCTTGGCGGCGGCTGCCATGGCCGGGCGGAGCTTGCTGATCAGGATGAACGGGGCGGTGTAGTTGCAGAGTTGGGTTTCGAGGAGCTCCACCGGGGAGATCTGCTCGATGGTCTGCACCCACGTGTTGGTGTCGACGACGTCGGGCACCAGGCCGCCGGCGTCGATGGCGGTGCCGTCGAGGTGCCGGGCGACGCTGGCGTTGCCCGCGACCAGGGCGAGGTCGGCGACCTGCTGGGCGTCGAGGCCGCTGATGCCGACGGGCAGCGCGGCCAGGCCGTCGACCGCGCCGGAGCCGAAGGCGCCGATGACGTGGTGGGCGGGGAGTTCACCGGCGGGCAGCGGGGCGCTCTCGCCGTCGACGAGGGCGGCGTAGGCGGAGGGCAGGCGTCGTACGGTCTGGGTCGCGTTGTTGATGAGGATGTCGAGGGGGCCCGCCTCGGCGACCTGGTCGGCGAGGGCGACGGCCTGCGCCGGGTCGCGCAGGTCGATGCCGACGACGTCGAGGCGGTGGATCCAGTCCGCCGAGTCGTCCATGGCCTTGAAGCGGCGGATGGCGTCCTTCGGGAAGCGCGTGGTGATCGTCGTGTGGGCGCCGTCGCGCAGCAGCCGCAGCGCGATGTACATGCCGATCTTGGCGCGGCCGCCGGTGAGCAGGGCGCGCTTGCCGGTGAGGTCGGCGTGGTCGTCGCGCTTCTCGCGGTTCAGGCGGGCGCAGTCGGGACAGAGCTGGTGGTAGAAGTAGTCGACTTCCACGTACCGGGTCTTGCAGGTGTAGCAGGAGCGGGGGCGCTGCAGTATCCCGGCGATCCGGCCCTCCTCCGTCACCGACGACGGGAGGAGGCCCTCGGTCTCGTCGTCGATGCGCTGGGCGGAGCCGGTCGCGGTGGACTCGGTGACCGCCTTGTCGTGCGCGGTCTTCGCGGCCCGGCGCTCCTGGCGGCGGCGCTGCTTGACGCTGCGGTAGATGCCCGCGGTGGCGCGGCGGACGGTGATCGCGTCGGGGTGGTCGACGTCGATCTTCTCCAGTTCGTCGAGCACGCTGAGGCAGACGGCCAGCCGCTCCGGGTCGATGCCGGGCCCGTACACGACCTCGTCCGAAGTCATGGAGCCGTCCTCTGTCACCGTCATCGCGCTGCCGTTTCCTTGGGTCATCCGCGGCGGCGCTCGATCGCGCACACCGTCGAACGTGGAATTTTACGGAGCGCCGGGCCGCAGCACCAAACCCGCTCCAGGTCACGACCCGCAGGCGGTGATGAGTGTCTCCACCTCCTCGGTCAGCGCGCGGGCGAACACATCGAGATCGGGTACGGCCTCGGCGTCCGCGACCAGGCCGTAGTGGACCTGTCCGCGGAACGTGGAGACGGCGACGGCGAGGGACTGCCCGCCGGCCAGCGGGGCGTACGGGAAAACCGCGGTGACCGGGTTGCCGCCGAGCTTCAGGCCGATGCCGGGCAGCGGGACGCTGGTGACGAGGATGTCGAACCAGAGCCGGGCGGCCTGCGCGGCGAGCGGGCCGCCGAGGCGGTGGCCGAGCGCGGGGACGTGGTCGGCGAGCAGGGCCACCGCGCCGGCGCCCCGGTTGGGTCCGGCGTCCTTGTTGCGGTCCATGGCGGCACGCACCGATTCGAGCCGGGCGAGGGGGTCCGGGTCGTCGACTGGCAGCCGTATCAGGTACCCGGAGAGCCGGTTGCCCTGTGGCTGCGCGCTGCGCGGGCGGCGTTTGGAGACGGGGATCAGGGCGCGGGGCGCGACGCCCTCGCTGCCGTCGCCGCGTTCGTCGAGCCAGCTGCGCAGGGCGCCCGCGACGACCGCGATCAGCACGTCGTTGACGGTGCCGCCGACGGTCTTGCGGATGCGGTGCACGTCGTCGAGGTCGACGACGACTCCGGCGGTACGACGGGTGCCCGAGGGTTCGGAGGTGAGCGCCGACGACGAGCGCACGTCCAGGGTGGAGCGGGCGACGGACGCCCCGATGTCGAGGGCCCGGCCCACGTCGGACAGGGCACCCCGGACCAGCCCGGGCAGCTTGCGCACGTCAGGGATGAGACCGCGCGCGGGTTCCGCCGGGCGCGGGCGGCGCTCGGGCATGTCCATCGGGTCGAGGATGGCGGCGGCGAGGGTCAGCGCCCGCAGTCCGTCGGCCAGGGCGTGGTGGAACTTGAACAGCACCGCGAACGAGACACCGTCCTCGCCGGGCAGCACATGCGCTTCCCACGGGGGCCGGCCGCGCTCCAGCGGGCGTTCCATGAGCCGCCCCGCGTCCGCCTGGAAGTCGGCGGTCGGGGCGTGCAGCCGTACGTGGTGCAGCGGGTCGAAGTCGGGATCGGCCTCACGAGTGGCGCTCCCGAAGGACAGGGACAGCGGCTGCCACACGTCCCGGATGCGCATCCGCAGCCCGGGGACGGCGGCCGCACGGGCGGCGAGGAGGTCGGCGGCGTGGGCTCCCGCGGTCGGCGAGTGTGCCGAGAAGACGCCGAGTGCGCCCAGGTGCATCGGGTTCCGGTCGGACTCGATGTTCCAGAACGCAAGGTCGAGAGGAGCGAGCAGGTCAGAAGTCAATTGCTTGCCTCGCGTCGACTAGGGGTGAGCCAGCAGTCAAGCGCCGACAAGCGATTACGGTCAAGTACGATCAAGCTACGCACAGTTAACAGCAGATTACATCCGACCCCGATCCCGCCCCTCTGGGAGGGGCGGGACTCAAGAGGCGCCTGAGATCACTTCAGCGCAGGTGGCGCCGCCTGGGGTGATGTACCCCACTCCGACGGGTGCGGGCCGACCGTGAAGTCGAGCGACCGTACGGAGCGGAGATCGCCGGTCGTCAGGTACGTCCGGTCGTACGACGTCCCGTCCGTCCGAGCCCCCTGGATGTAGCGGTCGGCGGCCGAGGTGCCTGGCGCCTTGATGGTCAGGGCGCCGTGCGGGTAGTAGCGGCGGTCCAGGGTCAGATCGACCCGGTCGAACACAGGGGTGGACAGGCCCCAGGTGTCGTAGCCGGGCTGGACCGGGAAGATCCCGATCGACGACAGCACGTTCCAGGCGGACATCGTGCCGAGGTCGTCGTTACCGGTCATGCCGGTCGGACCGTCCGTGAACAGGGTCAGCGCGGCATGCACGACGTCGGTCGTCTTCCAGGGCTCGCCGGTCGACAGATAGGTGTACGGGGCGATCAGGTCGGGCTCGTTCTGGGGGTTGTACTTGTCCGCGTTGTAGTAGTCGTACGGCCCGTTGACCCACACCTCGCGCGCGGTCTTCGCCGGGTCGGCGAGCAGTTGGTCGTAGGCGAAGAAGGAGTCGAGCCGGTCGTTGGCCGCCTGTCGGCCGCCGATGAGGTCGACCATGCCGGGCAGGTCCTGCGGGACCAGCCACTGGTACTGCCACGACGTGCCCTCGTGGAAGCCCTCGCTCTGCGCCGGATCGGCCGGTCCGACGAAGGCACCGGAGGCGTCGCGGGCGCGGAAGAAGCCGGTCGAGGGGTCGAAAATGTTCCGGTAGTTCTGGGCGCGGGCCGCATAGCGTGCGGCATCGGCACCGTGGCCCAGGTCGCGGGCCATCTGCGCGAGCATCGCGTCCGAGAGGGCGTACTCCAGGGTGGCCGAGGCCCCGTGGTCGTAGTCGGAGTCACCGGGTTTCGCGTGCGGGCGGTCCTTGATGTACGGCGCGAACCCGTTCGCGAGGTACTCCGCGTTTGCCTCCCTGCCCACCGCCGCCGAGTCTGCGGGCGGCACCCCGTCGGCGTTCTGCTTCAACGCCCGGTAGGCACGCTCCTCGTAGCCCTTCAACAGGCCTTGCTGGTAGGCGTTGGTGAGGAACGGGGTGACCGGGTCGCCGGTCATGATGTTCGTCTCGACCGTGCCGTAGCCCCACTTGGGCAGCCAGCCGCTCTCCTCGTCGATCTTGATCACCGAGATCGCCATGTCGCGTGCCTCGCGGGGTGCGAGCAGGGCGAGGAGTTGGGACTGGGTGCGGTAGGTGTCCCACAGGGACCAGTTCTGGTAGTACGTGAAGTCCCTTGCCCGGTGGATCTGTTGGTCCCAGCCGGTGTAGCGGCCGTCGGCGTCGCTGCCGATGTTGGGCGCGAGGAAGGACCGGTACAGGGACGAGTAGAAGGTCCGGCGCAGACTGTCGGAACCGCCCTGCGCGCGCACGTCTTCGAGCCGGTCCTCCCAGGCCCGTTGGGCGCGGTGGCGTACTGCGTCGAACGAATTCCCGCCCTCCGCACGGAGGTTGACGGCCGCGCCGTGCGCGTCGACGTACGACAGGGCCGTGGTCGCCTCGACCGTACGGTCCTTCGACGTATCGAAGCGGACGTACGCGCCGCCGCTCCCGGTCCTCGAACCAGCCGTCACCGTCGAGCCGTTCCAGGTGCCGTACGCGGTGAAGGGACGGTCGAAGTGGGTGACCGTGTAGACGGTGTACGGCTTGGTGTCCTGGCAGAAGCCACGGCCGGTGATGGACGTGCGCACGGTCCGGTTGTCGAGCACCTCCACCTTCGAGGTGACCCCGCTGTGGAGTGACTGGGCCGCGTTGAGCAGGACGTTGGCCTTGTCGGTGGCCGGGAAGGTGTAGCGCTGGACGCCCGTGCGCGCGGTCGCCGTCAGTTCGGCCTCGATGCCTGATTTCAGGCCGACTTGGTAGTAGCCGGGGCTCGCGTGCTCGTCGTCGTGGCTGAACTCGGCCGCGTACTGGGCGTAGTCCGTCTGCGTCACATCACCGGTCGTCGGCAGTACGGGCAGGTCCCCGCCGAGGCCGCAGCCGACGCCGGAGAGGTGCACGAGGGAGAAGCCGCGGATGTGGTTCTGGGAGTAGTCGTATCCGGTGTTGTGGCCGGTGTCCGGCGAGAACTGCACCATGCCGAAGGGCACGGCGGCGCCGGGATAGGTGTTGCCGTCGTTCTCGGTACCGATGAACGGGTTGACCAGGTCGGTGAGTTGACCATGGGCAGATGCTTCGGCTGCGGCGGGGACGGCGAACAGCGCGGACGCTGCCACCGCCCCCGCCATGCCCAGGCGCAGGCGCCGGGTCCATCTCATGCGGGTGGGCCTCCAGTTGGTGAAAGGGGTCAGGTGGTGGGGCAGTTCGCGGGCGTCGCCTGCGAGGCGTCGCGGATCAGGGCCTGTTGAGCGGCCTTCACGCGTTGTACGTCGGGCTTGAGCACGCGCCGGTCGTAAG
>Ga0307509_10011055_pt1 | contig 10992 bp, 10 predicted proteins | sample 10_EM_MG_FD_202245 | JGI IMG/M metagenome (GOLD analysis project Ga0307509, IMG submission 202245) | Populus trichocarpa ectomycorrhiza microbial communities from riparian zone in the Pacific Northwest, United States - 10_EM | ecosystem: Host-associated > Plants > Roots > Unclassified | place... | reverse complement strand
TCGCCCTTGGTCTGGAACATCACCCGCAGCATCAGCTGAACCGCGTCGTAGCTTTGCGCGGCCGCCATCAGCGAGCTCACCTGCTTGCCGCCGGTCGAGCGCGACAGGCGCGCGATGAACGAGGCGCGCCGCTCGTTCGACAGGTCTTGGATGATGGTCTGCACCATCACCGCGCCGTCGATCGCCGGGCCGGCCTTCTCGGCCACGCTGCGGAATGAGAGCGTCCACGGGCCGTACAGCGGGCCGGCAAAGCGGGCGTCGCGATGAGCCTGCGCCATCACGGCGAACTCGGGCCCGACCGTGTAGCCGACCAGCACATCGGCGCCGGCCGCCTTCGCGGCGGCCACCTGCTCGGTCAGCGACGTGACGCCGATATCAAAGCGCGCGGTGTACACCGGCTTCAGCTTCTTGTCGTCGAGGAATCGTTCGACGTCCTTCAGGCCGCCTTCGCCGTAGCCGGTCTTGTCGGCCAGCACGGCAACGCGGGTGAGGCCGCGCTTGACAATGTCGTCGACGAGGAACGCCGCCTGGATCGCATCGCGTGCCGAGAGGCGGAACACATAGCTCTTGTCGGCCGGGTACTTCGCGGTGAGCGCGGTGCCGGTGGCCACCGGGATCAGCAGCAGATGCTTGTTGTCCTGAAAGATGTCGAGCGACTTGATCGCAACACCCGAGTTGCAGAAGCCGAGCGTGAAGGCGACCTTCTCCTTCAGCACCAGGTCTTCCGAGACCTTGCGGCCCTCGTCCGGGTTGGCTTTGTCGTCGCGCTCGACGAGCTCGATGGGTCGCCCGAGGAAGCCGCCGACTTCGTTGATCTCCTTCACCGCCAGCTCGGCGCCGAGCCGGGCGCTGTTGCCGAAGTCCTGCGAGCCGCCGGTGAACGGGCAGATGAAGCCGACGCGAATCGGTTTCGCCGCCGGTGCGCTCGCCTGCGCCCAGGCAGACGCCGGAACGGCGGCCGCGCAAGCGCCGACGGCGGCACCCAAGATCAAGGTCCACAGGGGTTGTTTCATTGGAGTCGATCAGCGGTGAGGGGGAGGAAGGCGCCGAGGAGGATATGGGCGCATCGACGCCTCGACGTTCGGGTTAACCCTTGGCTCCGTGACGTGGATCATGGTCAACGCCGATGTCGACGCCAGCCCACAAGCGTGGGGTTTCGCCCCGAGGCCGTTTGGTAAACTCACTCGTTCGTTTCAGACCCGGCGCAGCCCGGCGACAGACGCCACTCGGACCTTCTCACGCATGACTTCTGTCCAAACCGATCTGCAGCACGAAGTTGCTGGCCTTCTCGTCGAGGCGCTGAATCTCGACATCGCCCCCGACACCATCGATCCGCAAGCGCCGCTGTACGGCGACGGCCTGGGTCTGGACTCGATCGACATCCTCGAAGTGGCGCTGGTCGTCTCGCAGCGCTATGGCTTCCAGCTGCGCTCGGACGACGAAGACAATGTGCGCATCTTCACCTCGCTGGCCAGCCTCGCCGAGCACATCGCCACGCACCGCGTCGGCTGAGGCCGCGACCATGTTCCCGCGCTTGGCGCCCCGCATCGTGGCGGTCACGCTGCTCAGCCTGGCCTATGTGCTGGGCACGCACTGGCTGATGACGCGCGCGACCGCGTCGCCCTGGAACGTCATCGGCGTGCTCTCGCCGATGCTCGTGGCCATCGCCATCGGCGCCTGGCGCGGCGGCCAGCATCTGCTCGGCGCAGGCGCAGTGCTCGCGATCGCCGGCCTGTGCGTGCCGGCGCTGATGGGCGTGGCGGTGCCCGCACCGGTGCTCTATCTCGCGCAACACGTGGGCGTTCATCTGTTTCTCGCGGCGGGCTTCGGCAGCACGCTGCGCGCCGGCCACACACCTCTGATCACGACGCTGGCCGCACGCGTGCACCGCGAGTTCACGCAGGCGATGGTGGTCTACACGCGCAAGGTCACGATCGCCTGGACGGTCTACTTCATCGTGATGGCGGCCGTCTCGCTCGCGCTATTCGCGTTCGCCCGGTTCGAGGCCTGGGCCCTGTTCGCCAACCTGCTGACGCCGTGCGCGGTGGCGCTGATGTTCGGCGCCGAATACGCACTGCGCTACCGGCTGCACCCGGAGTTCGAACGCAGCAGCATCGCCGACGCGATCCGCTCGTACATGCACGGCGACAAGCCCGCGGCGCCGCGCGACCACGCGGCATGAGCTCGCCGGGCCGACCCAAGAGCGAAGACCGGAGTGCGCAACACGAAGGCACTCCGATGAGCGCCGGCCTGCCCTTGATTGCCGGCGACGGCCTGGACGCGCCGCTCGCGTGGCGCGATGGCCGGCCGATCGCGCGCCGCCAGTACCTCGCCGACGTGCAGGCGCTGGCCGCACGGCTGCCAGACGGCGGGCCGATGCTCAACGTCACCGCCGACCGCTATCGATTCGCGGTCGGCCTCGGCGCCGCGATGCTGCGCGGCCAGAACAACCTGATGCCGCCGAATCACACCGCGGACACGGTGGTGCGGCTGCGCGACCTGTTCCCCGGCACGTACGGATTGACCGACACCGCCGAGCCCGGGCTCGCACTGCCGCTGATCCGGCACGACGACGACCACGCCGCCGCGTCGGCATCGGACGATATCCCGCAGCTGCCCGATGCGATGCTGGCCGCACAGGTGCTGACCTCCGGTTCGACCGGCGCGCCGGTGCCGCACGCCAAGCACTGGGGCCTGCTGACGCGCAACACCCGCGCCGGCGCGCAGCGGCTCGCACGCGAGATGGGGCGAGTCTCGCTCGCCGGCGTCACGCTCGTCGCCACCGTACCGCCGCAGCACATGTACGGCTTCGAATCGACCGTGCTGGTCGCGCTGCTCGGCGGCGCCGCGTTCGATGCCGGGCGGCCATTCTTCCCGGCCGACATCGTGCGCGCGCTCGAACGCGCGCCGCGCCCGCGCATGCTGGTGACGACGCCGTTCCATCTGAAGACGCTGCTCGACGCCGGCCTCGCGCTGCCCGCGATCGACCTCACGCTGTGCGCAACCGCGCCGCTGTCGCCGCAGCTCGCCGCGCGCGCCGAGGCCATGCTGGCCGCGCCGCTGATGGAGATCTACGGCTGCACCGAAGCCGGCCAGGTCGCCTCGCGCCGCCCGACCAGCGGCATCGAGTGGCACACCTACGACGGCCTGCATCTGAGCGGCGACGGCGCCGAGACCATCGTGCAGGGCGGCCACGTGCCGCAGCCGACGCCGCTGGCCGACGTGCTCGAGGTCATCGACCCGACCACCTTCCGTTTGCTCGGCCGCTCCAACGACCTGATCAACATCGCCGGCAAGCGCAGCTCGCTCGGCCACCTGAACTACCACCTGAACATGGTCCCGGGCGTGCACGACGGCGCGTTCTGGCTGCCGCCCGACGACGCGAGCGGCGCCGTGGTGCGCCTGATCGCATTCGCGGTCGCGCCCGAGCTGACGCCGCAGGCGCTGCACGAGCGCGTCATCAAGGCCATGCGCGAGCGCGTCGACGCCGCCTTCCTGCCGCGGCGCGTGCTGCAGGTGCCATCGCTGCCGCGCGAACCGACGACGGCGAAGCTGCCCGCAGTGCCATTCGCTGCGTGGGCCGAGCGCATGCTCGCCGCCGCGTCGAAGGATTGAGCAGTTCATGCACCGCGTCGATCTGCACATCGCCGCCGATCATCCGGCGTTCGCCGGCCACTTCCCCGGCCAGCCGCTGCTGCCCGGCGTGTCGCTGCTCGCCGAGGTCCTCGAAGCCGCGCTGGACGAGCCCGCGCTGGCCGCGCTCATCGGCGCTGCGCCGCGCATCGCGAGCGCGAAGTTTCTCGCGCCGGTGCGGCCGGGCGCGCGGCTGACGCTGCAGCTCGACGCCGGGCCGCGCGGCGTGCGTTTCGAGGTGCGCGAGGGCGAGCGCATCGCCGCATCCGGTCAATTCGAGGCGGCTCGATGAGCACCCCGGCCGACCGCACACCGGCGAGCTGGGCCAGCGAGCGCGAGCGCAGCAATCTGTGGGCGCTGCGCCTGATGCGCTGGATCGCAGTGGCCGCGGGCCGCCCCGTCGCGCGGCTCGTGCTGCACCCGATCACGCTGTACTACCTGCTCGTCAACGCCAAGGCGCGGCGCGAGTCGGCGCGCTATCTGGCGCGCGCGCTGCAACGCCCGGCGCGCTGGCGCGACGTGTACCGCCACATCCATCGCTTCGCCTCGACCGTGCTCGACCGCGTCTACTTCCTGCAGGAGCGCTTCGACCAGTTCGACGTGCGCTCGACCGGCGCCGAGCCCGTGCACGCACTGCTCGCGCGAGGCGAAGGCGTGATGCTGGCCGGCGCGCACCTGGGCAGCTTCGAAGCGCTGCGGGCCACGGCGCAAGGCAGCGGCGTGCGCGTCGCGATGCTGATGTACGAGGACAACGCGCGCCTCATCAACGCCACTCTCGCCGCGGTCGCGCCGAAGGCGAAGCTGCACACGATCGCGCTCGGCCGCGCCGGCGCGATGCTCGCGCTGCGGCAATGGCTGGACGAAGGCGGCCTCGCCGGCCTGCTCGCCGACCGCACACTGCCCGGCCACTCGGAGCGCTCGCGCTCGCTGACGCTCGACTTCCTCGGCGCGCCCGCGCGCTTCTCGGACGGCCCGTTCCGCCTCGCCGCGCTGCTGCGCCGGCCGCTGTACTTCGTGGCCGGGCTCTACGAGGGCGGCAACCGCTACGAGCTGCGTGTCGTGGCGCTGGAAGACTTTCGGCCCGACGCACCAAGCGGTGGCCTCGACACCGACCAGCGCGTACGCGCGGCGATGGAGCGCTATGTCGCCCTGCTCGCGGCACTGTGCGTTGAATCACCGTACAACTGGTTCAACTTCTACGACTTCTGGGCCACCGATGACGCAGCAGTCTGACAAACGCCGCACGCTCGCTTCGCTGCTCGCACTGACCAGTGCGGCGGCGCTGCCGTCGCTTGCCGCCGCACAAGCCGCGCTCGACCTCACCCAGCTGATGCAGCTGCTCGCCCAGGTCAAGGCCGGCGAGGCGGCGTTCACCGAGAAGCGCACGGTCGCGATGCTCGAGCGCACGCTCGAGTCGTCCGGCAAGCTCAGTTTTGAGGCGCCCGACACCTTCGTGCGCGAAACGCTGAAGCCGCGCCACGAGCGGCTCGCCGTCGTCGGCAACATGGTGACGATGAGCCAGGGCCAGCGCACCCGCACCGTGCCGCTCGATTCGGTGCCCGAGGCCGCGGTGATCGTCGAAGCGATCCGCGGCACGCTCACGGGCAACCGCGAAGCAATCGAGCGCAACTTCAGCGCCAGCGTATCGGGTGCCGCCGCGCGCTGGTCGCTCGAGCTCGTGCCGCGCGTGCCGCGCCTGCGCGAGCTCGTGATCTCGGTGCGCGTCAGCGGCCAGCACGCACTCGTGCGCGAGATCGTGGTCGCGATGGCCGACGGCGACCGCTCGGTGATGAGCATCACGCCGCCGTCCGGTGGCAGCTGAAATGCAGCTGCTGTCACGCCTAGCCGCCCTGGCTCGCAGGCATGCGCTCGTGCTGTGGCTGATGTTCGTAATCGCCGCGGCCGGTGTCACGCTGCGCACCAACTACGTCGCCGACCTCTCGGCATTCTTGCCGCGCGCGCCGAGCGCCGAGCAGGCCGTGCTGCTCGATCAATTGCGCAGCGGTGTCGCCGCGCGCCTGGTGCTGATCGGCATCGAAGGCGGCACGCCCGAGGCGCGCAGCAGCGCATCGCTGCAGTACGCGAAGGTGCTGCGCGCAATCGGTGCGTTCGACGCGGTCCACAACGGCGACAACTCGCAGTTCGAGGCCACCGGCAAGTTCCTGTTCGACCACCGCTACCTGCTCAGCCCGGCGGTCGATGCGCAGCGCTTCAGCGTCGACGGCCTGCGCACCGGCATCATTGATGCGACCTCGCTGCTCGGCACGCCCGCCGGCGCGGCGATCAAGCCGGTGATCCTGCGCGACCCGACCGGCGAAACGATTCGCATGGCCGAGAGCATGCTGCCCTCGCAGGCACCGAAGAGCTTCGGCGGCGTGTGGGTCTCGCGCAGCGCGCCGCGGGCGGTGCTGATCGCGACGACGCACGCCGATGGCGCCGACCTCGACGCGCAAGAGCGCGCGCTGCAGCTGCTGCACACGCGCTTTGCGCCGTTCGAGGCGCAAGGCCTGCGCCTGATCGTGTCGGGCTCGGGCAGCTTCGCGGTCGCGTCGCGCGCGCAGATCAAGTCGGAGGTCGAGCGCCTGGCCATCGCCGGCGGGGTCGCGATCGTCGGGCTGCTGCTGCTCGCGTTCGGCGGTTCGCTGCGCACCCTACTGACTGCGATATTGCCGGTGGCCACCGGCGTGCTCGCCGGCATCGCCGCGGTCAGCCTGGTCCACGGCAATGTGCACGGCATCACGCTGGGCTTCGGCACGACGCTGATCGGCGAGGCAGTCGACTACGCGATCTACTACCTGATCCAGGCGCGCTCGTTGCCGGGCGCAGCGCCCGGTGCCGGCTCACGGCACTGGATCGGCGCGAGCTGGCCGACGGTGCGGCTCGGCCTGTTGACCTCGGTGTGCGGCTTCGCGGCCTTGCTGTTCTCGGGCTTCCCGGGGTTGGCGCAACTCGGGCTGTTCTCGATCGCCGGCCTGACCGCGGCCGCGTTGACGACGCGTTGGGTCTTCACCCGGCTCGCACCCGACGGCGCACCCGGCATGGGCTTGCGGCGCCACCTCGGGCACGCGGCCGGCTGGTGCACCGCGGTGCTGCCACGGCTGAAACTGCCGCTCGCCGCGTTGACGCTGCTGGCGGCCTGCGCGCTCGCGTGGCTGCCGTCGCCATGGCATGGCGACCTGTCGTCCCTGAGCCCGGTCGGCGCAGCGCGCATGCAGCTCGACGCCGACCTGCGCGCCGACCTCGGCGCGACCGACGCCGGCACGCTGATCGCGATCTCGGCCGCCAGCGAGGCCGACGCGCTCACGCAAGCCGAGCTCGTCGGCACGCGCCTCGACAAGCTCGTCGACGCCGGTGCGCTCGCCGGCTACGAATCGCCCGCCCGCGTGCTGCCCAGCCCTGCGCTGCAGGCGGCGCGTCAAAAGGCCTTGCCCGATGCCGCGACGCTGAGTGCGCGCCTCACCGAAGCGACCGTCGACGGCCCGCTGCCGGCGCGGCGCCTCGGCGGCTTCATCGACGACGTGCAGGCCGCGCGCACGCTACCGCTGCTGACGCGCGCCTCGCTGAGAGACACGCCTCTGTACAGCGCGCTGGACGCGCTGCTCGTGCAGGGCAGCGGCGACCGGCCGTGGCGCGCGCTGCTGAGCCTGCAGGCCGGTGCGCAGACGATCGAGCCGGCCAAGCTGCGGGCGGCGCTGGCCGACATGCCCGCTGCGCGCGTCGTCAGCATCAAGCCCGAGCTCGACGCGCTCTACGCGCGCTACCTGCACGACGCCACCGTGCAGGCGCTGCTGGGCGCGCTGGCGGTCTGCGTGTTGCTCGCGCTGCACCTGCACTCCGCGCGGCGGCTGTGGCGCATCGCACTGCCGGTCGCGAGCGCGGTGCTGATCGTGCTCGCGGCGTTCACCGCCGGCGGCGCGGCGCTCGGCATCCTGCACCTGGTCGGCTTGCTGCTCACGGTGGCGATCGGCTCCAACTACGCGCTGTTCTTCGACCAGATCCGCGACCAGCAAGAGCAGCAGCCGGCCGGCACGCCGTTCGTCATCGACAACGACACGCTGGCCTCGCTCGCACTCGCCAATCTGACGGCGGTGATCTCGTTCTGCCTGCTCGCGATGTCGAGCATCCCGGCGCTGTTCGCGATCGGCCAGGTCGTCGCGCCGGGCATCGCGCTGAGCCTGCTGCTGTCGGCCGCCTTCATCGCGGCACGCCGGCCGCGATCGACCGAAGACGCTGTGTGAAAATTCGTGAAGCGCACACCACCTGTCCCATGCACGCTCGCACGACCCACGCCCCTCCCGCCGACGCCCCGCGCTGGCGCATGCCGCTGCTGCTGAAGGCCAGCGGCGCCCTGCATCTCGGGGCCGGCGCGGCCGTGATCGCGGCACCCGCGGTCTGGCCTTGGGCCTTGGGCGCGGTGGCGCTGGACCATGCGCTCGTCGCCGCCACCGGGCTCTGGCCGCGCTCGACCTGGTTGGGCCAGAACATGCGGCGCCTGCCCGCTGCCTCGGCCGCGCGCGGCGAGGTCTCGATCACGATCGACGACGGCCCCGACCCGGAGGTCACGCCCGCGGTGCTCGACCTGCTCGATGCGGCCGGCGCGCGCGCCACCTTCTTCTGCATCGCGGCACATGCCGAGGCGCACCCGCAGCTGTGCCGCGAGATCGTGCGGCGCGGCCACAGCGTGCAGAACCACAGCCACCGCCACTCGCACACCTTCTCGCTGCTCGGCATGCGCGGCATCCGACGCGAGATCGAGCGCGCGCAAGACGCACTCGCCCAGATCACCGGCCAGCGCCCGCGCTTCTTCCGCGCCCCGGCCGGGCTGCGCAACCCCTTCCTCGCGCCGGTGCTGCACTCGCTCGGGCTCGAACTCGTCAGCTGGACGCGGCGCGGCTTCGACACCGCGCGCCGCGACCCCGCCACAGTGCTGGCGCGCCTGACGCACGAGCTGCACGCTGGCGACATCCTGCTGCTGCACGACGGCCACGCCGCACGCACGGCCGGCGGGCGGGCGGTCGTGCTCGATGTCCTGCCTGCGCTGCTGGCGCGCTGCGGCGCGTCGGGCCTGCGCGCGGTCACGCTGCCTGAATCCATGCAGCAGGCGAGCGCATGACGGCCGCGGTGGTGGCACGCCGCGGCTGGCGCGCGCTGACCGCGCCGAATCCGCCCGTGAAGGGCAGCTGACGATGGCGCCGCTGGCGATCACGGCAGCCACGCTGACGACCGCACTCGGTGCCGGCCGCGCAGCCTCACTGGCGGCACTGCAGGCGCAGCGCAGCGGCCTCGCGCCGGTGCGCTTCGAGAACCTCGCGCTCGCCACCTGGACCGGCGAGGTGGACGGCGTCGATGCCGTCGCGCTGCCCGACGGCCTGGCCGAGTTCGACTGCCGCAACAACCGCCTCGCGTGGCTGGGCCTGCAGCAAGATGGCTTCGTCGATGCGGTGCGTGCCGCACGCACGCGCTGGGGTGCGGGCCGCGTCGGCGTGTTCCTCGGCACCAGCACCTCGGGCTTGCTGCAGACCGAGCTCGCGTACCGGCGGCGTGAGCCCGATGGCGCACTGCCGGCCGACTTCCATTACGGCGCCACGCAGAACGCGTACTCGGTGGCGGCCTTCGTGACGCGCGCGCTGGCGCTCACCGGCCCGAGCTGGGTGGTCTCGACCGCATGCTCGTCCAGCGCCAAGGTCTTCGGCGTGGCGGCACGGCTGATCGCCACCGGCCTGATCGACGCGGCCGTGGTCGGCGGTGTCGACAGCCTGTGTTTGACGACGCTGTATGGCTTCAACTCGCTCGAGCTGCTGTCCAACGAAATCTGCCGGCCGTGGGACGGCGCGCGCAACGGCCTGTCGATCGGCGAAGCGGCTGCCTTCGCGCTCGTCGAGCGCGACAGCAGCGCGCCGCAAGCCTGGCTGCTCGGCGTCGGCGAGAGCAACGACGGCTACCACATGAGCACGCCGCATCCCGAAGGCGCCGGCGCCATCGCCGCGATGCGCGCCGCACTCGCAGATGCCGGCCTGCACGCCGCCGATATCGACTACATCAACCTGCACGGCACCGCAACGCCGAGCAACGATAGCGCCGAAGACCGCGCGGTCGCGAGCGTATTCGACCCGGCCACGCCGTGCAGTTCGACCAAGGGCGCGACCGGCCACACGCTCGGCGCGGCCGGCGGCGTCGAGGCGCTGATCGCGATGATCGCGATCGAACACGGCCTGATGCCCGCGGGCCTGAACGTACAGCAGCGCGACCCCGGTCTGCAGATGAACTACCTGTGCGAGAACCGCCACGCACCGGTGCGCCGCGTGCTGTCGAATTCGTTCGGCTTCGGTGGCTCGAACGCGAGTCTGGTGTTCGGGGGTGCGGAGTGAGCCGCCGCGCCGGGCCGCCCCAAGCAAGGCTCATCCCCGCGGGGGATCGGCTGGCGTACTCGCCGGGCGAGGGGCTGTCATGACTGCATTGAAGGTCTGGGTGCAAGGCATTGGCCTGCTCGGCCCGGGCCTCGCCTCATGGACGAGTGCGCAGGACGTGTTGCGCGGCGTGCAGGCCTACGCGAGCGCGCCGGCCGTGCTGCCGTCGCCGGCGCGGCTGCCGCCGGCCGAACGGCGCCGTGCCGGTGCCGCGGTGAAGCTCGCGCTGGCCGTGGCCGACGAGGCCGTCGCGCAGGCGCAGGTCGACCCGAGCACGCTCGCCACCGTGTTCACGTCCAGCAGCGGCGAAGGCATCAATTGCCACGCGCTGTGCGAGACGCTAGCGCTGCCCGCACCGATGGTGTCGCCGACGCGCTTCACGAACTCGGTGCACAACGCTGCCGCGGGCTGCTGGCACATCGCGGTCGCGAGCCGCGCGTCGTCGACCAGCCTGTGCGCGTTCGACGGCAGCTTCGGCGCCGGCCTGATCGAAGCCGCGACCTCGGTGTGCCTGAGCGGCCAACCCATGCTGCTGGTCGCGAGCGACTCGCCCTACCCCGAGCCGCTGCACGCGACGCGCGCGCTGCCCGATCACTTCGGCGTCGCCTTGCTGCTCACGTCTGAGCCCGGCCCGGAGCCGGTCGCCGAGCTCGCGATCACGCTCGATGCGTCGGCCAGTGAGGCGAGCAGCTGCGACGACCCCTCGCTCGAGGCGCTGCGCGATGCGATCCCCGCGGCCCGCGCGCTGCCGCTGCTCAGCGCGCTCGCGCGAACCCGCGCGAAGCAGCGCATCGTGCTCGACTACCTGCCGCACTCGCGGGTGCAGATCGACCTCGCGTGATGCTGACGATGGCGACGACAGCACCGCCCACCACGCTCGGGCGCGACGCCATCGAGGCGCTGATCCCGCACAGCGGCAGCATGTGCCTGCTGCTGCGGCTGGACGCGTGGG
>Ga0307509_10011054_pt1 | contig 10993 bp, 12 predicted proteins | sample 10_EM_MG_FD_202245 | JGI IMG/M metagenome (GOLD analysis project Ga0307509, IMG submission 202245) | Populus trichocarpa ectomycorrhiza microbial communities from riparian zone in the Pacific Northwest, United States - 10_EM | ecosystem: Host-associated > Plants > Roots > Unclassified | place... | reverse complement strand
AGTGTCGTCGCCTACTTATTGAAATGGATCTGCTTGTCTCTCTCGAGGAATCTGAGAAGTTGGGGTTGCTGAAGTGTCGCTCAATCGACACCAAGGAGGTGAACAACATGACGCAGGGCGTAAAATCGTTGAAGTTTCGCGTCGAGATGCGGTGGCCGACACCGCAACATTGCCAGGAGGGTTATATGGTTTCTCTGCATCTGATACAGGAAAAAGGCTCCCTTGAAGCTTTCAGGGGGATATACCAGCAGCTCGCACGGAATTGGACCTTGGGAACAAAGAAAGCTGATGATTGAAGGCGTCAATGAGACCGTCAAGGATTCGTATCTACATATCTGTTCAATCACCACTGTAAATATGGGGGTGTTCGTGATCCAGGATCCGTATTTTGAATTACCATGATATTGTTCAATACGATAGTGTTCAGGTCGCGCAGAAGCATGACTGTTGTATTATCGTTAATTACAAAGTCATAGACATCGGACGAAGCTCCCGGGCAACAGACGAAAATGGATGCGACCACACACCTAGGTGCAAGCAAGACACATGCTATATTCCGTTGCTCATCCATAGAAGACCACATCCGACCCTGCAACATGCGGACTGCACCGCGCCACCTGTAGCATGCTGGCGATGACCCGATAGATTTTGAAGTTCTTCCTGATGTGAAGTGGTTCGCATCACAGTGCAAAAATCCCTCCATACATAGCAATCGGTCCGGTACATACTACTGTCCGTACTGTTAGATAACAGGTCGCATGTAGCATGTCAAAGACATATAGAGATGCTTATTGCTGGTGTGAACGAGTACTGTGTTCAATTCAAATAACGAGCGTTTCATAACTATATTGACGTTCACGGCCTCATGCCATCGTCTAGACACGCATGGAATCCGCAATGCTGCAATGAAAAGATGAGATGAAAGTCACGGTGGGTGCACAATCCGCAACTGCAGGATGGAGACCACGTGCTCCTAAAAATACTCTCATAAGTTGCAACCGCGTTCATTTCTTTCCTTCCACATCGACCTTCACCGTCACCATGGCAGACAAAGTAGACGTGCCAATTACCCACACAGACTCAGCCACAGGGCAAAACTCCCTTGTCGGTTCTTCCGCCAAAGCCATCATAAAAAACGTGGATATGAGCGAAGAGATGCAGCAAGAGTCTGTCGACATTGCATCAGCTGCCTTAGAGAAATACAACATCGAGAAGGACATTGCCGCTCAAATCAAGAAGGAATTCGACAGAAAACATGGTCCGACATGGCATGTTGTTGTTGGAAAGAACTTTGGCAGCTATGTCACTCATGGTATGTTCACCTCTTCACGACCACTATCATGCCCTGTCGGGAACGCGTTTGAGACCGCGTTTTTCAAGTTTTCCATTTAATCCGACTGTCAAACGTTGCCCTATCTCGAGAATATAACCTGAGTAATCGGTTTACTGACCACTCTTTTTCAGAGACCAAACACTTCATCTATTTCTATGTCGGTACACTCGCTATCCTTATTTGGAAGTCGTAAACTTACTTCCGACGTGGTGGATATTTCTACGCTGTGTTTTGCTGTAAACGTGTTCCATATTCGATTCCTTTTTTCGCTGAACATATTTCTTTAATCAAAACTGAGTGATGTTTCAAAGTGATTAGTGTGGAACATGTCTATATAGGCTGAACTACAAATCATAAAAAGTCAGAAGGGTATCAATACAGATCTTACTCCTCGAATTCTAATGTTTACCAACGACCTCTATGACGATACATACTAAGCAAATGCCGTCTTCTGTATAGACGCCAATACTGGATTCGCCGAGGTCACGGAATGTGGCTTCTCCAGACAGCTCCAGGACCCCCTTAGTTGCGACACCGCCCAAATCGGTTTGAATGAACCGTGGCAATGGTTGTCCAGATGTGAGTTTGACGTGACAACGCTCTCCATCTATTCGAAATGTTGAGAAGACAGGCACACGAAACCTGAAATGTTCTCCTGCACGGACAACCACCTTTGTGACACTCGATTCGGTCCCTGACTTGTAGCCCATGTGCGACGACTCGAGAGAAGTGAAAGAAGAACGGACGTTAGACAGAGCAGGAGACGAGCCGTGTCCAACCTCGCTGTTTACTGCAAGGTGATCGGCTCCAAGCGAACGAATGTAGTGCAGTCCCATCGATATTTCGTCCGTGGTCCCACTAGGCTTGATAGCCGAAATTTCAACGTCATCCGCCTTGCACACGTTAGCACGTTGGCTAGCTATACGGCTACCTGTAAACACGCCTCCGTCCGGATCTGGGGCAGGAACTCGGGTAGAGCTTGTAAATGGCACCAGTCGTGGTCTCGTAGGTGGACCCATCGCCATTTCCATCGATGAGCCTCCCGATCCTCCACTCTTCCCGCTGCGGTAACTAGCACCACTATGATATACAAGGAGTAAACGTTGGAACCGCCTCAGCAACAAACAAGACTTACCCCACCGAACCTGCAGAAGCTTGCCTCGCTAGAGGGTTGTCCTTGAAATGAACCTGGCCAGGATTTTTCGGCATTGCAAAATCGGCACGTCGTCTTGGAATAGAATGCTCGGCCGTCGAGTTGGATGGTGAGCCAGACATGAACGTGCTTCCGGGTCGACTGCGTCCAAAACTTTCATCAAAGGGATTTGAGGGCGAACTCTGCACAATCGCCTCAGGTTGAGGGGTTCCCGATGCTCGCGTGGGAACAACAAGTGTAGGGTTGCCGATGGCTGGTCGAGCAAGGAGCACGCCCGGGTTTCGAGCATACTTGTTGCTGACTTGCCGCATAGTTTCCTTCATGCGCGCAAAAAACTCCTTCTTTTTCATAATACCGGAATTGACAAGCTGCTCTCGAGAGTCTGTGTTCTGCTGGCTCCGTTCGGACACACGTCTCAAACCCAGTCCAGGATAATTTGGTCGGGGTCCACGAGGCTTGGATGGTGGGTTGTGGACAGTTCCTAACGTATTGTGCCTCTCAACAACAACTTCGGTGGGGTTCGGACTCGCAGTTAGCCCATACCAGCGCCTGTCCTTTTCGCTCCAGGCACGCCGACCTTCCTCGCCGACGATAGCAGTATCCTCCACACGAGTGCAACGTCTGATAATAGCCAGTATGCCTGCCAGCAAACAGAGGCCGCCCACCAGTCCGAAGGAGAGTACTAGAGCAAGTTTTTTGTGGGGGTCGTCGGGGACTCCATTGCCACTGGTCGGTGCTAGCGACTTGGTGTTTCCTGTAGAGCCGGCGACGTAGACGGTAAAACTGGTGTGAGATGTCGAATGTGTGATATGCGAATAGGCAGTGAAAGACACCGTTACAGATTCCAACTGATAGTCCAGAGGAATCGTCCCAGTCAAATTTGTCGTGTATTCATCAAATTGAAAGAAGCTAGCAATGGCTGCAGGTTCAAAAGATGCTGTTACGTTGGTCCCATCAAAGCCCGGCTTTGAATTAGACTTGGAAAACCAGGGTGTTAAAGTTGTCTGAATTCGATCGCCCTTTGAAACGTGGAGAGATGGCAAGACCGGTAACACGAAATACGACTGCACCAGGTTAAGGGACACGTTCGTGTTAATAGTCTGATTGAAAGTCGTCGTCAGAACAACAGGTAGGAGAGGAGTAGTTCCCGTTACGTCGTCTCCAGGTGTGCCGGAAAGAGTCCGACTAGCCTTGTCGTATCGAAGCCACTTGCTGTAGTTAGAAACGTCGATATCCAGCGACGAGATATTGGACGGTTGGATGGGATCGTTGTCGACGAGGAATCCGCTGAAGTCTATAGCGGAAGACAAAGTGACGGCAAACGGAGTTGAGATAGTGATGTTGATTGTGGGAAGTGAGTCTTCTGATCGAGAGAGCTCATGTTCTGCAATGAGCAAATCAAAAGGCAAGGTCGTAGAAGTATATCCTTCTTGGTCAGAAGCATGCAGAATGCAGGGTATAACAAAGGGCTGAGAAACCCTTTCAGCAGGCGGAATAACGCCATCCAGGGTCACAGTTCCAGAATTAAATGACATAAATTTAGGAAGTTCAGACCCGTTTGTGAGCCGAAGTTCATAGAAGATGTTTGCTCCACCATAACCAAGAACTGTGTCGCTATTTAGACCAACACTGAACGACCACTTTGGAGGGATCCTCAACGCTGGGTTAGCCGTTGCGAGTGCAGAATTATTTCTCAAGAAAAAGACCGAGGAAAGAGATTTGTTGTTATCCGGGACGAACTGCTGCTCAATTGGAATCCGTAATGTTGGAGGGGACGTATGTGTGACACAAATCGTAAATTTTGACGACGGCGACGAAAGCGCAGTATGAGCAGTGAGCGTGATTTCAGGATAGCCTTCATCTCCAGCAGAAGGTGTACCATGAAATGTTTGTGTCGTCGCGTCAAATGACAACCAACCAGGAAGGGTGGACGTTGTGAGATTCAGGGGACCTTCCACAGCGCTAAAGGTAAAGGGCGAAATTGTCCAAGAGTAAGGAAGCCCGATCCTGGCAACTAGAGGTAGCTGGTCATTAAGGGGCTGAAGAACCGTCACAGCAGTTGCCCCTGTTGCATTCACAGTAGCAGCCGTCAGAAAGGCCAGAAAAAACAAAAGAATGACAATCATAGAAGAGTTGTGTTGGGCGTGAAGGCCTTTAGGTCGAGCCGGAGAACGAGTCGGCCAGCGAGTTCAGTAGAGCAACAGCGGAGACTTGGCAGAGGCTGGAAACATACTGATGATGTTATTTTCGGCAAGTCAACACACCACAACAAATACTTAAGATTCACAACATGTAAATAAGGATCCTCCTGATCCAGAACACTAGAATGGTCGTAACATGCATATACGTAAGCTAGACAGGAAAGACAACTTGCATAGAGAGAAAGTGTATCAAGCCCCGGGTAGGAAAGCACCTAAACCTGCCGCCTGTACTTTGTCTGGTGCTTCTTGGTTAATCAGCACAATGTAACGAATTAACTCTGCCCGGATTTCATCCCCAATCTGGTCTTTTCCACTGGGTTCCAAGACATAAGCGAACACGGGTAGGAGTTGATCCAGGAAACCATACAAAAGTGCGCCATTTGTTGTGAAGAGATTGAAGATGGCCCTAAACACAGGGCGATTCTCGAGGTGGTCGTTCTTTAACGGCAGGGCACCAAGAAAGACAGGTAGGACTTGGTCAAGAGGGATTGCATTTGAATAACGGATGATTATGCGAGCTACGGCACCGGCAGCGTTGTCCTTAGCGTTCAGTCGAGGAGCAGGCGCGTTTGGTAGAACGACGAACAGGGGATGAAGGGCTTGAAGTATGGGGCCAAGGTGTGCCGTAAGGTTTGCTTCAGAATATTCGATAAGGATACCAATGGCGAATGCAGCGTTGCTCAGGACTTCACTCTCTTCGTCTTTGAGAGCACGGTCCAGGAGGCTGAGCAAGGTTTCGGTATGTGGGGTGATTGCTTCCTTCAAACCAGAAATAATTTCCGCGAGGCAACCGATGGAAGAGGACCGATCACTAAGGGAGCGATTCTTTTTCTATATCACGAGGTTTAGCAATCCTGGAATCGACAAAAAACGGTTATAAAGCATACGTAGTATTTGGCGATTTGAGGGAAGAAAGTCCCGAATGCCACAGCAAAGTCCGCACCGAGCACACTGGCGAGCGCCGCGACAAGGTCGCCAGCGGAGGAAATGAGCACTGAATCATATTCTGCTTGGTCTTCGGGTGCCTCATCTTCCTCATCTTGGTCAGGATCTTGCTGGCAGAAAGACTTTTGCTCAAGAATCTGCATTGCGATGTTACAGATGGCATCGTAATCTTTACACGCAATGTAAGTACAAAAGTCCAAGCGAACCCAAGGATGCTTACGGTCTGTGAGGAAACGCGGACCAACGCCGTTGATCGTCTCAGCTAATCCAACACATAATGAGGCAGCAACGGACCTGCGAAAGAGTAGTTAGTTCCATCCAGGTTCATTGAAAAATGTAAAGACAATCCATCAGGGTAACTATGACATTAGATTCATCTCATAGCTGAGAGCTCGATGTGAGCTGAGTTGATTTTTCATCAAGTGGGGGATCTTGAAGATAAATGGACAGATTGAAAGGCTTACTTGTTGTCTTCGGTTTCATACATTTCCAAGAGGGCCGGAAGACAATGATTGATCAAACCAACGACTTGTGGGTTCAGAGGTGGTGACTGCAAGGAAAAGTCAACAAAATGTTGTTAAGTAGCACAATTCACCTACTGCATTCACACCAGCAACCCATTCCTCGTGCTCGCTCAAATCGTAGAAAGTTCGAACTATCTCCAACAAGGAGTCGGTGGCGCTCTTCCTAATGCCTTCATAATAATGCGTAAGAAGGGAAATAAGCTCCAGCGTGCACTGCTCGACGAATGGCAGGAAATGGCTCTGGGTTGCTGCGAAGAGTGTGCCAATCGTATCAGCTGCAATCTCTTTCTCAACCGCAATGGCACTATTGACGTCCATAATCTTATCGGCATCAAGGTCTTCCATCTCAAGACCATTGACGTCCACGTCTAATGCATGAACTGGGGATGATCCAGAGGAAAATGCTGAGGCGGCATCCGAGACGGAAACTGGAGGATAGTTAGAATCTGAAAGACTGGATGAAAATATGAAAATCTGAGACCCACATTCAAGCTCTTCACCCTTCTCGAGTTGTTTGCAGCTGGCGAGAAGAGGTGGCACCACCTGAGGCAAATATGGCGCAAACTCCTCTCCAAACACGCGAGCCATAACACCAAAGAACAGGAAACTACACTCGTGAAGTCTTGCACTTCCTGTCTCGATTCCTTGGAATGCATGTTTCATCATATCAGGGAAATACGGCCGGAATACATCCTTGCCCACTGCCTCGGCAAACGTGCCAATAGCATCCATTGCAATTCCTCGAAGCTCGATCTCGTCACCTTCGTTAGTGAGCGTTAAGAAGTGGGACAAGCGGTTCATGGTAGGTTGGAAATACGGCAAAAAGCGTGCCTTTGAGGCATGTGATGCGCTTCCGATAGCTCCTGTAACCACTGATTTGACTTTCAACGGCGCGGTTTCAAGAAGTCCTGCAAGACGCTCCATGATCAGGTGAAGGTACTGCTCAATAGAGTCTTGGAGGATCTCAAGAAGGGCATCAAGGGCGGTGCAGGCTGAACGTTGTGCCACGGGGTCGTTGATGAGGTTCATGATGGCCTGGAGAAGAAGTTGACAACAGTGCAAATTATGGGGGAAAGCCATACTCACAGGAACGAGAACAGCGTGCTTAGCAGCACACTGCTCCTCAAGCCATTCACATAAACAACTGACAGCAACGCAGGTGGCTTTCCTAACGCTGGCATCAGAATCCTGCAGTCCACTCTCGATGAGAGGCCAAACTTCATCCATACGAGGAGTCATATATTCACTGCACCCGTCAACGGCCACGCCAAGAGCCAACATAGCTCCACGACGATGTGTAGGGTCTGTCGACCCAAAGTACTGTAAGATTAGGTTGCGTAGGGCAGGGAAGACTTGGCTGGGTGGCAAATTCCTGGAAAGCCCGTCGATGATGCGGAGTGCGGACTAGGAATGAATTGAATTTGGTTCAAAATATAGGACAATCGCAAATACACACTCTGGACGGTGCCTCGTCGTCGGCATCATCTGGCTCTTCTTCAGTGGTGACTGGCATGAGGCCTTCCAAAATGGCGCCCCCGAGGTTGAGGTTTTGCAGCTTGGATTTTTTGCTGACATCAGTCAACGTTAATTTAGATTGTGGTGGTATGAAAGAAGAATGACGCACTATTGTACAGTCCAGTTGAGTGCATTCAGTGCAAGAACACGAAGTTCTGCTCCGAATACCTGGTTGGCTCCACATGTAAGAAGGAAATGAACCAATTCCGGAATATGTCTACCAAGCACCGGTACTTCCTGCAAAGTGTCACCTTAATGAGAAATACACTCAAGGGAAGGATTTACAAGAATGAGCAGCGACTCCAAAACGTCGAAGAGTTGTCGGGCACCAGTCTCATTCCCACTTTCAACAGCCTGGCCGACAACTAGGATCATGGAGGGAAGGAGGTCTTGGAAAGATTTCTATTGATATGATGAGATGCTGCCTAGTAGTGGATTCTTAAAAAACGTACCAGCTCGGCTTTATTATCAAGGTCAATAAGTTGGGCAATTTCACCCAACGACCTGACAGAGACGATACGGACTTCGAGGCTTTGCGGATCGTTCAATAAACGACCAAAGAGTTGAAAGAGGTCGGCTAGCTGATCTTGGAAACCCTCTACGATGTTCTCGAGAACAGTGTAGAGTATAAAAGAACCAACTTCGCGATGTGTCACGTCGTTTGATGCACATGTCTCCTTGAGAAATGGAAGAAGTTGATTCCAAGTGCCTTGGGAAACCTCAATCGAGGCGATGGCGGCAATTACACGAGCAGCAGAGTGTCGAACAAGATTGCTGGTAACTTTCAGGAGAAATAAAGATTGTCATTAAATGTCCGACATACATAGGTTCGACCAGAATCAGCCCAGGAAGCTTGGTCTTGATCTCCTCGCGTTTATCCTGAGGAAGAAGGGTCCACAGATTTCCGGAATTTTGAGAGACGCGTTTCCGTAATTCGACTGCAGCCAATTGACGGACCTACAAGTAACCTGTTAACTTTTACGTAAAAAATCGCGACCATTACTACCGATTGCTCAGGCGAAATTGCAAGGATCTCTGCAAGGGCAGGTATACATGCTGGATTCTTGTAAAACTCTTGGTTCAGCTGGGCAGTAGCCTTTTAGTATATCGGTAAGTGATCCAGTCAATTCAAGGAGTGATCCATCATACAGCTTTTAGAAGAGTAGTATCATTCGCAGTTGTCTGGAGAAGAAGATTATGGAGAGATTGTACGAAATTGGGCTGTGATAATCATCAAAAGAAGATCAGAGAGGACAAATAACAGTGAAATACACATACGTTCATCCCTGTAGTCTATATAAGAGGATTGAACGGGGATGGCGGAAAGAAGAACAATTGCAATCTCCAGTTGCCCTACACCCAAAACAAATTTTTAGTTCGGAGTTGTCCGAGGTTTATCTAGTCGCGGTCCCGTGATCTACGTTCCCTTGTCTGCAACGTTCAACGGTCATATAATGGAGAGTCGAGCGTATAGCTCTTAGTTTCTTTGGAATTTTCTGTGCCCCGTTTGTATCGTCCCTCTGCGCAAGGAATGGAGAGGAGCGCTGGGGCTCGTCAGTATGGTGGCAGTCTAAACTTGGCAGCCTTGGTACATTCCTCAATTCAATATATGGCTGCACGTATGATATACACGGCCAGGAGGTGTTCCTGGAGTCAGGCCCAGAGCTCGAAAAACATTGCTGCTCACTCTGGTGGTGAAGTAAAAGATAGAAAACGCTTCTCCGTCCTTCCTAGACTCAATAAAACTATTCGATTCAAAAGAATGTTAGAGAACGACTTTCATCTGCTTTTAACCGCATTCCAAATGTTGGCGAGGTCTGTCCTGATTTTCCTTGAAGTACATGGTGAACCAATACTCATGGACACACTTTCCATAGACATTAGTGTTGAATTCTGCCGTCTTCTCATCGAAATCCGTCATTAATGGAACTTACAACGTTAGATGCAAGATATGACTCGAAGTGAACTTTTGTTACGAGCGTGCTGCAGACATCTGGACGGTCTTCAACCACAAAGTATGGAGATCTTTGTCCAAAAGCATGTTTCACGACGCTCAGATTGCCACTTGAAGGCATTGCAAGTAAACCACTGCGTTGGCTTATCTCCATGAAGATGAACATGGACGAAGGCCAATAAAAACACAGCCTGTTATCTGGGAGGGTCTGGTAATCATATACCAACTACACAGAGAAGTTAACCGAGCCGATATTTCAGCTTATCAAGTCGGAAAGCGAAGACCAACCAGCAGATGAGACACTATCTTATAACCCTGGGCTAGGCTTTGCAGTGCCTTATGTTTTTTACATTACTATCAAGCATTCAATGTGGAGTCTGGACACTGGCAGAAAATTAGGCCCGGGGGCAAACAAGACGTGCGCGTGATGGGTAACACGGTTGCCCGATCATTCCGAATTCCAACCTTGGTCCTTTAGGATGCTGAGCCTTAGACATGGCATCCATAGAAATTATGTTGGAAAAGCTCTAAGGGATTCAATTCGTATTTCTTCTGTTCACCACTTCTCCACAACATCTTCAACTCTTCGATCACCCGCACGAACCCTCTATGCAACAGCTTTCGTCGTTTCTGCTGGTCTTTTTGCGGTCTACTACTTCGATGCACGCTCGGCATTGCACAGGTTCTTTTTGAATCCAATACTGAGGAACACATTAGATGCAGAAACGAGCCATAAGGTGGCGTTGAAAACTTTGAAGAGTGGATTGGCACCAAGGGATCCTTTACCTGACGATAAGAGGTTGATGACGAAGGTACGTGGTGATTGAATTACTTCTCACTCTCCATTCAGTTCAAGCCCTCAGATTTGGGAAACAGAAGTTTCGAATCCAATAGGTCTTGCAGCTGGTTTTGATAAGGACGGTGAAGCCGTGGACGGTACTTATTCCCATTCCTCATGGTTGATTTCAAAAGATGAGCAGCGTGGCAAGGTCTTTTTAACCTCGGATTCAGCTGGGTTGAAGTTGGCAGTGTCACTCCTAAACAGCAGGTACTCCAACTTTCACTTGTGCGTTAGATCGCGACTTACTAGTACTCTCTATAGCCAGGCAATCCTCGACCACGAGTCTTCCGACTAGAAGAAGAGTCTGCCATAATCAATCGTTACGGGTTTCCTTCCCAAGGACATACATCCGTACTTGCTCGACTTCGCTCCCGAATACCTCGTTTCTCCTCGGGTCATGACACAGCTGCACTCAGAGATGGTACATTGCTTGCTGTTAACCTCGGAAAGAACAAAGAGTCCCCTGCTGACTCGATAGAAGACTTTGTGACTGGCGTCCAGACCTTCGGCCCATATGCCGATGTGTT